>Ga0214919_10010806_pt1 | contig 11487 bp, 10 predicted proteins | sample LL1503_MetaG_FD_177994 | JGI IMG/M metagenome (GOLD analysis project Ga0214919, IMG submission 177994) | Freshwater microbial communities from Lake Lanier, Atlanta, Georgia, United States - LL-1503 | ecosystem: Environmental > Aquatic > Freshwater > Lake | place: USA: Georgia | collected...
TTGCGGCATCACCAAGCCCCTCCCTACCCCGCATTCGGCAGCACCGCCCCGATGGGCGCATTCGGCACGACGGGCAGGCCCTTCGCCTCCCACGCCTTCAATCCCCCGCGATACCAGTAGACCTTGTACCCGGCTTTCTCGGCCCGGTACGACGCATTCGCGGAAAGCCAGCACAACGAATCCGCGCAGAAGAACACGATCGGCGTGCTTTTGTCCGGCGAAAGGTCGCTGAGGATGGTGGACAGGTTCTTCCCGATCTCGGACTCCACCGTGGCGTCGCCCGAAGCGAGTCCGGCCCCGAAAATGCACCGGGCCGTCGGGAGGGTCGTGTCGCCGCAACCCACGTCGACAAGCGCGGCCGGGCTCTTTCCGACAAGCAGCTCCACGACCTCGCCGGTCTTGACCTCCCTCACCCCCTCGATCTTCTCCGGCGTCATGGCGCGGTACGAACCGATCCGGAGCTTCGACATCGGGTACTCGCGGCCCTCCACCGGATCGTCCAGCCCGCCGGCCGCCTTGCGATCGGCCAACTGGGCGACCGCGCTTGCGCTGCGTTCGAGCGCCGTCTTGTACAAGGAGAGCGTTACCCGGTCCCCGACCATCCCAAGCTGGCAGCTGGATTGCGAACGGGTCACGCATTCGTAGAGGGCGCGCCTGACGGCGCCACGCTGCCCCGAGTAGCCGACGCCGGACCCGGTCTTCTTGGTCGATGGGCTGATCGCCATGGCTCGATACTCCTTGAACGTGCCGAACTGGCGCAGCCTCCCTTGGCACTCCGCTGAGAGCTCCGCGCACACGAGCTGCCTGCCGTCCTCTGACGTGATCGAGCCAAAGCTCTCCATGTTCAGGCCGAAGAACTCCGCCTTGGGCAGCAGTTCCGCAGGGATCGCCGCATCGGACAGCGCTTCCGTGGTCACGAGCCGCAAGGTCACCGCATTCTTGCCTGCGAGGGTCTCGCAGGGCTTTTCGATCGAGCCGTCGCAAAACGAACCGTCCGCCCTGTACCTGGGGTGGTAGAGATAGGCAAAGCCGCCCCGGGCGGAAAGATCACTCATCGCCCGGCTGATCACCGAGGCGTCGTACGCATCGCCCAACCGCTGCTTGTAGTACGAATAGACCAGCGCCCAGGAACGGCTGTTCTGGCCGCCGCCTGTCGTTTCGTAAGTGCTGTGGAACCCGATGACCGACAGTGGGAGCGGGACTTTGGAAGAGAACAACCTCTCCTTGCCCGCCAGGAAGATGTAGGTGCAGGCGCTCCGGCAACTCCCCGCAAGCACCGTAGTGACGTTGCGCTGGATGAGGTCTTCGGCGATCCCCATTGCGCCGGCGATCGACCCGCCGGGCGAGTCGCCGAAGACGACCGTCCGGACCTCCTTGCCACTGACGATCTCCTTGTACTTGACGTAGTCGTCCACGCCTATGCCCTTGGAGAGATAGAGCGTGTCGCCCTCGAGCTTCATGTCCATGGCCGTTGCGGGCGGCGCCGAAAGCGCGCAGGCAAACAGCGCAGCCAATGCGCCGAAATGAACGAAACCCCGGTGAACTCTCCGCATCGCGGTCCCCCTCCCGCGGTGAACCCACAGGAAGGATAGCAGCAGGCCCGATAAAGATGACCTTCTATTCTGGAGATCCGCTCCGGGAGCCGCTCCCAGGCCAATTCGGTTTCTGGTTCTGGAAAATAAACGGGGTCTGACCCCGATTTACCGCCCGCTTTTCCGGTCCCGCACTGCGGCATTCGACCCAAAGCGCCGGTTCGGGTCTAAACTTTCCGCAGCGGCAATGAAGACCGTGCACCCGCCGTACAAAAAAACCAGAGGAGACCACCCATGAAGCTTTACCAACGTTACCTGGCGCTGCCCGCGCTGGCCTTCGGCCTGCTGGCCGCCGCTCCGGCCTTTGCCCTGACCGCCGACGAGGAGGCCGTCGCGAAACGCGTCGAGGCCTTTCGCGCTGCGCAGATGGTCCAGGACGCGAAGACGCTGGAGGAACTCACCGCCGCGGAACTCAGCTACAGCCACTCGGATGCGCGCGTGGAGGACAAGGCGGCCTTCGTCAAGAACGCGACCAGCGGAAAAATGAAGACCCTGTCCCTCCAATACAAGGATCCCTCGATCCGCGTGGTGGGTGACGTTGCGATCGTGCGGTTCCAATGGATCGGCGAGGCCGAGGCCGTCGCGGACGGCAAGAAGAACTCGACCAACCTGCACATCCTGATGAACTGGCAGAGGCAGGGTGGGACCTGGAAGTTGCTGACCCGGGCGGCGACGAAACTCTGAGACGATCCCTGAAGACTGGCCCTAACTCGCGGTGATGCCCGCGAACTTGATCACCTTCGCCCACTTTTCCGTGGCCTCCGACAGCAGCTTGCCGAAGTCCGCTGGCGTGCCCCCAAGCGGTGTGCCGCCCAGCTCGACGATCCGGGCGCGGATCCTGCTGTCGGCGACAGCGGCATTGAGCTCGCGGTTCAACAGGGCAATGATTTCGGGCGGCGTGTTCCTCGGCGCGCCGATGCCCGCAAACCCGCTCGCCTCGTAGCCAGGCACGAACTCGCCCACCGTCGGGAGGTCCGGCAACACGTCCAGCCGGGCCGCTGTCGTGACCGCCAGCGCGCGCAGCTTGCCCGCCTTGATCTGCTGGATCGATTCCGACACAGGCGCGAAGATTACCTGTACGTGGCCGGCCATCAGGTCGGTGACCGCCGGCGCACCGCCCTTGTAGGGAACGTGAACGAGGTTCAGCTCGGTCATCATCTTGAAGAGTTCGCAGGCGATGTTCTGCGGCGTGCCCGCGCCCGCCGACCCGTAGTTGACCTTGCCCGGATTGGCCCGGGCGTAGGCGATGAACTCGGGCAGCGTCGCGACGGGGAGCGACGGACTCACCACGACGACATAGGACAGCCGCGCGGCGCAGATAACAGGCGCGATGTCCCGGAGGAAGTCGAAGCTTAGATTGTTGTAGAGCGCGGGGTTGATCGCATGCGGGGTCACGACCTGCAGCAGCGTGTAGCCATCCGCTGTGGCCTTGACGACCAACTCGGTGCCGATGTTGCCGCTGGCGCCGGCGCGGTTCTCGACGATGAACTGCTGGCCGAGACGGTCGGAGAGCCATTGGCCCATCAGGCGCGCCTGGATGTCGGTCGCCCCGCCGGCGGTAAACCCGACGACGATGCGTGCCGGGCGGGATGGATAGGCAGCCTGCGCGAAGGCCATGTCGGGCAGGGCCTGCAAAGCAGCGGCACCGGCGGCCAGACGCAGGAATGTGCGGCGCGGAAATTTCATGATGCTCCCTCCAGAAGCGACATAACCTCCATTGTGCGCCGTCACACCGGGATCAGCGGGAGCAATCGATACTGCAGCGCGGCAACCACCAGCGGATCGCCGACGACCTGAACGGATTTGTCGACCTGACGCGCTCCCTTTCGCTCGGCCTGCTGTCGGCCGTCGTCACCCTTGTATCCTTCGTCGGTTTCCTCTGGGTGATTTCCGGGCCGCTCGAAGTCGGCGGCATCACGATCCCGGGCTACATGGTGCGGGTCGCGCTCCTGTACGCGAGCGCAGGCTCCGCTGGGCGCTCACGCCCGGCGCGGTCCCCCGTCTATCGCTCAGCTGAGTAGCGGATCAGGTGGCAATCGACGGCCGGCGTCGCCCCGTCCCCGTGGCTGCCTCGAACGCGTGCGCCAGCTGCAGCACGCCAAAATCGTCGCGGTAGCGGCCGACGATCTGCAGGCCCACGGGCAGTCCCTCGCCCGTGAAGCCCGCCGGGACCGAGATGGCCGGGTGGCTGGTCGCGGAGATGTAGTAGCAGGTCTTCATCCAGTCGAGGTAACTCGGTAGCTTCGTGCCGTTGATTTCGGTGACGTAGGGTTCGTTGGCCGGAAAGGGCGGCACCTGGTTGACGGGAAGCAGCAGGAATTCGTATTCCTCGAGGAAGCGGCGCATGGTGTGGAACACCTGGGTGCGCAGCAGGTTGGCGCGCGCTATCCGCGCGGGGTCGAGCTTCAGGCCTTCCTCGATGTTCCAGACGACGGTGTCCTTCATGCGTGCGCGGTCGGTTTTCAGCAGTTCGCCGTAGGCTTCGACGAAACCCAGCGCGCGCTGCACCTGGAATGCTTCATCGGCGTCCGACAAGTCCGGTTCCGCCTCCTCGACGATGCAGCCCATCGCCTCGAACACGGATCGCTGCGCTTCGAGCACCTTCGTGACGCGGGCGTCCACCGGCAGGCCGCCAAGGTTGCGGCTCCACGCAATGCGAACCTTCCTGAAGTTGCGTGCGAGCGGGCGCGAGAAGGTACGCCCGGGCTCGGCGTGGGAGGTCGGCATCCGTGAGTCCGGGCCCGCCATGGCCGACAGAAGGAAGGCCGTGTCCTCGACGGTGCGCGCCAGCGGGCCGACCGACCACAGGGTGTCCCAGGCATTGGGGAAGGGATACATCGGCACGCGACCGGGCGTGGGCCTGAATCCAACCACGTTGCAGAAGTTGCCGGGATTGCGCAGCGAAGCGCCGAGGTCCGACCCGTCGGCAAACGGCAGCATGCCGCACGCGACGGAGACCGCCGCGCCGCCCGACGAGCCGCCGCAGGTCCGGGTAAGGTCGTAGGGATTGAGAGTTGCGCCGAACACTGCGTTGAAAGTCTGGGAGCCCGTGGCGAATTCCGGCGTGTTGGTCTTGCCGATGGTGATCGCGCCCGCAGCGCCAAGCCGTTCGACGAGAACACTGTCGGCGTCAGGTACATGGTCCTTGTAGACCAGCGACCCATAGGTGGTACGGATGCCCTTGGTAGGCACAATGTCCTTGTAGGCGATCGGCAGGCCGGCCAGCGGCCCGGTGGCCGTTGTGCCTGCGGCGGTGCGCGCCTTGGCGAGGCGACGGTCCAGCGCCTTGGACGCCGCGAGGGCGCGCTCGGGCAGGAACGTCACTATGGCATTGACCACGGGATTGATCCGCTCGATGCGCCCGATGAACGCGCGCATGACTTCGGTGGCCGAGAGTTTCCGTGTCCGGATGAGGCGCGCAAGCTTTTTCGGCGCGGTGTAGCAGAGGGTTTCCTCGTTCATGCTGCTCCTTCGATGTGCTTGCGCAGATGGCATGCGACGAAATGGCCGGGCGCGACTTCGCGGGTCACGGGGTCTTCGACGCGGCAGCGCGCCTCGGCGTAAGGGCAGCGCGTGTGGAAGCGGCAGCCCGGCGGAGGGTTGATGGGGCTCGGCACATCGCCGGCGAGGATGATGCGTTTGCGCGCCGCGCCCGGATCGGGCAGGGGCACGGCCGAAAGCAGCGCCTCGGTATAGGGGTGCTGGGGGCGCGTGAAGAGCGAGCGCGTATCGGTCAGCTCGACGATGCGGCCGAGGTACATCACGGCGACGCGATGGCTGATGTGTTCCACCACGGCAAGGTCGTGCGCGACGAAGAGGTAGGACAGCCCGAGTTCCTGCTGCAGGTCCATGAGCAGGTTGATGACCTGGGCCTGCACCGAGACGTCGAGCGCCGAGACGGGCTCGTCGCACACGATCAGCTTGGGTCCCGGCGCGAGGGCACGCGCGATGCCGAGCCGCTGGCGCTGGCCGCCTGAGAACTCGTAGGGATATTTCACCATCTGGTCGGGCCGCAGGCCGACCTTTTCAAAGAGCGCGGCGACCCGCGTGTGGATCTCGTCCGCCGATGCGTCTTCGAAATTGCGGATCGGCTCGGCGACGATGTCCATCGCGCGCATGCGGGGGTTGAGCGAGGAGTAGGGGTCCTGGAAGACCGCCTGCAGTTCGCGCCGGAACGGGCGCATCTCCACCGCGTTCAGGCCGTCGATGCGGCGGCCGCGCCACTCGATGGAGCCGCTGGTAGGGTCAATGAGCCTCAGGATGGTCTTGCCGGTGGTCGACTTGCCGCAGCCGCTCTCGCCCACCAGTCCCAGCGTCTCGCCTTCGGCAATGGTGAAGCTGACGTCGTCCACTGCATGCACCTGCCCGGTCACCCGCGAGAACACGCCTTTGCGCACCGGGTAGTGCTTGGTGAGCCCGGTGACTTCGAGGAGTGTGGTGCCTTGCGTCCTCGCACTCATGGGGCCGCCTCCGCAAGGATCCGATCCGACTCCCAGCACGCGACCGTGTGGCCGCCGGCCTTCTGCTCCAAGGGCGGGTATTGCTTCCGGCAGCGTTCGGTCGCGTGAGCGCAGCGCGGTGCGAAGACGCAACCGGGGATCTCTTCGCGCATCGATGGGACCGTGCCGCGGATCTCGGCCAGGCGTTTTCTCTCGCCCGCCGACGCGGCGCCGAGGCGCGGGATCGACTGCAGCAGGCCCTGCGTATAGGGATGGCGCGGCTGCGCGAACAGGTCTTCCACGTTCGCCTCCTCGACCTTGCGCCCGGCGTACATCACCACCACGCGCTGCGCCATTTCGGCGACCACGCCCAGGTCGTGCGTGATCAGGACGATGGCCGCGCCGGTCTTTTCCTTGAGTCCGCGCATCAGGTCGAGGATCTGCGCCTGGATCGTCACGTCCAGCGCCGTGGTCGGCTCGTCGGCAATCAGCAGCTTGGGGTTGCAGGCGAGCGCCATCGCGATCATCACGCGCTGGCGCATGCCGCCCGAGAGCTGGTGCGGATACTCCGTGACGCGGCGCGCCGGTTCGGGGATGTTGACCAGCCCGAGCATCTCGACGGCCCGGGCGTTTGCAGCGGCGCGGTTCAGGCCGCGGTGCAGCGTCAGCGCCTCCGCGATCTGCCGGCCGATGGTGAGCACCGGGTTCAGCGAGGTCATCGGCTCCTGAAAGATCATCGAGATCTGGTTGCCGCGCACGTCACGCATCTCGGGTTCGGACAGGGCCAGCAGGTCGCGTCCCTCGAACCGGATGCTGCCGGCCACGGTGCGGCCGGGCGGCGAGGCGATGAGGCGCAGGATCGACAGCGAGGTCACGCTCTTGCCGCACCCTGATTCGCCGACGATCGCGAGCGTCTCGCCCGCGGCGACCGAGAACGAAACGCCGTCCACCGCGCGGATGACGCCGTCGCGCGTGAAGAAATGCGTCTTCAGGCCTTCGACTTCCAGAAGTGGCGTGCCGGGGGCGTTCATCACATGCGGCGCGCGAGGCGCGGGTCCAGGGCGTCGCGCATGCCGTCGCCCAGCAGGTTCACCGCGAGCACCGTCAGCGACAGGCATACGCCCGGGAAGAAGATCAGGTAGCCGGCGATCTGGAACAGGCTGCGCGCCTCGGCCATGATGTTGCCCCAGCTGGGGATGTTAGGCGGGGTGCCCGCGCCGATGAAAGAGAGGATGGCCTCGGTGATCATCGCCGAGGCGCAGATATAGGTGCCCTGCACCAGCAGCGGCGCGGCGGTGTTCGGCAGGATGTGGCGCACGAGGATGCGCGGCAGGCTGGTGCCCGCGGCAACGGCGGCTTCCACGTAGGGCTGCTCGCGCAGCGTGAGCACCAGGCTGCGCACGAGCCGCACCACGCGCGGCACCTCGGCGAGCGTAATGGCGACGATCACGTTTTCGATGCTCGCACGGGTGAGCGCCATCAGCGAGATGGCCAGCAGCACCGGCGGGATCGACATCAGGCCGTCCATGAACCGCATCACAATGGCGTCGAGCCAGCGGAGGTACCCGGTGACGAGGCCGATCGCGAGGCCCGCCGCGATGCTGAAAAGCGCCACCGCGATGCCGATGCTGAGCGATACGCGCGCGCCGTACACGACCCGGCTGTAGACGTCCCGCCCGAGCATGTCGGTGCCGAACCAGAATGCGGCCGAAGGCTGCTTCAGGCGATTGACCGGCGTGACCGCTTGCGGGTCGACCGTGCCGAGCCAGGGCGCAAACAGCGCGCACAGGACCATGGCCAGCAGCACGATGCCGCCCACGATCGCGGTCGGGTGGCGGCGGAACGCGTCCCGGAACTGCTTCAGCATGGGCGAAGCCGATACAGGTGCGGGGAGGACTGTCGCGGCGGCCATGTCAGAACCGGATGCGCGGGTCGAACAGCATGTAGGACAGGTCCACGAGCAGGTTGATCACCACGTAGATCGCCGAGAAGAGCAGCGTGACCCCCTGGATCACCGGGTAGTCGCGGCGCAGGATCGCGTCCACCGTGAGCCGGCCGATGCCGGGGATGGCGAACACCGTTTCGGTCACGATGGCGCCGCTGATCAGCAGGGCGATGCCGATGCCGATGATGGTCATGATCGGGATCGCGGCGTTCTTGAGCGCGTGGCCGACGAGAACCGGGGCGGGCGCCAGGCCCTTGGCCTGCGCGGTGCGGATGTAGTCTTGCGCGAGTACGTCGAGCATGCTTGCGCGGGTGATGCGCGCGATCAGCGCGATGTATACGGTACCGAGGGCGATGCTCGGCAGGATCAGGTGGCGCAGCCAGTCCCAGAAGCTGCTCCCGGCGAAGTTGCGGTAGCCCTGCACGGGCAGCCAGGCCAGTTCGATGGAGAAAACGCTGATCAGGATGTAGGCGAACACGAACACCGGTAGCGAGAACCCCAGCACCGAGAAAGCCATCACGGTGCGGTCGGTCCAGCTGCCCGCGCGCGCCGCGGCCACCACGCCGAGGGGCACCGCGACCAGCACCGAAACGATTAGCGTGCACAACGTCAGTGCGAGCGTGGGTTCCACGCGCTGCCCGATCAGGCGCGTGACCGGCAGGTTGGTGAAGATCGAGACGCCGAGGTCGCCGTGCATCAGCGCCCAGACCCAGGTCCCGAAACGCGCAAGGAAAGGCTCGTCGAGGCCGAGCCCGGCGCGGATGCGCTTGATGTCATCGTCGGTCGCGGCGTCACCCGCGATCATCGCGGCCGGGTCGCCCGGCGTCAGGTACAGGAGCGAGAAGACGAAGAACGCGACCACCGCCATGACGACGATGGTCGCGAACAGCCGCCTGATCACATAGGCGAGCACCGCTTGTTACAGGAGCGCGCTACTTCTTCTCGATGTTCCAGAGGAACGCGATCGGCGCGATGATCACGCCGGAGATGTTCGAGCGGAACGCCGTCGGCAGGATGAACTGGCCGGTCGGGATGAACGGCACGAACTCGAACGCGCGCTGCTGCACGGCGCTCGCCGCCTTTTTCGAGGCCGCCGCGTCCTGGGCATTGAACCAGTCTTCGCGCAGTTCCTCGATCTTCGCGTCCGTCGGCCAGCCGAACCAGGCCTTTTCGCCCGTGCCGCGGATCGGGAAGTTCACTGCCGGGTTGACCATGTCAGGGCCGACCAGCCAGGTGTGGAAGATCGACCAGCCGCCCTTCTCGACCGGCTCCTTCACGGCGCGGCGCGTGATCAGCGTGCCCCAGTCGCCGGACTGAATTTCGGCGTTCAGGCCGAGCTTCTTCAGCATGTCCAGCGTGAGCAGTGACTGTGCGTTCACGATCGGCTGGTCGGTCGCATTGATGATGACGATCCGCTCGTTGTTGTAGCCGGACTCCTTGATCAGCGCGCGGGCCTTGTCGAGGTTGCGCGGGCCTTTGAGCGGCTCGGCGGAGATCTCGGAGGCGAGCGGCGTGCCGCAGGTGTAGTACGAGTAGCACGGCTTGCCGTTCTTGGGGTCGCCCGCGATGCCGATCACGTAGTCCTGCTGGTTCACCGCGTACAGCAGTGCCTGGCGCATCTTGGGGTTGTTGAACGGCGGATGGAGGAAGTTGAAGCGGATCATGCCCATCGAGCCCAGCGGGTCGATGTTCTTGACCGAGATGTCCTTGTTCTTGGACAGTAACGGGATCAGGTCGGGCGGCATCTGCTCCCACCAGTCGGCTTCGCCGGCGTTCAGCGCGGCGGCGGCGGTGGCCGAGTCGGGGATGTAGATCCATTCGACGCGGTCCACTTTCACGACCTTGCCGCCCGAGGCCCACGAGGCGGGCTCCTTGCGCGGCACGTAGTCGGTGTTCTTCACGTACACGACCTTGTTGCCCGGCACCCACTCGGCCTTCACCATCTTGAACGGGCCGGACCCGGTCGGGTCATCGATGTTCTTGAACGGATCGGTCTTGGCGATGCGCTCGGGCATGATGAAAGGCACGTTGGACGAAGGCTTGCCGAGGGCTTCAAGCGCGAGCGGGAAAGGCTTCTTGAGCTTCAGCGTGAAGGTCTTGTCGTTGACCGCCGTCCAGGCCGCGGTGGCCTCTGCGAGCTTCTGGCCCAGCGCGTCGCGCTTGGACCAGCGGTCGATCGAGGCGATGCAGTCGGCCGAGCGGACCGGGGCGCCGTCGTGGAACTTGAGCCCGTCGCGCAGCGTAAAGGTGTAGGTCAGCTTGTCTTTGCTCAAACCGAACTTCTCCACCATCTGCGGCTTGACCTGGAATTTCTCGTCCATGGCAAACAGCGTGTCGTACACCATGTAGCCGTGGTTGCGCGTGATGTACGCGGTCGTGGCGATCGGGTCGAGGATTCGCAAGTCGGCCTGCGGAATGAATTTCAGGACTTTCTGGGCGTGGGCGGGCGCAATGCCGGCGGCAACTGCAGCAAGGCACGCGATCGCAAAACTGCGCAATCCGAATTTCATGGAAAGACTCCCGGTGAGTGAGAATTCAAGCGCGAATGAGGCACGGTACGGGGCACGCAGAAAGCATGCCACCATTCAAGCACGAAGGGCGCCCCGGGACAACTGCCCGGCGCATCCCGGCCTCAAGCGGCCGCCACCGTCTCGGGGGTGCCTTCCACGAGGACCTGCCCGCCGCCGCCCTCCGGGCCGAGGTCGATGATCCAGTCCGCGGTCTTGATGACGTCCAGGTTGTGCTCGATCACGACCACGGTGTTGCCCGCGTCGCGCAGCCGATGCAGCACGACACCACCCGCGCCATCGCGCTTGAGCCGCTCGTTAGCGATCGCGGGACGCGTGATACAGCGGCACAGGCGTCGAGGTCCTTGCGCTGATGGGCGCTACAGCGCACCCCGGCATGCAGGCTGAACCACTTGCTTAGTGATCGAACCCGGTGGCATTTTTACTGTGGACACGTGAGCTGATGGAACATCCATTCGCTCACCATCTTTTCAAGATTTTTCTTTGTTTGCCGCGTTGGTCAGCGTGATCGCGTCGCGCCCGGAATGCTGATGCCTTCGCGCGCGGTGATGGCCGCGGAACCGCCTTCGAGGAAGATCGACCCGTCGCGCTCGATCAGCGCGTTGGCGCGGATCACGCCCTCGTTGTTCAACACTGTATCGAGCAGCGCGTTCGCGCTCCTCGCCGTCAGCAGCACGTTGCCGCCGTCGGCGGTGGTCGTGCCCTTGTTGATCCCCAAGGCGTTCACCGCAGCGAGGTCGACTTTTACGCTGATCAGGCCATCGCCCACCATGTCGAGCGACACTTTGTCGCCCGCCGCAAGCGCTGCCGTACCCATGCGCGCATTGATCACACCCGTGTTGCTGACCTGCGGCCCGAGCAGCGCCGCGTAGCCCGACGGCGTGGTGATGGTGCGCGCGTTGGTAACCGAACCCGCGCCGATCGAGACGGTCTGCCAGTTGACGATCGCGTTCTGCGAGCCTTGGTTGATCTGGAGCGACTGC
>Ga0214919_10010807_pt1 | contig 11487 bp, 11 predicted proteins | sample LL1503_MetaG_FD_177994 | JGI IMG/M metagenome (GOLD analysis project Ga0214919, IMG submission 177994) | Freshwater microbial communities from Lake Lanier, Atlanta, Georgia, United States - LL-1503 | ecosystem: Environmental > Aquatic > Freshwater > Lake | place: USA: Georgia | collected...
TAATGCGAGCGTGACAGAAATAGTTGCAGCAGCAAAAAAGAAAGGAACTAATACTGCCCAACAGGTTCCTAAAACTAATATCAAGAGCAATAGGGCAAGAGATACACCAAGAATTTGACCTCTTTTCAAGTCTTTAGCCAAGACCGGCGTAACATCTTTATTTATTGCCGGGGGACCAGTTACCAGCGCTTTGGTTAAACCTTGATCATCTAAAGCCTTACGAAACTTTTCAGTATAAGTCGCTGCTACGTTTAGCTTGAAAGAAGTTCCAATACTGGCAAAAAGCACACCGCCGATTGCTTTCTGTTGCGTAACATTTGCTGTAGGAATTACGTTAGCTGCCCTAACAATTTTTTCTTTATATTGTGCGATTTCTTCTTTAGTTGCATTTTTAAACTTGTATATAACAGTAAAAGTTCCTTCGATATTAGCGTTAAAGTTTTTATAAAGTATTGCATCAGTCTTAGCCGAATCACTTCCTGGAACCGTTAAGGAAGTAGTGAGATGGCTGTTCAGATTTATTGAAGCAAAGTATCCAAAAATTATTAATATTAGCCAGATCGAGATTACTGTATATCTTTTATTGATAACCGATCTCGTCCATTTTTCTAGCACTGTGAAAGTGTAACTCTGTTTTTGAAATGATTTAGAACCAGCGGACCATTCCAATGATGCCGGCAGTAGCATAAAAGAATTGCAAGAACAATATTCCTTTATGTTTTCCTAGATAGGCCCAGATTCCAATTAACGCCGATGAAATTAGGAGCAGAGTGAAACCGGCAAATTCTGCACCGATATTCAAAGCAACAAGTAGCGAATAAACAATTGCAGTGATAACACCTAACCACTCGAAAACTTTTGATTTACTCATTTAGGGTTATTTAACAGAAGCCTCGTAAATTTCTTGCACAGTCACACCAAGGACTTTGTCGAAATCCACATCGCTCTGTTGCGCCGATAGACCTTCAGCCAGTGCTCGAGAGAAACTCGCAATTACGCCAGCATTCTCAGAGAGCATTTTGTTAGCCTTTTCACGGCTATAACCGCCGGAAAGTGCAACAACTCGAACTACTCGAGGATGTGCAACTAATTTAGAATAAAAGTTGGCTTGATCTGGAAGCGTGAGTTTCAACATTACATTTTGATCAGCGTTTAAAGAATCTAGTTCAGTGAGGATTGCTTTCTCAAGCAATACCTCAGCAGCAGCTTTCTCCGGGCAATTGATATCTACTTCTGGCTCAATGATTGGGATTAAACCGGCTGCAATGATTTCCTTGCCAATTTCAAATTGTTGTTTAACTACAGCGCTGACACCTTCGCTATTTGCATGTTTGATAACCGAGCGCATTTTGGTTCCAAAAACGCCATGTGAATTAGCGGCCGCTAGTCGAGTTGAAAGTTCAGGGATTGGCTTCATTACTTGAGCGCCATTAACTTCATCGGCAAGTCCATTATCAACTTTTAAGAATGGCACAATATTTTTCTTCTGCCATAAGAATTCGGCAGTACCAAGTCCGTCGATTGTGCGGTTCATGGTCATTTCAAAAAGAATTACACCAATAACGCGGTCGGATTTAAATGAAGAGCTCTTAATTATTCGGCTACGCATTGCGTGGATTAGGTCGAACATTTCAGCTTCACTTGAATAAGCGTTGTCGGTTACTCCGTAAAGTCCGAGGGCTTTAGCGGTGCTACCTCCACTTTGGTCGAGCGCGCCAATAAATCCTTTGCCTGATTTCATCTGTTCGAATTGAGCTTGATTCATTTTAAATCCTTAATAATTACCAGGTTGAATATGGCTTCGTTGCCAAACTTGTCGATTAATTATGCGCAATATTAGCGCAAATTAAGGGTTAAGCGGAAATCGGTACTGCACAAACTCTGAAACTTTGATGAATGAATCGTAAAGAATGCGAGCTTGGGCGTTGCTCTCTTTTGTTGTCCAATAAACGCGACCAGCGCCATGTTCTTTAGCTAGTTCAATCACTCTGTTAATCAATGCTCTACCGGCACCGCTACCTCTTACAGTTGGATCCACAAATAAATCTTCTAAGTAGCAATAATCTTTAGGAGCCCATGTGGAAGGGCGGAACATGAAGTGAGTGATTCCTACTATCGCACCATCTTTTTCCGCTACCAATCCATGAATTCCATAATTGGGATCCATCAAACGATTCCAAGTTAAATCTGTTTGCGAGTCACTTAGGCTGGTTTCGTAGAAAGTTAAATATCCGTGCCACAACTCTAACCAACGGTTTTTATCTTCTACTTTTAATGGGCGAATACTTATTGTCATAGTTAACCCTATCAATTTCTACCAATATTTTTTATGGATAAAGACCGCGTAATTTATGGGCTCAGCTACTCGTGATACCCCCAACATATGCGCAGCTTCACGCCAAGTAACTTTGCGATCTTTCGCCATGGCTTCAACTTCGTAAAGGGCTTTCATCATTATGCTATTTAAATTTGTCTTTACTTCTACAGCGTCCCAGAAGTAATTCTGCTTATCTTGAACCCACTCAAAGTAAGAAACTATTACGCCACCCGAGTTTGCAAGAATATCTGGGACAACCAAAATCCCCTTATCATTCATGATTGCATCGCCTTCGGGAGTTGTTGGCGCATTTGCACCTTCAACAACTATTTTTGCTTTGATTCCAGTTGCTGTTTTGCCGGTTATCGCATCGGAAAGCGCGGCGGGAATTAGTACGTCAACTTCTAGATGGAGTAACTCTTCATTTGTAAGTCGATCAGTTCCAGGTGCATCTAAATTCTTGTTCTTGAGAAAGTGATTCCACAAATCACTGACAGATTTAAAACCCGTAACTGCTCCGTTGACATCACTTACTGCAACAACTTTCAAACCCATTCCTTCAAGGGCAATGGCAGCCCAATAACCAACTTTTCCGAAACCTTGGATTGCAACAGTTGCACCGACTGGATTAATTCCGCGAGCTCGAAGCGCTTCTCGAGTTGAAATAGCGACACCATCTCCGGTTGCAGAATTTCTACCAAGTGAACCACCAAGCACAATCGGTTTTCCAGTAACAACGCCAGGTACGGAGTAACCGGCATTAACAGAATAGGTATCCATCATCCAAGCCATATTTCGTTCATCAGTTCCAACATCTGGCGCTGGGATATCTCGTTCTGGTCCAATTATTGGCAGAATTTCCGAGGTGTAGCGGCGAGTTAATCTTTCATTTTCGCGATCAGAGAGCGTTGCAACATCTACTGCGATTCCGCCTTTTGCGCCACCGAATGGCAAGTTTGTAAGTGCGCATTTCCAAGTCATCAACATGGCAAGCGCGATTGTTTCTTCTAAATCAATATCTGGATGGAACCGAACGCCACCTTTTGATGGACCTCGTGTTGTTGAGTATTGAACTCGATAACCCTTGTACATCTCCACTTTGTCATTATCTCGACGAAGTGGAATTGCAACTTCAAGTACTCGCCTTGGAGTCGAGAGAGTTTGCCAATCATTTTCGGAAAGACCTAGTTGGTCAACTGCTATTCGTAATTGCGCTTGCGCGGTTTTAAAAGCTGACTCCGTTGTCATGTCGCTAATCTACGACATAGTCATAGGAAAAACGAACCTTGAACCACGATTAGCACTCAATATTCATTTCTTATGTACTTAATTACCCCTAGCCGATCATCTCTACATCACGTTTGGTGCTTAGTTCATGAATACAACCTTTATTTACATCGTAATTTGCGCATTCATCACAGAGTAAAACCAGTTCGTGACAAGCTAAATTCGCGCAGTTATAGAACTGCTTGGTTGGATTTGCACACTTCTCACATTCACCAATTACTTTAGTTTTCTTTGAGAAATCAATAGCTAGCCGAGCATCAAAAGTAAAAAGCGAACCTTCCCAAAGTGAGTCATCACCAAATTTTTTACCGTAGCGAACGATCCCGCCCTCAATTTGATAAACCTCTTTAAAACCGCGCTTTATCATTACTGAGGAAAGAATTTCGCAACGGATGCCACCAGTGCAGTAAGTTACAATTGGTTTATCTTTAATGTGGTCGTATTTGCCGCTTTCAATTTCATTTACAAAATCACGTGAAGAAGTTACATCTGGAACTATTGCATTTTTAAATTTCCCGATTTTTGCTTCAAAAGCATTTCTACCATCAAAGAAAATTACTTCGTCGCCACGTTCCGCAACTAATTTATCAACATCGTAAGGTTTAAGGTGAACTCCACCACCAATTACACCATTTTCATCAACTGAAATTTCATCTGGGTCACCAAATGCAACTAATTCACTCTTTACCTTTACACTTAATTTAGGAAAGTCATCGCCAGTGCCGTCTGACCATTTGAAATCGATTTTCTTAAATCCAGGATAGCGCTTAGTTAGTTTTACATACTTTCGAAGATCTTCAATGTCGCCACCTACTGTGCCGTTTATGCCATGCTTTGAAATTAAAATTCTTCCCTTTAAATTTAGTGATTCCGCAAGATTATGTTGCCAAAGCCGAATAGCATCCGGATCAGTAATAGGCGTAAAGCCGTAATACAGGATGATCTTTGGAATCAGCATGGCGTTATTCTAAAGCAGCAGCGCAATACAACCTATTTTCTTACTTCTTACCAAATAGCTTGCTGAAGAAGCCAGGTTCTGCTGGTTCGTCTGCGTGGCCTTGGCAACGTTGACTTTTAGGAATTCCACGCAGAGCTTCTTCAACGTGTTGACCGCAACCACTCCAAGTTGGTTTACCACATTTTCTACATGTTACTTTGCTGCACATATTTCTTACCCTTTCGTTTCCTGTAGTTGATTTATATTTCCTATTGGAGATTTGCTCCACGTTAAAAAACCACCATCTAGATTTATAGCTTCGAATCCCATTTCGTTCAGTAAAAGTGCAGCGGTATGACCACGTTGCCCAACTTGGCAGTTAACTAGTATTTTTTTAGAAGTTAATAAATTTGCACGATTTCGAATTTCATCCACTGATAAATTAATTGAACCAGGAATTGATCCGCGAGCAAACTCGCCGGCAGATCTTACATCCACAAGTTGGTAACCAAGGTTTCGATATTTTTCAATTTCACTCCATTGCGCAGTCTTAATTAATCCTGTAAGTAGGTTTTCAGCAATATAGCCAAGCATGTTAACTGGATCCTTTGCAGAACCAAATGGCGGCGCATAGGCTAATTCAAGATCTGCTAACTCTGGTGCTGTAATTCCACCACGCATTGCAGTTGCGATGACATCGATTCGTTTGTCAACACCTTCCAACCCAATACCTTGTGCGCCAAGAATTTCACCGCTTGTTGGACTAACTATTAATTTAAGTGTAATTTGCTTTGCGCCAGGGTAGTAACCCGCATGAGTATTTGGGTGAGTATGGATCACTTGAAAATCAATACCTTGAGCCAAAAGCCGCTTCTCATTCCAGCCAGTTGTTGCAATCATCAAATCAAAAACTTTTACTATGGCGGTTCCAATTGTGGGAACTATTCGAACATTTCTGTTGCAAATGTGATCAGCCACTACTCGGCCGTGTCGATTAGCCAAATTTGCAAGCGGAACTAGTGTGGAACTTCCATCAAGAGCATCCTTCTTTTCGGCTGCATCGCCGATCGCATAAATATCTGGGCTGCTCGTTTGATTGAAACCATTTACCGCGATGCCGCGGCGTTCACCAATTTTTAAGCCAGCATTTATCGCCAAACTTACGTCAGGTTTTACTCCAATAGCCATAATTACTAAGTCAGCTGGTAATTGGATACCACTAGATAAAATAACGGAATCCGATTCGATTCTGGCAACGGAGTCACCTAAGAATAGTTTTACTCCGTGCTTGGCCATCTCAGCAGAAACATAAGTTGCCATTTCCGGATCTAGCGGTGCTAATAATTGCGGAGTAGCTTCTACTAACGAAGTTGAAATGCCTTTATGAATTAGATTTTCAGCTATTTCTACCCCAATAAATCCACCACCAATTACAACAGCTTCTTTTGGAATATTATTTACCTGTTCTGAAATTTTCTTTACATCCTCAACAGTTCTAAGAGTCATCGCACGCTCAATGCCAGGTAATGGCGGTACTACCGGCAATGCCCCAGGAGAGAGAATTAGTTTGTCATAGTGGAGATCGTAAATTTCTCCAGAAGATATATTTTTAACTTTAACTGATTTAGCAGATATATCTATGGCAATTGCTTCATTTAGAACTCGTACATCTAATCGAAATCTAATGTGTAGCGATTCCGGCGTTTGAAGCAGTAAGGCGCTTTCAGTTTCAATTACGCCGCCAACAAAATATGGTAAACCGCAGTTTGCATATGAAACATAACCACTTTTTTCAAGCACAATTATTTCGGCAGATTCATTTAATCGTCGCAGTCGTGTAGCAGCAGACATTCCACCCGCTACGCCACCAATAATTACAACTCTAGTATTCATAAATTCCACTATGCCAAGCTCAAGAAAAGTTTTTTTAACTTTTCGGTAACGGCATCGCTATTAGTTTTATTCTCTTCAATGCATTCCTTTAAACTAGCGGAGATCAGTGTGAAAGCTGCCGTGTTAATGGCTTTACCAACTGCCGCCATCTGAGTGACAATATCCTCACAAGTGCGACCCTCTTCTAGCATTCTCACAATTGCTGACATTTGCCCGTTGGCACGTTTCATTCGACGCGCAATCGCGTCGATTTGAACTTGGTCCGCAAGAACATGTGAACTCTTCATATTTTCCCTCTTTCTGGATACCCCCTAGGGTATAGGTAATGTCCAGCATTAGCAAATTTTGAGAGTTATTCGACCATCCAAGTGTCGCCACTACTAATAAGTGCAGCCAAATCACCGGGACCGTTCGCCACTATGGTTTCGGCAACTTGAGCGTTTACTTGTGCAGAATAACTAGCGCGAGCAACATCTCGGAATATGCCAACCGGTACATGATCAAGAACTGATGCTGAAAGCCGAGATAGCGCAAATGCATAAGCAGGATCTGGATTATGTGAATCATGAATAATCAAATCAGATTCTGAAAAGTTTGAAAGTTCTTTTAGTACTAGGGAACCATTCTCACGAGTTATGCCATGTGTTGTTGATTTAATGGGTTGGCCATCAATCATTTGTAAGAGCGTTTGACCTTTCAAATCTGAGTCTTTGACGGAATCAAATGCGCCATCGTTAAATATTGGGCAGTTTTGATATATCTCAATCAGAGCAGAACCTTTATGGGCTGAGGCGGCACGCAAAACTTCAGTTAAATGTTTGCGATCACTATCAACGCTGCGCGCAACAAATGATGCTTCGGCACCGATTGCAAGTGAGATTGGATTAAACGGAGTATCAAGAGATCCATAAGGAGTCGACTTGGTAACTTTACCTTGCTCGCTAGTTGGCGAATATTGACCTTTTGTTAAACCATAAATTCTGTTGTTAAAAAGAATTATTTTTATCTCAATATTTCTCCGTAGCGCATGAATCAAATGGTTTCCACCTATTGAAAGTGAATCACCATCTCCAGTAATAACAAACACTGATAAATCGGGACGAGTAATTGCTAAACCAGTTGCAATGGCAGGCGCACGTCCATGTACTGAGTGCATTCCGTAGGTGTTTAAGTAGTATGGAAATCTCGATGAACACCCAATGCCAGAGATAAAAACTACATTTTCACGCGGCACACCAAGCTCAGGAAGGAAAGATTGCATAGTCGACAGGATTGAGTAATCACCGCAACCCGGACACCATCTAACTTCTTGATCAGATGTGAAATCTTTTTTAGTGAGGGTTAAATCAGACATTTAGCACCGCCATTGCTGCTTCAACTATTTCAGTTGTTGAAAAAGGTGAACCATGTACTTTGTTGTAGCCAGTTACATCCTTTAGGAAATTAGCTTTTAATAGCATGGAAAGTTGGCCTAAATTCATCTCTGGAACCAATACTTTTGGATATTTAGCAAGTATTGCGCCGAGATTTTTTGGAAATGGGTTTAAGTATTTAATGTGTGATTGTGCAACCTTAACGCCATTTGATCGCAATATTTCGACAGCTGCCGCAATCGGTCCGTAAGTTGAGCCCCAACCGAGAATCAAAAGTGAGGCATCGCCCGTTAAATCATCCACATTTAATTCAGGGACTTCAATTCCGGCAACTTTCGCTGCTCTTGCTCTAACCATCTTGTCGTGGTTAATCGCGTCATAAGATATTTCACCAGTCTTATCGGCTTTCTCTAATCCACCAATTCGATTTTCTAAGCCCTTAGTTCCAGGAATTGCCCATGGGCGGGCTAGCGTTTTTGGATCCCTGAGATACGGTAAGAAATTTTCTTGAGTCTTTGCAAATTCAACTTTCAAATCAGGCAACTCCGAGATTTCAGGAATCTTCCAAGGTTCAGAGCCGTTTGCGATATATCCATCAGAAAGAATTATTACGGGCACTAAGTATTTAGTTGCGATGCGAACCGCTTCTAGCGCGATATTAAAACAATCACTTGGTGTTGCCGGAGCAATTACTGCCACTGGAGATTCGCCATTTCTACCAAACATTGCTTGCAATAGATCTGCTTGTTCAGTTTTCGTTGGTAGTCCAGTAGATGGACCACCTCGTTGGACATCAATGATTATCAGCGGCAGTTCGAGCATAACTGCCAGACCTACCATCTCAGTTTTGAGCGCTGCGCCTGGGCCCGAAGTTGAGGTAACGCCAAGTGCACCGCCGTAAGAAGCGCCAAGTGCGGAGCCCACTGCTGCAATTTCATCTTCAGCTTGGAATGTAATTACACCAAATTTTTTATGTTTAGAAAGTTCATGCAAAATATCGGAAGCAGGGGTAATTGGATAAGAACCTAAAAATAGTGGTAAACCGCTAAGTTTCGAGCCAGCTACTAAACCTTGCGAGAGCGCGATATTGCCACTGATATTTCGATACTTGCCCTTTGCCATTTTCGCTGGCGCAATTTCGTATGAAACTGAAAAATCTTCAGTAGTTTCACCATAATTCCAACCAGTTTTATATGCAAGTAAATTTGCTGCCAAGATATCGGGTTTCTTGCCAAACTTCGCGTTTAAGAATTTTTCAGTAGCTTCGGTAGGGCGGTGATACATCCAAGAGAGCAAACCAAGTGCAAACATATTCTTTGAACGTTCTGCATCTTTTCGAGTTAGTGAAAGTTGCGCAAGTGCGCCGACCGTCATCGTAGTAAGTGCCACTGGATGAACTTTAAAACTTTCAAGTGAGCCATCTTCTAATGGGTTAACGGTATATCCCGCTTTAATTAAATTTCGTTCGGTAAATTCATCTTTATCTACAATAATTGTTGCACCGCGCGGCATCTCTTTAATATTTGCTTTTAGCGCTGCTGGATTCATGGCGACCAATACATCTGGTGCATCCCCCGGTGTTTGTATGTGATGATCAGCAAAATGTAATTGGAATGACGAGATTCCGTGAACGGTTCCTTGAGGTGCACGAATTTCGGCAGGGAAGTTAGGTAAAGTTGAAATATCATTACCTAAACTTGCAGTATCCATTGTGAATCTATCACCCGTTAATTGCATGCCATCGCCACTATCTCCGGCAAACCTGATCACGACGTGATCAAGTGCTACAACTGGTTTAGCCACGGTGCTATTTTCCTACTTTCTTGAGTTATTACTAGAGAGCAATTTGCTAGCCCAATCCTTACATCTAGCCAATTGCAGCCCAATGAAGCGGAATTGAGCCACCACTCAGAGAGAAGTGAGATGACTTACCTATCTATGTTCAAAATCAAGTGGCAACGAAGTACGATTCCGAAATGTCTAAAATCGATCGATCCCATGCGGGTCAGTTGGACCTACAGGACCCATTAGTTGGCTACCGGAGCAAGTTTTTAATTACAGATCCGGAAATTTGTTATCTTGACGGTAATTCACTTGGCCGACTTCCGTTAGAAACGATTGATGCGCTAAGTGCGTTAATTCGCGATGAATGGGGAAGTGAAGTTGTTGATGGCTGGAGCCATTGGGTAGATGAATCGGAGAAAACCGGGGATTTAATTGGTCGCGCAACTCTAGGAGCAGACGCAGGTCAAGTATTAGCTTGCGACACCACGTCAGTTAACTTTTATCAATTAGCCAGAAGTGCAATTAAAGCTAGACCTGGGCGCAAAACGATTGTTACTGATACATCTAACTTTCCAACCGATAGATACATTCTTCAAGGATTAGCAAAAGAATTTGGCTTGAATTTAGTAATGATTGAAAATTCATCGCAAGCAGTTGATGAACCAGAAAGAATAACTTCTGAAACTTTAGCTCCGTATCTAAATGAAGATGTTGCGCTCGTTACTTTTCAAGTAATCCAATATCGCTCCGGCGCTCGAAATAACGTAAAAGAACTTACTGAATTAATCCATAAGTGTGGTGCGCTAACACTTTGGGATGCATCGCATGCCGTGGGATCAATAGCACTTAATTATGATGAAGATAACGTCGATCTATCGGTTGGCTGCACTTATAAATATGGCAACGGGGGTCCAGGCGCACCAGGTTGGTTATATGTAAATAAAAGAATTCAAAATGAAGTTCGAGTTCCGATACAAGGTTGGTTTGCTCAGGCAGACCAATTTGGAATGGGACCAGTTTTTGACCGTGCTGAAGGTATTCGCGGTTTTCAAATTGCGACGCCACCTGTAATTGGGTTGCGTGCCGTGCAAACTTCATTCAATATGATTGAAAGAGCTTCGATTAAAGCCATTGAAGCAAAAGCTGCTCTTGGAACCGAATTAATGCTGGATTTATATGACGCTTGGTTAAAAGATCTCGGTTTCTCGCTTGGAACTCCACGCAATGCAAAACATCGCGGCGGCCATATTTCACTGCTTCACGATGACGCTTATCAGATTTCTGTGGCTATGCGAAAAATTTCGAAAGTTATTCCGGACTTCCGAAATCCAAATGCAATTAGGGTGGCAATCTCGCCACTTGCTACTTCATTTATCGAAATTTGGGATGGCTTTGCTCGAATTCGTGACTTAGTTGCTAGTGGGGAATATAAAAAACTGGTCATTAACAATGCGAGAGTTTTGTAAATGTTTAAATCTGCTCATGCCGATACCTTTGCTCGCGACAATTTGCCGCCAAGCGATACATGGCCAGAATTTACAGCGCTGCCGCAATACCCAGAACGACTTAATGCCTCTCTGGTGCTACTAGATCAAATTGTTGAAAGAGTAGGTCGGGATAAAATTGCCTTAATTGCTGCCGAAGGAAAAATTTCTTACGGAGAATTACTCGATCAAGTTAAATCAATTTCGCTTTACTTAGAAAATCTTGGAGTAAAACCAGGTAATCGAATTTTACTGCGCGGACCAAACAACGCATCAATTGTTGCGCTCTGGTTTGCAATTTTAAGGGTCGGCGCCATAGCTGTAACAACTATTCATTTACAGCGCACTGGTGAGTTAGAAAAAATTGCCGATATTGCAAAAGTACAGTTCGCTTTTATTGACTATAGATTC
>Ga0214919_10010810_pt1 | contig 11485 bp, 9 predicted proteins | sample LL1503_MetaG_FD_177994 | JGI IMG/M metagenome (GOLD analysis project Ga0214919, IMG submission 177994) | Freshwater microbial communities from Lake Lanier, Atlanta, Georgia, United States - LL-1503 | ecosystem: Environmental > Aquatic > Freshwater > Lake | place: USA: Georgia | collected 2015-03-15
GTGCACGCATGAAACAGTGATAGCCACGATAGGGTTCTAAGTTACGCGCCACGAAGCTGATCACTTCATCGCGACGCGTCAGAGTAATCGGCGCTACTGCGCCGGGCTGTGCCAGCGTGATTGATGCAGCGGCATCCGGTTGCAGCAAGTCGGTATCCACACCATCGTGAATGACACGAATGCGATCCTGAAACGCCGCTGGGTGGCGACTGCGCTGAAACTGCGTGGGCGAGAGTGCTTCATCGCAAATCGACAGTGCATGCAGCAGGTGGGTGTTCTTGAGTCGCAACCGCTGCAGCGCTTCGAAGGAGGGCGGGATGGCGTCAAACTCCGCATCAAAGCTCGTGTCACCGCCGTCACTGCCGTAGTAGTACTCGGCATAGGTGATCAACCGGCAGACCGGGAACACATCGCGGATGTAGAGCGCTTCGCCCCAACCGGGGTGCGCCACCACCACATCGGGCGCAAAGCCTTGCTGGCGCAGTTGCAGCATGGCGCGTGCGGCCGATTCACCGCGCGCAAGTTTGGCGGCCCACTCGCGCGTATTTGTATCGCTGCCACTGTTGTCGCCGGGTCGCGGCTGCGGCTTATGCAGCAGCTGCGTCACGCCGGGCCACTGTTGCCCGCTGTTATTGATGCCCAGCGTCACCACCTGATGCCCCTGCCGAGCCAGTTCCGGCGCGACGTGCGCAAACTGTCCCGGGAAGTTCTGGTGAATGAACAGCAGTTTCATGATGGGGTCATGATGCCCCTGTCGCCACGTGTCTTCCATAACGACCAGATCACACCACCGGCCAAAAGTCCGCCGGTGATGCCCAGCGACAGCAGCGGCGGGAATTTACCGATGAATCCGACCAGAAAGATCTTGGAGCCGATGAATACCAGCACCAGGGCCAAGGCGTATTTGAGATAGCGGAAGCGATCCACCAGTGCAGCCAGCGCAAAATACAGCGCACGCAGACCCAGGATCGCAAAGATGTTGCTGGTGTACACAATGAACGGATCGGTGGTGATGGCGAATGTTGCCGGCACAGAGTCCACTGCAAATACCAGGTCAAACAGCTCCACCAGCAGTAGAGCCAGCAACAGTGGCGTGCCATGCAGCGCGATGCCTTTGCCATCTGCGGTGGCCTCGCGGCTCCAGAAGCGATTGCCGCGCAGGCCCTCGGTAATGCGCAGGTGTTTGCGCAGCCACACCATCAACGCACTGTGCGTCAGATCATGTTGCTGCTCGGCCAGGCGCCACATGTTGATGCCGGTCCACAGCAAGAAGGCACCAAACACATACAGCACCCAATGAAATTGGCTGACCAGCGCGGCACCGACGCCGATTAGCACGCCTCGCAACACGATCACGCCCAAGATTCCCCAGAACAACACGCGATGTTGCAGATGTGCAGGGATGGCCAGTGCGCTGAACACCAGTGCGATTACAAAGACGTTGTCCATCGACAGCGATTTTTCGACCAAAAACGCCGTGTAGTAGTCCAAGCCTGCCTGAGCGCCAAATTGCATCCAGACGCCTGCGCCAAAAGCCAACGCCACACTGATATAGCCTGCGGACAGCAGCAAGCTCTCGGCCGGTTGTATGGGGCGTTCTGCTTTGTGCAGCAGGCCCAGATCCAGCACCAGCAAGACGATAACGATGCCGGCGAACGCCAGCCATGCCCACACGGGTGTACCCAACCAGTTACCCGCGGTCAATTCGATGAGGTTTTGCATGTGGGGCATGCTGCACAGATTCGGTTGCCGTAAAAACCAGCCATTGGTAAATTGATATATCGATAAAACAGGACAGAGCAAATGCTCAACTATCGCCATCTGCATTACTTTTGGGTGGTGGCCAAGGAAGGCGGCTTCGTGCGCGCCGCAGAGCGGCTGGGCATGGCGGTGCAAACCGTCAGTGCACAGGTGCGCGAGCTCGAGCGCAGCATGGGGCTGCAACTGCTCAAGTCTGCCGGTCGCGGCGTCACGCTCACCGAGGCCGGCAAGGTCGCTTATGTGCGCGCCGACGAAATCTTTCAGTTGGGCCAGGGCCTCAGCGATGCGGTACGCGCTACTGCTGCAACACCGGTGGCGCGATTGGCGGTGGGCTTGTCCGATGGCTTGTCCAAGCTCGCTGCCCATGCGGTGTTGGCGCCGGTGCTCGACACACCGCAACTGCGGCTGGTCTGTCATGAAGGCGAGGCTGCACAGTTGCTCGGTGAGCTGGCCTTGCACCAACTCGACTTAGTGCTGACCGGTCAGCCTGCGCCTTACAACGCCAGCCTGCGCCTGACCAGTCAGCTGCTGGTCGATTCACCTGTGGATTGGTACGGTCCTGCAGCCTTGGTTAACAAGGCTGCAATTGATCAGTTCCCCCAGTCCTTGGCGCGCCTCCCGGTATTGCTGCCCACGGTCCATGCGGCGCTGCGGAGTCGCTTGGATCGCTGGTTCGAGGGCCTCGGCCTGCAGCCAACAGTCGTGGGGGAGTTCGAGGACAGCGCCTTGCTGACCGTGTTTGCCGCGGGGGGTCTGGGTGTTTTTCCGGTCAGCCGGCTCGGTGGCGACGAGGTGGTGCTGACCCGAGGGCTCAAGTTGCTGGGTCGCTGCGACGAGGTCCGCGAGGAAATCCACGCGATCCGCACCCGCCGCGGCCAGCACCATCCGCTGGTTCAGCGGGTCATGGCGGCCAAACATTCAGGTTTATCCTGACTAACAAACTATTTAAATCAGCTTTTTAAAAACGCCCGATCAGCCCACACTGGCCTGTGCACAGCCCTATTGCGGGTGCTGACACTTTGGTTTTGGAGGATTACATGGAACGCTCACGCTTGCCCGTCCCTGCCAATCAGGGCTTAGCCAATCTTCCCGCTGCGCTGGGCGCCGCTACGGTGCCGGCCAGTTCTGCAGCGGTGCTACGCAGCACCTACATGCTGTTGTCGATGACCTTGTTGTTCAGCGCCGCTGTTGCTACCGCCAGCACCGTGTGGCGGTTGCCCGCGCCCGGTCTGATCATCACCTTGGTTGGCTTCTACGGTTTGCTGTTCGGCATACACAAGATGCGCGACAGCCTGTGGTCGCTGCCGATGGTCTTCGCACTCACTGGCTTTATGGGCTACACGCTCGGCCCAGTGTTGTCGCGTTACGCCGCAGTACCGGGCGGCAGTGAGACCATCGCCATGGCGCTGGGTTTGACTGGCGTCACGTTCATCGCGATGTCTGCCTATGCCATCCAAACACGCCGTGACTTCAGCTTCCTCGGCGGCTTCCTGTTGGCCGGCATGGTCATCGCCATGCTCGCGGGCCTTGCCGGGATGTTCTTCAACATTCCTGCGCTGTCACTGGCCGTGTCTGCTGCAGTGGCGTTGTTGTCGGCTGGTTTGATCCTGTTCGAGACCAGCAACATCATTAACGGCGGCGAGACCAGCCCGGTCATGGCCACCGTCAGCCTGTTCGTCTCGATATTCAACCTGTTCACCAGCTTGCTCAGCTTGCTGGGCATGGGCGGCTCGGACGACTGACGGTGCTGCGTCCGCGTCGCCTGGCGCTGGTGTTTCGCCGGGCAGCGCGGTCGCTGGCAGACGAAAACTCGGTCGCACCAGATCAGCAAGGCCGGGTAAGCCTTGGTGAGTTGCTGCAGTTGCACGGCCAGCAGTCGCTGGCCGTGTTGTTGTTGGTGTCGGCCTTATGCAGCATGTTGCCTGTGGCTGGCATCGGCTCCGTGTTGAGTCTGCTAATGCTGGTGCTGGCGCAGCGCTGGCGGCGTCAGGAACATGAAATTCAACTGCCCGACAAACTGGTGCAATTGCGGCTGACGGCACGCTGGTCGCAGCGCAGTCTTCAGGCACTCACCTGGCTTTATGCCACCGCATCCCGTCTGCTGCGTGAACGCCTTACAGCTTTATGTGAGCCGCGCTTTGCCGGCTTTTGGGGGCTGTGGATTGCGGTGATGGCCATCATCATTTTCCTGCCAGTTCCGCTTGGCAATTTGGTCTGCGGCAGCAGCCTGGTGTTGTTGAGTTTGGGATGGATATTCCGTGATGGCCTGGCCCTACTGCTGTCAGCGGCAGTCGGCACCGGCGGTATTGGCCTGACTGTGGGTGTCGGCTGGGTTGCGGGTCGCGCCCTGTTGGCCAGTGGCGATTGGTTGCAGCGCCTGTTCTGACGTTGCGGTGTGTGCGCTGCGCCATTGCCGGATTACACTCGCTCCCTCAGATCACTACTGATCGTCTGTGGGGGTTTCTATGATGTCGACCAAGCTGGCCGTTCGCGGCCTCACGCTGGTGCTGGCCTGTGCAGCTGCTTTGGCCCAGGCGCAAAGCCTCACTGTCACCAATGCCCGCATTCTTGATGGCAACGGTAAAGTCATCGAGCGCGGTTCCGTTGTAGTTCGCGACGGCAAGATTGTCTCGGTGGCAGCAGGCGCACCCACTGCAGCAGCCGGTCGGGTCATCGATGCCAAGGGCCGCACTGTGATGCCCGGTTACATCGATGCACACCGTCATGTGATCAAGGGTGATCCGGTCAAGTGGCTCGACAAGGATGCGGCGCACGAGCTGCAGCAGTTTCTGGAGGCCGGCTTTACTACAGTGCTCGGTGCCATAGACCCGCCGCAGCTGCTCGAGGCGCGCAAGCGCATCGAGGCCGGCACGCTCAAGGGGCCGCGTTTGTTTGTGGGCACCATGGTGCCGTTGGCGGGCTTTGCGCCTCCACCACCTGGGCCGCGTCCGGCCTTCGGTGATCCGGCTCGCACCGACCCTGCGCGCGCGCCGCTGACAGGTCCTGCAGCACCGGCCATTCCTCGTGAGGCCACGATCAAGACCATTGAGGCCGCCAAGGCTGCCGGCTACGACTACCTCAAGACCATCATGAACGCGACGCCAGGTGGCCCCGAAATCGCCACTCAGCAGTTGGTCGTTGAAGAAGGCCGCAAGCGCGGCATGCCCACTATTACTCACGCGGTCAGCGTGCGCGATACGTTGGCTGCACTGCAGGGCACGCCCCCGGCGTTACTGGTGCATACGCCGCATGTCGGCGATCTGTATGCCGACCAAGCGGCGCTGAAGAAAATCGTCGATGCGCATGTACCAATGACATCCACGCTGCAGGTATTTCTGCCGCACTTTGGCGCCGACGGCAAACCGCTGTTCCGCGATGGCGGCCCGTTCCCGTTCGACACGCTGTCCAGCGCCGGCCAAGGTCCGGTCAATGCACGTCAACTGTGGCAGGCAGGTCTTAAGGACTATGGCTTTGGCACCGATACCCAGTGGCCGCCCAAAGAGAGCTTGTTTGATGAGCTGCGCGCGCTGTCTCTGGTGTTTGCCCCGGCTGACATTGTGCAGATATTGACGCGCAACGCCGCTATTGCCACTTTGCATGCCGATCAATTCGGCACATTGGAAGCAGGCAAGTACGGCGATATCGTCATCGTTGATGGCGATCCGTTGCTGCGCGCCAGCGACCTGCTCAACGTGGTCACCACCATCAAGGGTGGCGTGGTGGTGTTCGAGAAAAAGCGCTAAGAGGCGCAGTGATGCTGCGCCGCAGGACATGCGGCGCAGCGTCGACAGTTACTTGACGGGTTCGATGCGCAGGATTGCGCCCTTGGGCTCATCGGTTGCGATGTAGATCAAGCCATCCGGCCCTTGCCGCACATCGCGAATGCGCTGATGCAGATCTGCCAGCAGCGTCTCACGGCGCAGCTCCTCGTTCTTTTCATTGAGCAGCACGCGGTCCAAGCGACCCGTGCCCGGGATCTCGCCGGTACGCACGCCGCCGACAAAGATGTCGCCCTTCCACTTGGCCAGCTTGTCGCCCGTGTAGAACGCAATGCCGGTCACCGAGATCGACGGCGTCCAATAGACGACTGGCGGCTCGAAGCCGGCGTGAGTGGGCTCGTTCACCTTGGCTTGCCACGGTCCCGGATAGGTGCGACCCAGGCTCACTACCGGCCAGCCGTAGTTGCGACCGGGCTTGAGCACATTGAGTTCATCACCGCCGTTGGGACCCATCTCGGTGATCCACATGTCATGAGTCTGCGGATGCTGGGCGAAGCCCAGGATGCTGCGATGGCCCATCGTATAGATCTCGGGGCGCATGCCCGCCTTGCCGACAAAAGGATTATCTGCCGGGACGCTGCCGTCATCCTTGAGGCGCAGGACCTTGCCGCCCAATGCATTGGCATCCTGAGCTTCGTCATAGGTGAACCCGGCAGTGGCAATCAACATCATGCCGTCTGCAGTCAGCGTGAAGGGCAGCGCACCACGCACCGTGCTGCTGCTGAATACTTCTTTCACATCCACCAGCTTGTCGCCGTCAAAGCGACCGCGAATGATCGCTGGCGCATTGGTCTTGGCGTCGACCTTCTTGGTGTAGCTCAGATACACCAGCTTGTTTTGCGCAAACTGCGGGTGCAGCACCACGTTCATGTAGCCGTGCACCGCACCCAAACCACCAGACTGACCCGCATAGAACGAATCGGGGGTGCCACCGATGGGCTTGGGGTCGAGCTTGCCGCCGCGCACGATGCGCAGCAGACCGCGCCGCTGGGTAAACAGCATGTCGCCGTTAGGCAGCCATGTCATAGCATGCGGATACTCAATATCGCGCAGCAGCACGCTGACCCGAATATCCATGCCTTCGCCGGTTTTATAAGTGAACGGGCCCGGCGGCAGCGGTTGGTCGGCAAGTCCCGTGGGTGCGACCGGCACGCCACTGGCAAAGGGCACGCTTTGTTGTGCAAAAGATGCTGTGGTTGGTGCGATGCACAGCAAAGCGGTAGCAGCCACATGCTTTAAAGAGATTGTCATTCTGTTCCCCTTGCCCATTGGTCCAATTTGGACCCGATAAAATTGTAATTGTGAGCCTCGCTGGCCAAATTGCATCGCGATTGCACCTTTTGCAATCGTTTTTGCCAGCGACCAGTTGGTCCTCTCCCAACTGTCGAGAACGGGGTCTCCATGAATTTTATAAGAAGCGCCCAGAAGCGCCTGTTTGAGTCGCTTTTTGATCTTGAGGGCCGGAGTGCCGGCCCCAAGCGGCTCGAGAGCTTTGTCAATTGGCTGATTATCATCAATTTGCTGGCGTTACTGCTAGAGCATATTCCTGCGGCGTATTCCAGCCATAAAGAGCTCTTTGCGCTGTTTGATGAAATATCCATCTACATTTTCTCTCTAGAATACCTTCTGCGACTGATAAGCGCTTCGGCAGATCCAAAATATGCAGGCCGCAAATTCGGGACTATCCGGCATATCTTCAACCCGTTCTCGATAATAGATTTCCTGGTGATTGCGCCGCACTGGCTGCACCTATTGGGCATTGTCGAGCTGGATCTGCGCGCGCTGCGTATCTTGCGACTGCTGAGACTGCTGAAGCTGCTGCGGGAGATCATCCCGGCAGTAGTTGAATTCGTCGCTGCCAATAAGGGCAGAACTGTCCGGCAGAAGGTCGACTCCCTGATGAATGAAACGCCCACCTCCGGGCGGCTGCAGCATCAGCTAGACCTCATTCTGATTTTTGTGATCATCTTGAGTGTTGTCTGCGTGTTTCTTGAGACCGTGCCAGAGGTCCATGAGCCGCTGGCTTTGGAATTTCACTACCTTGACCTGTTTTCTGTGGGGATATTCTCGCTCGAGTTCCTGTTGCGCCTGTATTGCGCACCGGAAAGATTGGGTGTGGATTCGCCGCTGTTTTCCAGGCTGAACTACCTACGCAAGCCTACAACGCTGGTAGATCTGGTGGCGGTTCTGCCGTTTTACTTGCAGGTGTTTGTGTCGGTCGATTTGCGGTTCGTGCGAATATTGCGCGTGCTGCGAGTCGCCAAGCTGTCGCGCTACAACACCGCAATGAAAACCTTCTCTATGGTCATGGCGCGCGAGAAACGCGCGTTCGGCGCAGCCATGTTCGTGACGATGCTGATCACCATCCTGGCCGCTGCGATCGTGTACGAGGCCGAGCACGCGGTTCAGCCAGAAAAATACGACACCATGTTCCGCGCGATGTACTGGGCGGTGATCACCTTGGCCAGCGTGGGCTATGGTGATATTTCTCCGATTACTCCGGTGGGCCAGGCATTCACCATGCTGTTGGCCATTTTGGGTATCGGTATCGTCGCGTTGCCAGCCGGTATTCTGGGCTCTGCGTTCTCTGACCAGTTGCAGCAAGACCGTGAGGAAATGCTCAAGGGGATTGAGGATGCGTTTGCCGATGGCATCCTGACCGACGAGGAAGCAGAAAACCTCGAGCAGGAGCGCATTCGACTGCATCTTTCCGAAGATCAATTCGAAGCGCTTAAGAAAAAGGCAAAGTCCCATCTGGCGGGTGTTGGAATCGACAAGCCCACGTTGGAACAGCTGGCAGATATGGTGATCAAGACGGAAGTTGCCTTGGCAGGATTGCCCTTGGATAAAGCGGTTGAAGAAATCAACAAGCTCAATATTTCTGAAAAGCAGAAGGCGTCGCTCAAATCCCTTCTGTAGGGTCATCGCACTATCAGAAAGTAATGCGGGCCTTGCGGCTTTGCGGATCGATGGCGGTCTGCATGGGCTTGTAAGACACCACCACCACATCAGCCAGTGCCGCTGGCAATTGCACGTCTAGCGATTGGATGCGCTGGCTGGAGACTATGTCTGCCGTCAGCTCCAGGGTCGTTGGTTCGGGCTTGTCTGTGCCCAGCGCAATAGCGGCCATGGCCGATTGCTGCAGCAGCTTGCGTGCCTCTGTTAGCGAGGGCCAGCGCAGTGGGGTGACTCGCAGCGTACGGTGCTGCGCATCGTTAAGCACGATGCCTTTTTCCAGTGTTGTATGTGCCTGCGACAAAGTGCGCTGCAACTGCGCATCAGCCATGCCAGAGCAGGCGATCACAAACTCTTTGTAGTTGGCAGCCGGTGCAGCAACTGCTTTGAGCGTGGTGACGTAGTCGATCACCAGCGTCATCGACACATGATTGGCTTCGCGCTGTACTAGCATTAGCCGGTTGGCCACCACATCGTGCGCACTAACGCTAACAGGTAGTGCGATCAGCAGCAGCGCTGCCAGTGCTTTCATGTCAGCGGCAATAACTGATGGCGGGCTGGGTGGTGTTGGCGTTGCTGTCGGTGAACTGAAAGCTCCAGCACGCAGACTTGTTGCTGTTGGCGGTTAACGCGAGCTGGGTGCTCAGCGCGCTGCCGGTCAACTGCTTGTAGCGCACCCGATAGGTGCCGGCAGTATTGGCATAGCTGTCGGTGCCGGTCTCGGTGGTGGTGAAGCTGATGCCAGAGGTGAACTGCAACACTGAATAGCCATCGCTGGCTGTGGTCAGCGTCATGTTCGACACCTTAAACGGCGTAACCGGTGGCTGGCGAAACGGTGAGTACTTGCTGCCTTGGCCGGCTAAATCGGGGCTGGGTGTGCCGCGAAAGCAAGCCAGCACATAGGGCGAGGCATCGGTGACGTGATAGCTGTAACCGGCCGGTGCGTTGCTCACCGTGGTGGTGTTGCCACCGCAGGTGCCATCGCGAGTGGCCACAGTGCCATCAGCATTGTTGTAGCCAAAAATCGCAAAGCCATCCAGCGCCCAGCCCAGCGGATGCGTGTCCCAGTAGCTGGCTGTCTTGGTGGCCATCAGGCAGGTGGGGGCTGCGTGATAGTGGTAATCGTCAGCACGCCCCGCATGCCCGTTGCACACGTCCAGCTCACCCAGCACCTTGGTGTCGCCGTTGGTGCAGCCGCCTTGCTTGCAAGGATTAAAGATCATCACCCCATTGACTGCGATGCCGATGGGGCCATCGACAGCGGCCGTTGTGCTGGCGGCAATGGCCGGAGCCAGCGGTATCTTCCAGCCATTAGCTCCAAGGAAGTTCTGTTGTACCGGGATCTGTAAGTTGGTGGCTGTGATGCCATCCATCATGGTGTGTGTAGCGATGCTGTTGGAGCTGACATAGGCATAGGTGGCATCGCAGCTCACGCTGGCGCCTGCAGAGGCTGCTATGGCAGTACGCACATAGCCGCAAGCGGTGGTGGAGCCAGTGGGCGTGGTAGCGCGGCTAAAGCTGAGATTAAGTGTGGCTGTGCCCAAGGTGAGGCTGCTCATTGCAGTGGTCAGTGCCGCACCAGTAGCCGGTGTAGTACTTAGTGCGGGACTGCCCGACAACGCATACACGGTAAAGGTATAGACCTTGGCGCCAGGTCCTTGCGAGCACGGAGGTTGATAGCCCACGAACGGACCATCGCTGCCTACGCCCGGCGTACCCAGTCCAAAGCTGTCTTTGGCCAAGCTGCGCGTGGCCGCAGGAATGCCAGACATGACCCAGTTCCACTTGGTGGTGCCATCACCCGGCAGCGTGGTCATCAGCACTGCAAATTCAGTAGTACCAGCAGGCGGGTTGGACCAAGTCAGCTGGGGCGAGGAGCCCGTGCCGTCGCAGGTGTAGTCGGCAGCCATGCTGGCGCCCTCAACGCCTGCTGCACTGGTCAGCGTAAAGCTGCCGCTGTTGCCGGCAGTGGGCGTGACAGTGGCGCTGGCCGATGCTGCACCGGTGCCGGCCGAATTGGCTGCAGTCACCGTACACGCGTAGGCCGTGCCGTTGGTCAGGCTGGTCACAGACAGGGGGCTGGCTGTGCCGGTTGCGGTACGTGTGGCACCACCGCCGGTGCATGAGGCTGTGTAGCCAGTGATGCTCGCGCCGCCATTGGAAGCAGGGGCGGTGAATGCCACGCTGGCGCTGGCGTTCGCTGCTGTGGCTGTGACGCCAGTGGGGGCGCCAGGGACCGTAGCGGTAGGCGTGGGCGTAGGGGTTGAGCCGGAGTTGGAGGAACTGCCGCCCCCGCAAGCGACCAGTAGCAAACAGGTCAGGACAGTGGCTACGTTTTTCATGGCTTCGACTCTGCTACGCATTGATGGATTAAGTGTGGAGGCTACTCATGCACCACAACGCCTCGGAAAGGCAGGGCGCGTTGGGCGGATAGGTTATGTCCTGCCGCTGGAAGCTGCTATACCAACAGGCACTTTTTACCCAGGTAGAGCCTCATGGATGTACGCAACCGCCGCAAATTCTTGATGGGCAGCGCTGCGCTGGGTGCAACAGCCACTCTGGCTGCTACTGCCGCAGAGGCTACCAAGGCAATCCAGAACGCATTCCTGTATCAGCACGAGCCGCTGCCGTTGCCCTTTAAGGCGGGGTCCGTCAAAGGACTGTCGGAAAAGCTGATTCAGTCGCACTGGGAAAACAACTATATCGGCTCTGTCAAAGCGCTCAATGTTGTGCGCTCGCGTCTGCAGCAGGCGCTGACCGATGCCAATACGCCTGCCTATGTCTACAACGGCCTCAAGCGTGAGCAGTTGCTACGCACCGGTTCGGTGGTTTTGCACGAGCTGTACTTTGCCAATCTTGGCGGCGACGGTCTTGCCGATGCATCCGTACGCAGCCGTATTGCAGCTTCGTTTGGCAGCTTTGATGCGTGGGAGTCAGAGTTTCGCAAGATCGCGCAGGGACTGGGCGGCGGTTCGGGCTGGGTGATGTTG
>Ga0214919_10010811_pt1 | contig 11483 bp, 8 predicted proteins | sample LL1503_MetaG_FD_177994 | JGI IMG/M metagenome (GOLD analysis project Ga0214919, IMG submission 177994) | Freshwater microbial communities from Lake Lanier, Atlanta, Georgia, United States - LL-1503 | ecosystem: Environmental > Aquatic > Freshwater > Lake | place: USA: Georgia | collected 2015-03-15
GCGGGCCGAATGCAGCCAATCCAATCAGCACCAAAACTATAATTCTCATGCGATATCTCTTGAGCCTAAGGAACCGATTATTTATCAAGCACTTTTTTATGCTTAAGCCAGTAGGCGAAGAAGTCGTAAAGCACCTCATTTGATTCCACAGTGGGCGAATGGCCGGGCCGGTTCGACATGAACACCCTGCTGTCGTAACCCAGGAATTTGTTCACCGCAATCAAATGATTAAGCGCCTGCCAACGCGATGGGCCATCTTCCGCACCCCCCGAAACTAACACGGGCCTGGGCGCAAGCAACGCATGCAGTTCATGTAAATCATGCCCCGTTTCAACCAAGGTTTTATACGGGCCAGTGCGTGGGTTATCCGCCTTTATAACACCAGGCTTACGACTGACACCTTTTTCGTAACCAAGATACCAAGGCTCCCAGTAATTCACATTGGATCTTTTTTCATCAAACACAATCCCGGGATCGGACCAAGCAGTTGCTGCAAATTTGTCGTACAAACAAGATCCAAATAAAGCCCACTTGCCACCATAGCTATGGCCCGTCAAACCGATCAATCTCGCATCAACTTCGGGAAGGGATGCAAGCACCTGATAGCCGTTCGCTGCAACATAACCGTGGTAGGTCAGGGGTTGGAGTTTGACATCTTCGCGGGAGGGATAATAGCTATTAGGGTCGCTGCCCAAAGAAAGAGTGACAAAGCCCCGCTTTGCTAGCTGCCAAGCGAAGTCTCGCATCTCACCTTTTCTTCCTATTCCAGAAAGTGATTCATAAAAGACCACAACAACAGCAGGGAAAGGCCCCTTTCCTTCGGGGATGAGAAGGTAGGCATCCTCGGTTTTTTTCCCGGGTGCCACCTCGATGCGAATATGATGCTGTGCCACTTTTTCACGCATCTCTTTTTCAAGATACTCTATTTTCGGTTGCTCAAGAATTGCGGGCCAATGCCCCAGCGCATCGTTCCAACTCTTTTTGATTTCCTGCCTGCGCTTTTCCCAATCTTCCTTTGTCTTGACCCCATCAAGCATTGATTTATACTTCCCCATATCGCCTGCATATTCTTTAGCTGGCTGAGCGAAGAGCTGCAATCTTTGCAATAGCTTCTCGCTTTCCTGAGCATGTAAAAATGAACCACCCAAAATGCACGCACCAAAACAAACAACTGCAAAAGTTTTCATGATTGTTTCCTAATAGACCAACAGGAATGAAACCCTAGACTATCACAAGATATCTTTGAGTTACAGAATTTAGTTTTTGTGAGCTTATCAATAAAAAAGAAAGGAGTATTTTCAGATAAATTCAAGATGCCAACACACTGTGGCATTGTTGAACTCAAAACCTAACTTTTAAGGCTTATTTAAATCTGCCTGCTAACGCTTAAATTCAGCAGCAGGGGCCTCTTTCAAATTGAGTTGGAACCCGGAGAAACCGAAATAGAAGCCCCGGTTGTGTGTGACCCTTTGTCAGGCTCTATCTTGCGCGGGGGATAAGATACGAACTTTAGACCGCTCTTTTTCTCTTGCTCTTTGATGTCTTGAAATATTGCATCAAGATCATAATTGAACATCGCCGCATGGGCGTCCCGAATGCGTCGAACCTCATCCACAATTGGATCGATCATGGCTTTGCCTCCAAAAGTTCTTCGGGTGTACAGATGATCGGAGCCCTAAGACCCCTCCCCATACAAACATTCTCAATCATGGGTCGCATCGTGGCATTAGCCAAATGTCTGCAGTTCCAGGTCAACAAAAAAGGAATTCCATTCATTGCAGCTACAGCTATATGCAACGCATCGTCTGCAGCTTTTGCAGGAAGCGCACCCGCTTGAATCAATTCTTTCGCCAATTCCAGCGCCTCCCTCGAGGTTTCAAGTAAAACCATCACCTTTAATACTTCAAGCCGTTCTTGAGCGGCTTGTAAATCTCCCGCACCCGCCTCTTTCAGAACTAATTGGGAAATACAAAGTTCGTAGCTCGCACGGCGAGTATCCCACCATTCGTGCGTAACTTGCTGATGACCTGCAATCACCACATCGCGATTGGATCGTGCCGTGAGGTAACTCACAATGGTCGTTTCAATGTAGACTCGGTCTGTCATGATTTCATTTTATCCCATTCGAGCAGCCTACCCCGATGGCCCATAATTCAACGCACCCGCACCACCCATATCCATTAATACCGAACCATGCATATTTTCTAATATTTGGCATTCCTACAATATAACGAAGTTCATAGCCTATTGTAATAGTATACCGATAATGACAATTTAATTTGCGCTTTTCGATATATCGAGACAAGTAATGGATGGTGAGTCAATCATTTTTAAATCCTTTCCCATAGCTGTTAGAAATGTTTATTGGTTTAGCTTGATAAGTATATCCAACTTTTTTGAGCACGATCAATCAACCGATCGTAAAAAGCGGAATACTACTCCACTGAAAAACAACCTTGTTTAGAAAAAAGGAATGGGATGTTTCCTGAAAGCGAGTAAGTTTCTATTCCCTTTTCTTATGCGCAGTAAAAACATGTCTTCTAACAAACAAAGAGGTTATAATTCTGATCTATGTTTTAATGAACTTCTACAAAGGGTGTTTTCATGAATACTGTTATATCTTTGCTGATTACCCTCTTGCTGGCAGGTCAGGAAACCAAAAGCACCAAGCCAAACATTCTTTTCTTCTTCGCAGATGACCAACGAGCAGACACCATCAACGCCCTTGGTAACAAGACCATCATCACGCCAAACATTGATCAATTAGTCAAGGAAGGCACCGCATTTGAACGAGCCTATATCATGGGCGGATCCCAGGGCGCGGTATGCGTTCCCTCACGAGCCATGATGCTTTCGGGCAAATCTTTATTCAGAATTTCAGAACAGTTAAAAGGCGCTACAACCTGGCCCATGGCTCTACGCGATGCAGGGTATGAAACCTTTGCAACCGGGAAATGGCACAACGGCCAGCCGGCCCTTGCAGCTTCGTTTCCAAAAGCCAAGAGCATTTATCTCGGAGGCATGAGCGGGCAGTTCAACACCCCCGTTTCCGATGTAGGCACCGAAGGAAAGATGATCAATTCAAAAAGCCCCAATGAACATTGCAGCGAAACCTTTGCCAACGAAGCCATCGAGTTCCTGCAAAAGACTCCCAAGGAAAAACCTTTTGCAGCCTATATCGCATTCAAATCCCCACACGACCCAAGGCAAGCACCCAAAAAATTCATCGATATGTATAACCCAAAAGATATCCCCCTTCCTGCAAACTATCTTCCCGAACACCCCTTTAATAATGGCGAATTGGTAATCCGTGATGAAAGGTTGGAGAAATGGCCGCGCAGCAAAAGCGCAATCCAACAGCACCTTGCAGAATACTACGCCATCATCACCCACGAAGATGAACAAATTGGTAAAGTCATCAAAGCTCTTAAAGACACAGGCAGGTTTGAAAACACCATAATTATTTTTTCCGCAGATAACGGCTTAGCCATCGGCAGCCATGGTTTGATGGGCAAACAGAATGTGTATGAACACTCGGTGAAAATACCTTTGGTAATTTCGGGCCCAGGAATCGAAAAGAACAAGCGCAGCCAAGCGATGTGCTACACCTTTGATTTGTTCCCAACTTTCTGCGAGGCAGCGGGTGCGAAAACCCCTGCAAGTGTGGAAGGCAAAAGCTTATGGCCAATTCTAAAGGGAACCGCACAGACGCATCGAGAAGAAATTTTCAGCGCCTACCGGGGCCTAATGCGTGGCCTAAATGATGGCCGTTATAAATTAATTGTAAACATCGCAGTCAACAAAACCCAGTTGTTTGACCTGCAAAGTGACCCTGATGAAATGAAGGATCTTGCAGAGGATGCAAGCCAAAAGCCTAGGCTAGATGCCATGATTGCGAAGCTGAAAACATCACAGGGAAACTGGACGGATAAGCAGGAATTGAAATCAGAAAAGCCCCTGCCCTTGAAGATTGATCTTTCCAAAACCCCCGAGGAAAAAGGCAAAGCAAAAAAGAAGTCGTAGGGTTTTGCAGAATTAAACCAGGCCGGTGAGGGTTCCCGTGGAGTCTGCAAATTTATTGGTTTCAACGCCCATCTTTTGCAGCATCGTCAGCAATACATTCGACATAGGCGGGTGCTTATCCGCATCAAACGCAAGGTGCTTGCCATGCTTGAATCCAAGCTTCGCACCCCCTGCCATCAAGGTCGGAAGATTCTTGGGTGAATGTTCGCCACCTTTACCGGAATTCATGCCCGAGCCATAAAGAATCATGGTTCGATCAAGCATGTTGGAATCAGCTTCAGCAGTGGATTTAAGCATGCCCATAAAGCGAGCCAAGCGAGAAAGATGAAACTTATCAATGGTGGCAAGCTTAGAGAGCATGCCTGGATCGCCGCCGTGATGGGAAAGTTCGTGATGGTTTTCGCCTCCGCCACCATGTCCACCCGCTTCTCTTGACCATTCAAAAGTAATGACCCTCGTAGCATCGGTGATAAAAGTTAGGTAGGCAACTTCGAGCATAACATCAAGCCACATGGGCCGATCATGGGCATTGCCGGGCTGGCTGCCAAGCTGAAGGCCGGTTTCAGGTACATTGGGTTTGGGTACATCAACCCAGCCTTGAAGTCTGCCGACTTGTTTTTCGGTCTGCCTGACACTCGAAAGATACTCATCAAGTTTACGACGATCATTGGCACCAAGGTTTTTATCAAGGGCCTTGGATTCAGAAGCGATGTCATCAAGGATGGATTTGCGTTCTGCATAGCGTTTTAGTGTTGCAGCACGATCGCCCGCCGAATCAGGAACGAAGAGCCGTTCGAAAAGTCTGCGAGGGGAATTTTCCGCAGGAAGTGGCGAGCCATTAATATCAAAGGAAAGTGTATGGCTATGGCCCGAGCCACCAGTACCAGACATATCAGATAGTTGAAGTGAAGGAAAACGAGTTTGCTTTCCGTGCAGTTCTGCAGCGAGTTGGTCTGCAGAAATGGAGTTCGAATAATCAGCACCAGGCTTGGCTTTAAGATTGGCAGCGGTAAGCCAAGTATCTGCGCCACTATGCCCGCCTTGGCTATTGGGATGACCCATTCCAGAAAGCACGGTGAAATCTGAACGGTGCTCTTTCATCACTTCCAATGTGGGTGAGAAAGTGTACTTATCGCCCGAAGTTGCAGGCACCCATTCGATAATGTTCACACCATTGGGGATGTAACAGCAAATCATCCTTGGATGTGGTGCAGCAGATTTATCCCAAGGTTTGAAAGTGGAAGGCGCTGCAGAAATTGAAGGTGTCATTGCTTCCAGCAACGGAAGGGTAAGTGCAGCACCTGCGGCCCTAAGCACATGACGGCGAGATAACGGTTGGTGAAAAAAGGAAGGCATGATTCTAATCTCCGATGGAATTTACAATGGCTTATTTCGTCGCAAACGCTTCGCTCGCAACAATAAAGTTCGCAAGCGACTTGAGTGTGTATTTATTCTGCTTCATATCAGCGATGGCAGCCTTGACTGCCGGTTGATCAGAAAGCCCCAGCTCCCGCCCGTAGGCATATGTCATGAGCTTACTTGCCAAACAACCGAGGAACAAGTCTTCTTTAGCGAGTATTGCCTGTTGTAAACCAGCAACGCCTGCAATTTCGGTACCATCGGGCATGATGGAAGAGGAATCAATAACGGGGTCCTTTTTATCAACTCTTCCCTTGTAGCCAAACCCCTCTTGGTCCCGCCATTCACCCGCAGCATTGAAATTCTCGAGAGCAAAACCGAGAGGGTCGATTTTATTATGGCACCGAGCACATTGATCCAACTGGCGATGAATTTCAAGCCTCTTCCGCACGGTGGCTTTATCGATGCCCGGCACCTTCGGAGCGATCTCGCCTGCATTGGCAACGGGTAGGCCGGGGTCAATTCCCATCAGGTTTTTTAAAACCCAAGTGCCCCGCTTAACAGGAGAAGTACGGGTGCCATTAGAAGTTGTAGTAAGAATTGATGCTTGAGTAACAATGCCACCGCGGTGCGCAGAAGGGGGAACGGCAACCTTGCGGAAGTGATCACCTTTAACGCCATTGATGTTGTAAAAGCGTGCAAGCCTTTCGTTGATGACCACAAAGTCGGACTTGATTAGATTTCTTGCATCGAGATCGTTGAGCAAAATTTCGCGGAAGAAGGATTCCGATTCTGCAACGATGGAAAGTTCGAGATGACGATCGTATTGCGGATAAAGATCACTTGCAGGCGGGTTGTTACCAACATCGCGAAGGCCCAGCCATTGGCCTGCAAAATTACGGACCAATGCCTCAGCCTTGGGGCTCTTTAACATGCGATCCATTTGCTGTGCAAGAATAAGCTTTTCACGAATCTTGCCTGAATCTGCAAGCTTTGAAAGTTCTTCATCGGGCATGGTAGACCAAAGAAAATAACTCAGCCTGCTTGCAAGTTGATGGCTGGTAAGGGGTGTTGCTTTATCTGAGGCACCATTGCTTTGGGGCTCTGCAAGGAAAAGAAAATTGGGGGAAGCCATCACTGCAATAAGAGGCAGCTTGATCGCTTCGATAAAGGTTTTTTCTTTTCGGGCAGACGAGTAAAGAGAAAGTTTCGCATCAATTTCCGTAGGCGAAATAGGCCTGCGATAGGCATTACGCATGAAGCGGGCAAGCACTTCCCGAGCGTATTCTTGTTCATTGGTAGCCTTGTTAGGCGAATCAAACAATATGCGTGAATGTGTTTGGGGAGGCCAAGATTCATAGATCGGGCCTTCAATTTCGAACCAATCAATTAGAAGCTCTGGTCGGGCAAAGGTTTCTCTGTTTTGCATCCAGAAGTTTTCAAGTGCAGAGGGAATGGTGTAAGCGTAATCAAAAAAGATACCTGCAGATTCGGTAGTAAATCGAATGTTGAACTCATGAGTTTTAGGTTGATCAATAGAGCCTGGGACATCAAACTCCGCCATCACTTTGGGGGTTGGGCCAAGCTGCTGGCTGAACTTGATGCGTGCGGGTCCGTAATCAAAACGCCTATCTTCCTCGAAATGTTTCATGTCGTTTTCAAAAGCTTGCAGATGCCATTTGGCACGCTCGGGCTGCTTGGCATCTTGCTCTTCTTGGCGCTTTTTAAGAATCTTTGATGCAGTTTCTACAACTTGGGCCCGGTTGGGAATGCGAGTAGCTGCATGAACACGAACCGTATAAATGCCTGCAGTTGGAACGCGAAAATCACGGGCATGCACCGAACCGGCAGCATGATGCATTACAACCCATGCCCCTTCCTGACGATTTTGCCCGCCATTGACCAGCGGATTATTCTTGGGATCTAGGCGCTTGCGTACGCGGTCATTGGAATTGATAGTGGGCTCGAAATGCCATTTGATCATTTTGGGTTGCTCGCCCTCAACGAGTGCGCGGTCAAGGATTTGCTGGGCAGCCCCCAAATACATTTCCAGATGAAGGGGCGAAAGGGTCAGCGCACCACCATTGTTATCGAACCCTGCTGCAGGTGGATCCTGAGGAAACGCAGAAGGATCAAAATCAACGCCTACAAGATCTGCAATCGTGTTTTTGTATTCACTGCGATTAAGCCTGCGCAAAATCGGCGACCTTTCCCGCTTGACCAACTCCGCAGCAACAGCTTGCTCAGTGATCCAATCAATGACGGATGCAACAGCCTTGGGGTCGGGTTGTTTTTCTTTTTTCGGGGGCATCTCGTGGCTGTTAAGAACATTAACCACTTCCCGCCATTTGGATCGGGTGGCAGGGTCGGAAAAATCAATCGATAAAAGTTTGGGATCAGTGGCGAAGCTTCCCTTGGGTTTTTCGCCTGTATGGCATTGGTTGCAATGTGATTTAAAAAAGGGGGCCAAAACCCGGTCATACCCGGATTGATCACCAGCAGCCACTAACTCAAAGGTATCTGCACACATTAAAAGCGTAATAATCGTTAAAATGCTAAATAGGCAAAGGCGCATGGGTAAGAAAATCTCCGGAGGAAGTGTCACTTTTCTCTCATAAGTCGTTCAGAACCAAGGTGATTGTAGCAGGATAATTATCTTAAAAAAGAAGCAAACCTTGTATATTCCGCTAGTGTTCTAGATTTACTCAGGCTATAATAATGGCACCTGCCATTGTTACTGATTTTTTCCCAACCAGATAGATTCATGAACAAGAAAATGACTCAATACAGACTAAAAACTTCCATGATTGTTTTAATGGGCCTGTTTTTCCTACCTTTGGTGTCCAAAGGTGAAGAAAAGATGCTTCCACCAGAAACATCCATCGAGAAGGCAATCGACTATTACATCGAAGCCTCGTGGAAGGAAAAGAAGCTGAAGCCCGCAGTTGCAGCTGATGATACCGTTTGGCTTAGGCGAGTCAGCCTGGATCTTGCAGGTAGAATCCCAACCGCCTCTGAAGCCAAAGCCTTTGCTGAAGACAAAGACCCCGCCAAGAAACAAAAAACGATCGAAAGGCTGATCGCATCGCCCTTGCATCTAAGGCATCAGGCCCAAGAAATCGAAACCTTCCTGATGAATGGTACCAAGGGTGCCATGAGCGAATACCTGACCAAGGCGATCACTGAAAATCGTTCGTGGGATCGCATTTTCAAAGAAATCATTTTAGCGGATGAATCCGATGCATCGAACAAAGGGTCCAGCGATTTCCTTAAAACACGCGTCAAAGATTTAGACAAACTCACCAATGATGTAAGCGTGGCATTCTTTGGCGTAAATGTTTCCTGCGCCCAATGCCATGATCACCCTTTGGTTGCTGATTGGAAGCAAGATCACTTCTACGGGATGAAAGCATTCTTTTCGCGAACTTATGAAGTGGGTACTTTCCTTGCAGAAAAAGAATATGGCGTAGTTAAGTTCCTGCCCAACAAGGGAAAAGAAAAACAAGCAGACTTCATGTTCCTTACAGGCAAGACAGTAAAGCCCGCAGGCATGACCGAGCCCACCAAGGAAGAACTGAAAAAAGAAAAAGAGATGGTAGAGGAATGGAAGAAAAGCAAAACCCAACCACCCAAACCAAAAACCTCGACGCGGGCCATGTTGTTAGACATCGCATTGGCTAAGGGAGATCAAGATTTCTTTGCAAAGGCTTTTGTAAACCAAATATGGAACCGGTTTTACGGGTTTGGATTGGTCATGCCCTTGGATCAGATGCATTCAGAAAATCCCCCCAGTCATCCCGAATTGATGAACTGGCTGGCGCGGGACTTCGCAAATAATGGTTTTAACATCCCCAGATTGGTAAAAGGGATGGCTTCCAGCAAGGTTTATGGCCTATCTAGCCGATATGAAGGGGAGAGCACACCGCTGGCAAAAGATTTTGCAATGGCCCGCCTGAAGCCTTTAACCCCAATGCAGATGGGTGTTTCGCTGCGCCTAGCAGGCCAATTCCTCACCGGAAATGAGCAGGAAAAGAAAGTTGATGAGATTTCCCGTGGTTCCAGAGGACTGGCAGATCAGTTTGCCCAACCTACCGAAGATTTCCAAATCGGAGTTACCGAAGCATTATTCTTCAGCAACAGCAGTCGATTCCAGACAGAATGCCTAGGAGAAGGAAAAGATAAATTGGTGACAGCAATGACCAGCCTTGCAACCCAGGAAGAACAAGCAGACCTTGCGGTTTGGAGTGTTTTATCGCGCGGTGCAACCTCGGATGAAAAAGCTGTTATCGCAGGTTATTTGAAAAAACATGGTGCTAATGCGCAGGATGCCAGCAAGCAGGTTTTGTGGTCGTTAATGGCAAGCCCCGAATTCAGGTTTAATCACTAAAAAGAAAGCGAGTCTCTTCCCATGAATAAGATTCGGAAAAATTATTGTGGCTCGAATGAACACGATGTATCCCGCAGACAGTTTTTAGGAACTGCAGCAAGCGGCATAGCTGGTTCATCCCTCTTGGCCCAAAACGCCTTGTCTGCTGAACTAAAAAAACAAGGCAAGAGTATGATTCTCTTGTGGCTTGCGGGGGGCGCCAGCCAGTTCGAAACATTCGATCCAAAACCAGGCGCAATTACCGGCGGACCCTTCCAGTCGATTCAAACTTCGACCCCAGGTGTGCGCATTTCCGAACTCATGCCAAAGATGGCTGCACGCTTTAAAGATACCTGCGTGATTCGTTCGCTGAACACCAAGAACGGCGATCATGGTAGCGCATCGCAATTGATGATGCGAGGCCGTAAGGATGAAGCCTCATTAAAGTACCCTGATATGGGTGCAGTTTTAGCTCGTGAATTGGGCAAACCTGAAAGCCAGGTGCCTGATTATGTTTCCTTCTATCTGCAAAGTGAAGGTCGCAACTTCTCGGGCAGTGGATTCTTGGGCGCTCGCTTTGGCCCCATGGAACTTTCCAAAAGTGTAATGCCTGAAAACATCAATAAGCCTGATCATATCAGCGAAATTGATTTTCATGATCGCATGGCACTTCGCAACTTGTGGAGCAAGAACTTTGAAAAAGGAAGATCATCAGGCACTCTTGCCAGCCATCAGCAGGCATTTCTAAGAGTCAATGGCATCATGGATAGCCAGAAGCTTTTCGATGTGGCTAATGAACCTCAGAAAATCCGCACTCAATATGGGCCAACCCAGTTTGCAGAACAGGTTCTCATCGCCCGCAGACTGGTTGAATCTGGCGTGCCCTTCGTTCGTGTTGGCAGGGCTTGGTGGGATAGCCATGGCCAAAACTTCGAAACCCATCAGGAACTTGTCCCCGAATTGGATCATGTAATGGCAACATTGCTTACCGACCTTGAAGATCGGGGCATGTTGAAAAACACACTCGTAGTAACGCTCTCTGAATTTGGCAGAACTCCTGGAATTAATTCCAGCTTGGGTCGCGATCACTTTGCCAACGCTTGGAGCTGCTCATTATCGGGTTGCGGGATCAAGGGTGGTTCAGTGTATGGCAAGACCGATGAAAAGGGCGACAAGGTAGTGGAAGGCGAAATTGGAGCTGCAAGGCTCTTCGCAACCATCTACAAAGCCTTGGGTATCAACCCCCAGAAAAACTATTATGTTGGCTCGCGACCTGTTCCACTTACCGACCCAGGCACCGAACCTGTCAAGGAAGTATTGGCATAACCCTTAATCGAGGCAATCATGAATTACACAAGTTATAAGGTTGATAAGAATCTGGGTAGGCAGGATATTCTCTTTGCAGTCGCCCGTATTCCAAACTCAAGCAAGGCTTATGTTGCTGGCTCGGATTTCAAAATCCATGAAATCGATTTTGATAATGCCAAGCCTGATATTCGTTCCTTCCCTGCGCACTCCAGCTACATCACCGCATTGGTTCTCAGGGATGATACCTTGGTATCTGGTGCTTACGATGGCAAGCTTTCGTGGTGGAAAGCCTCTACAGGCGAAAAGATCAAAACCCTAGATGCCCATAAACGATGGATCAGGCAAGCTGCGGTTAGCCCTGATGGCAAGCTATTCGCCTCGGTCGCAGACGACATGGCACTGCGAATCTGGGATATCAAAGACGCAA
>Ga0214919_10010812_pt1 | contig 11483 bp, 8 predicted proteins | sample LL1503_MetaG_FD_177994 | JGI IMG/M metagenome (GOLD analysis project Ga0214919, IMG submission 177994) | Freshwater microbial communities from Lake Lanier, Atlanta, Georgia, United States - LL-1503 | ecosystem: Environmental > Aquatic > Freshwater > Lake | place: USA: Georgia | collected 2015-03-15
CTGGACCAACTGGACCAACTGGAAATACTGGACCTACTGGTAATACTGGTAATACTGGTTCTACTGGAAATACTGGACCAACTGGAAATACTGGAAATACTGGACCTACTGGTGATGCATCAATAGTAACTGGACCTACTGGACCAACTGGATATACTGGTTCTACTGGTGCTGCATCTATAATTACTGGACCTACAGGATTTACTGGACCAACTGGACCAACTGGAAATACTGGACCAACTGGTTCTACTGGACCTACTGGAAATATTGGAAATACTGGACCAACTGGAAATACTGGAAATACTGGACCAACTGGAAATACTGGAAATACTGGACCTACTGGTGATGCATCAATAGTAACTGGACCTACTGGACCAACTGGATATACTGGTTCTACTGGTGCTGCATCTATAATTACTGGACCTACAGGATTTACTGGACCTACAGGAAATACTGGACCAACTGGAAATATTGGAAATACTGGACCTACTGGTAATACTGGTAATACTGGTCCAACTGGTGATGCATCGATAGTAACTGGACCTACTGGAAATACTGGACCAACTGGAAATACTGGTAATACTGGACCAACTGGAAATACTGGAAATACTGGACCAACTGGAAATACTGGTAATACTGGACCAACTGGAAATACTGGTTCTACTGGACCAACTGGTGATGCATCAATAGTAACTGGACCTACTGGTAATACAGGTCCTACAGGTAATACAGGTCCAACTGGAAATACTGGTTCTACTGGTTCAGCTAGCCCATTAGGTCATACATTACGTGTAGATTCTGTATATGGTGATGATACAACTGCAAATGCAAATCCATATTCACAATCATTTTCAACAATAGGTAGTGCATTATTGAAAGCACAAAGTGATGAATGTGTATATATTTATCCTGGTAAATATAATGAAATTCTAATTTTACCTTCAAATGTTGCAGTTCGCGGTATAAACTTGCAATCTGTAGTAATACAACAATTAGGTGTTACATCTAATACAACAGTAGTAACAATGGGTACAAATACACGTTTAGAAGATGTAACAGTTACAGTAACTAGTTCTAGTAATGTTAATTTAAATTCAATATATTTTCCAGATGGAACTACACTTAATGCTAAATTAAGAACACTTGTAATAAATACAACTAGTACTGCAACTGGGGCAAATAATATTTATGGTATATATGCAGATGGAACTTCATCAAATGCTGTAGTTAGTTTTAATGCTCTTCAAAGAAGTACTATTAATGTTACATCGGCAGGTTCTGGAATTAATAGAGGTGTATATAATACTGGTGCTAATTATTTTTCAGTGCGTGATGCAACTATATTTTGTACTGGTGCTGGATCTAATTTAGTAGGTGTTGAAAATACACATGCTTCTGGATATACATCGATTAAAACATCAACATTAAATGGTTCAACATATGATTTATTAAGAACAGCAGGTACAATATTATTAAATGCTACAGATTTGCAAAATGCATCTAGTGATGGTAAAAGTTTTAGTGTAAATACATCACCTAGTTCGATATTTTTAGGTGTTTTTAAAAATTCAGGTAATTTTAGTAATACTGAAAATTTTTTATTACCAGGAACATTGGAACAAGGTACTTTACCTACATCACGTTATCCTATTTATTTTGCTAAACCAGTTATCATATTTGCTGGTAGTTGTAACGTAAATAATGCATTAGCTAGTGGTGATACTGCATTATTTAAATTTTATAAAAATAATTCAGCAACAGAATTTTTAACTATGACACTTAGTTCAGGTATTCTAAATACATCAAATACAAATGTTTCAGAAACTATAGGAATAACTGATTATCTTAGTATTAGTTGTACAACTGGAGGTGGTATACCTCATGATTCTGGTGGTAACAGAACTATATTTACATGTAATGCAAGTCAATATTAAAAGCAGGATTTAGGAAATCCCGCACGCAAACTCTAGAGGGGCTTTTTAGCCCTCAGTATTTAACACATTTATATTTATATAATATAGTAAAAACTAAAAACTTAAAAATTTTAATCATTTATAAAGGAGGGAGCTCGAGGGAACCATGGGTTCCTTCGTTAGAGGGAGCTCGAGGGAACCATGGGTTCCTTCGTTAGAGGGAGCTCGAGGGAACCATGGGTTCCTTCGTTAGAGGGAGCTCGAGGGAACCATTGGTTCCTTAGTAATTATTCAAATTCAATAAAGCAAAGAATTTTTTCATAGTGTCACTTAATGACACGTTACCTATAATTTTATACCCTAATAACTTAATTACATTATCATAAGAAATATCTGCAGTTTGATTAAAAAAATATATCCAGATTGCTAAACCTATTTCTATGTATTTCTGATTATAAGTGGATATTACAAACGGTATATTTGTTGTATATGCATTTTTTATTACATCATTTAATTTTTTTAAAATTGCTAATAATTTAGAAAATTCATCTTTTTCCATTTGTACTTTAATTTCATTTATATAACTAGCTGATTTTTGCCAGAATACTAATTTTTCATCTAGCTCAATAATAGATTTTATATTATTTAATTCTACAAACTTATGCATTTCTATCTTATAATCACCTGTACTTTGAATATTATTAGGATTATTATATAACCAATATACATTTGGTAGTATATTTATTATAATTGGCATTCTAGAATCACTTATAATTATAATACTTAATTATACTTATAATGCTTATTATTATTATAAAATTTATACAAACTAAAAATAATAAAATAATAATAATAATAATGATAAAAAATAGTTTATCCAGATATAAAAATGATTAATAATATATTAAAGTTTAAATTGCTCTTTAGAAATAAAGGAGATCGAGGGCTTCAGAACTTGTTAGCTACATTATACAACAATCCATAGGTGGTTTCCCTGGCGAGTTACCCCAATCTACATCTGTATCTAGATATTTAGATAAAGTAAATTGACTATAATCTATATCAGATAATTTTACAATTTCAAATCTTTCTTTATTTCCACCAGATTGGTTTTCATGTTTATTTTCATGTTTATATTTATTTTTATGTTTTTTTGTATTTTTACTATTTTTATTAAATTTATATTTTAATATACTATTTTTATTATTTCTATGTTTATGAATACTGTTATTTTTAAGAATACTATTTTTTTTATTAAACTTGTATTTATTTAGTTTTTTATTTTTTGTATTTTTATATTTTGCATTTTTTAACTTAACTTCTTTAATCATTTTACTATTTTATTACTTTAGTCTTTATATTACAATATATATTATAATAATAAAATAATTTAAAAATATAATTAAATTAAATTTAATTGGTATTAATTATAATTTATGTATTTTTTAAAAATTGAAATTTTTAATCAGTGGGTTTAATTTTAATAATATTTAATAATATTTTATTATATAACAAAGATTTACTATTAATTATTAAATACTTAATACTTAATACTCTTTACCTAAATACATATTAAATATGATTTCAATAACTAATATAAATGAAGATAAACCCACTGATTATAATAATATTTTAAAACAAATATCAAATGAAAAAAAATTAAAAAAAAATATAAATACTCTAAACCCAAAAATAATAAATAATGTAAATAATTTTGATAATATAGATGTAATTTGTTATGATTGTAAATCGAGAAATTTATTTGAGCTAGATGGTTATTATGTTTGCAAAAATTGTGGTCTATACAATGACTGTATTATTAACTGTGGTCAAGAATGGCGAAATTATGGTGCAGAAGATTCAAAAGGAACTGACCAATCTAGATGTGATATACCAACAAATGATTTATTACCAAAAACTAGTATTGGATCTTTGGTAGGTTTTAGTACTCGTGAAAATAAAACATCAAAACGTATAAGAAATATGAATCATTGGAATTCTATACCTTATAGAGAATCTAGTCTTCTTGAAACATTTAATAATATTACTATAATGTCACAAAATTCTGGTATAAATCAATGTATTATTGAAGATGCTAAAAGCATGTATAAAAAAGTAACTGATATTAAATCATCAAGACGAACAAAAAAAGAAGCAATGAAAGCTGGATGTATTATGCTAGCTTGTAAATTAAATGGAGTACCTAGAAATTGTAGTGAAATAGCTACAATATTTAAATTGAAAAATAATAAAACATTTAGAAAAAGTATTAAAACATTTGAAGAAATATGGAATAATATTCAATTAACCGATAATGATATTTCTGCTAAAATTAAATTAGATATAGGAATAGATAAAAAATTAAAAGATAAAAACAGGAATAAAATTAATAATAATAATAGTATTGAGAGAAAAAGCTATAGTAAAAAAGGCAGTGAAAGCAATAGTGGTAGTGATAGTGATAGTGATAGTGGTAGTGATAGTGATAGTGATAGTGATAGTGGTAGTGATAGTGATAGTGAAAGCGATAGTGAAATCAATAGTAAAAAAAATTCTAATAGTTTTATTAAAATTAATAATAATTATATGAAAAATGAAAATTATATTAAACCTATAAATAAACCTATAAATAATACTATAAATGATATTAAAAGTATTGAAACTATTGATACAATTTATAATAATGAAAAAGTATCTAAACAATTACATGATTGTATTACTAAACTACATAGATTTTCATGTATATTAGGTTTTGATGATAAAACATTTGAAGCATGTCGTATTATATTAACATATATAGAAAATGAAAAATATTTAGATAAACATACACCATTATCTAGAACATCTGTTGTTATTTATTATATAATTGAAAGATTAGGAATTACTAGTATTAATAAAAATCAAATATTACAAACATGTGAAATATCTGATGTTACTATTAATAAATGTTATCAAAAAATAATGAAATATAAAAAAGAAATGTCTCAAATAAATATTTTTATGTAAATATTTTTATGTAAATATTAAATATTTAATAATATTTTATTTTTTTTTACGTTTTTTTTCATTATTATAATTCTATATATTAAATAATATATATAAATATATAGAAATTTAATTTATTTAATATATTTTATAAAATAAAATGTTTAATTTACAAGATTTAAGTTCTAATTTATTGCTTATAGGTTTTGTATTAATAAGTATATGTTGTTTATATTTACTTTATACAAATTTTACAAAAGTTAGAGATATTAATGACATTAAAACAAAATTTGAAGATTTAAAAACAATATTTTTTAATCAACAAAAACAAAATGATGAATCATATATTAAAATAATGAAAATATTACAAGATGATATTCAAAGTTTACCAGAAAATAAATCTAATAGTGTTGATAAAAATATACAAGTTTTAAATTCTAAATCTTTAGAGACAATTAATAGTCTTAATACTCTTAATGTAGATGTAAAAAATAATAATATAAAATTTGATAATGTAGATGATAATGTAGATGATAATAATGATATTAATTTAAATGAACTAGATTGTTTAGATTTGAATGATTTGGAAAATACAGAAAATAAAAATGAAGAAAATAATGTAGATTATATAGATTTAGAAATAAATACAATGAAGTTTTCAAGTATTAATTATCAAACAGATATTAAACTTAATGATGGTCTTCAAAAATTAAAAGTTGATGAACTATTTGATGATATTGATGATATTAATGATATTGACGATATTGACGATATTGACGATATTGATTCTATTGTAACAGATCCTATTATTGACGATATTGATGATATAATGATTGGAAAATGCAATAATTTAGATAATTATCTACATAATTATGAAAATGATGAGGAAGATAATGAAGAAGCTAATGAAGAAGCTAATGAGGAAGATAATGAGGAAGCTAATGAGGAAGCTAATAAGGAAGCTAATGAGGAAGATAATGAGGAAGCTAATGAGGAAGTTAATGAGGAAGCTAATGAAGAAGCTAATGAAACTAATGAAATTAATTTAGATAATTTTGATGATATTGATGATATTGATGATATTGATCTAGATATTTTAGATGATAATAAAAATAATATTAATAATGAATCTCAAATTTTATTTACTGATAATAATATGACTTGTGAAACTATAGAATTAAATAAATTATTATCAGGTGATAAAAAAAATAATGAAAATATTGATATAAATGATTTAAAATCGAATAAAATAGAAGAATTACAAGTAATGACAATTAAACAATTAAAAGAATTAGCTAAATTAAATAAAATAAAATCAATAGGAAATAAAACTAAAATTGAATTAATAGAATTATTGCTAAAAAATTAAGGTAATTCTTGTACAAGATAATTAATATAATTATCTTGTATATCTGTATTTTTTAATAATGATTTTGTAAATATATCTATTTCGTTTTTATCTTTAATATATGTTTTAATAGTTTCTAATATTTTTTTATCTTTATTTATATCCTTATTTGTTTTTCCAGTAAGAGATAAAATAATATTATTATATTGATTTAAATTTTCAGAATTATATTTATTTACATTATCTATATCTACATTATCAATTAAATATATATTGCTATTTAATATTTTATTTTCAGAATCACTAGCATCTTTAAATACTGATATCTCCTTTTGTAAAACTATATTAGATTTATTAATATTATTTATTTTATTAATTTTTTTATGATAAAGCATATAAATATAATAAGTTTCTAATTGTTCTATAAAATTAGATCTTTCTTTTTCAAACTCTTTTTTTTCATCTGGTGTAATATTTATTTTAGCTATTAATTTTTCATATTTATATAATAATTCAGTTCTTGAATTAGAAATATTTAATTTTAATTTTAAAAGATTATTTTTTTCGTTATAAAATAAATATAATGGTTTTTTTAATTCTTTAACTATTTTTTTTGTTTTATCAGTTTTTGAAACAATTATTTTTTGATTATTTTTATTATCAATACTAGTAGTAATTATATAATTTTTATTTGAATATGTTTGATATAATTGTTTATAATTTTTTTTATATATTTGCATTCGTGAATTGTTATAATTATTAATATATATATCAACTTGTTTAATTATATTATCAGAATTAACTAGTTTTTCATCATCAACTAGAATATATTCAATATTATATTCATATTCTATTTTAACACCACCAGCTAGTATAGAATTTTCTTCTATCATACTTGATTGTATTTTTTCTAATGATTCTTCATTAATTTCTTCATTGGAATCAGATGATACTGTTAATGATTTTGCATCAATTTGATTTTGATTTTCATCTTCATCTTCATCTTCATCTATTGAATTATTTGTGGTTTTCTCTTCTTCAATCTTATTTTCAATACTACCTACATTTATAGTTTCACCATCTTCAATATTATAATCTTTTATTTTACTAAAATTATTTATTTCTAAAATTTTTTCTTTTTTTTCTTCAAAATTACTAATTGGCATTTTATAAAATTATAATGTTATATTATTATAGTATTCTAACATAATATTATTTTTTTTATTTAATAAAAAAACATATAATGAAAAAAATTAAAGAAAAAAACAATCAAAATGAAGAAAATATAAAAAATGAAAAAAATGATAATACTAAAAGTTTAAATAATTATAAATCTAGTAAATCTAGTAAATTTAAAAAAACTAAAAAATCTAATAAACTTGATAATGATAGTGATAATGATTTATTATCATTACTAAATGAAGCAGATAAAATTACATTAAATGATTTAGATTTTGATAATATATTAAAAGAAGAAGGAAAAATATTATGTAATATTAATAATATTGTTAATAAAGAAGGTAAAATAGAAGGTCAATTTGATACTAAAAATAAAGATAATAATCCTCTATGTAATATAATAAATTCAAATAGTGATTCTAAATTTAAAAATATATTATCAAAATATAAAAAAAATAAACAAATTTCAAAACAATATAAAAGTAAATCTAAAAAAACTATTAAACATATTAAAAATATAAAATTACTCAAATATAAACCTACTTTAATAAATTATAATTCTAAAAAACCTAAAACTAAAAAAACTATTATTAAGAAACATAGTATTAAGAAACCTAGCATTAAGAAACCTAGTATTAAGAAATCTTTAACTAAGAAATCTTTAACTAAGAAATCTTTAACTAAAAAATCTAAAACTAATAAACCTAAAAGTAATAAACCTAGAAGTAATAAACCTAGAATAAAAAAAACCAGTATTAAAAAAACACTAAGTAATACATCAAGCATTAATAATATAAATAAAATAATTAAAAAAAAATATAAACTTAAAAAAAATAATAAAAAATGTATTACTATAAATAAATTAAGTGTAAAAAACAAAAATATATATAAATACAATAATAAACGTAAATTTGATTTAACTATTACTAATCCAAAAATATATATAAAAGATATTCCTAAAAATAATAAATTAGATAAATCAAAATATAAAGAAATAAAGAAATAAAGAAATAAATAATTTTTTCTTATTGAATGTTAGTTAGTTTTATGATTTATTTTTAATTTTTTCTTTATTTTTATTTTGTTTAAATCTACTAAAAAAATTGAATTTTTATTAATTTAAACATTTAATAATATATAAAATTATAGTTCTTAACTACACAATTTAATAAATTTAACAAAAACTAAACCTTATTTTACTTAAACTTAATTTAAAATGGCTTCTAAATCTACATCGAAAACTGTATCTAAATCTAAGGCAACATCTAAGGCAACTCCTGTTGTTAATGATGAATTAAATAATATTAAACAAGATATTCAAGTTAAACCTGAAATTAAACCTGAAATTAAACATGAAATTAAACCTGAAATTAAACAAGATAAATCTACAGGTAGTAATAAACTTTTATTATCAAAAGATTTTAATTCTAGTAATGTTAATTTTGGTAATATTTATACTGACCAATATGATAATAGATCAATTAAAACTACTTACAATAATAAAGAATTTTACATGATTGCTCATGAATGTTCTATTGTTTCATTTAAATTAGAAGATAATGGAAAATATAAATTATATGTCAATATAACTGATGAAGATTTTATTAATGCTGTTAAATCATACGATGATAGCTTAATTGTTTATGGAGCTAAAAATAGTAAATTATTCTTTGATGATGATATGTCTGAAACAGAATGCATTGAACTTTTTAAACCTAAAACATTGCAATTTCATGAAAAGTATAAGTATTCTATTAGTTCTTATTTAAAGAAAAAAGATTTTCTTTGCAAATCTAAAACAGAAGATGTACCTGATGTTTCAGATTTATCTGTTGCATTACAAAAAGGGAATATTGTTGATATTTGCTTTGACTTTATGAAAATTAAACTAGGACAAAATAAATATAGCGTTGGTATTGAAATCAAACAAGTTAATATTATTAGTGTAGGGTCTGAATCCTCTTATAAAAGCAATGCTATTTTACCTCAAGAATTTAATTTGGGAAAATTGTCACTAAGTGAAATTGAAACCCTTGAAAAAGGTAATAAAAAATCTCAAATTATGTATGGTGAAGGCGACACTCCCAAACCTCTAAGAATAAAATTTGAAAATATCAAAGGGCGTTTGTTTGCAAATAAACAACCTAATGAAGATAAAACAAGTTATTCATTAAATGTGAGGTTAAATGACCCTGTAAATCGCCAAATGTTTGATGATATCAATGACGAATCATTAAAACAAATTATTCTATTATCGTGCAAAGGTTTAGATGCTAGTAAAGCAGCTCTTAAATCTAAAATCATTAAGAAAGATTTTAAAGCTATTGTTAGTTATAGCAAAGCAGACTTAGAGAAAATCAAGAAAGGTGAAAAACCTCAATGGGATCCTTCTATTTGGTTCAAAATCTTTCATTCTGATGAAAAAGGTTTTTGTGGAAAAATTATTAATACTGACAATAATAAACCTATCGAAAATACTGAAGAACTTATAGCAATTAAAGAATTAAATATTAAAAGTCTGGAAGTTTATAATAAACATATTTGGATTGGTGCTAAAGGTATCAGTGTTAATTTTACATTAAATAAATGCGAAATTAGTCTAGATGTAGCACCTTCTTATGATATGGATTTTATTGATAATGATGATTCTACTACTAAAGCTGTAGTAAAACCTGTAATTAAAGAAATTGTAAAACCAAAAGAAGTGGTTACTGAGATTGCAGAAGATGAAGAAACTTCTGATGAAGAAGTTGAAAATTCTTCTGAAGAAGATGATTCCGATTAAATTATTTATTTGATATTATTTTATTCATTATTTTATATTTTTTTATTATTTTATATTTTAATATGTTAAAAATTGAATTTAAAATATATTTATTTACATAAATATAAAATTTAAAAATATAATTATACTTTTTATAAAAAATATTATAATATATTATAAAATAATATAATATATAATAATATATTATATTACAATAGATTATTATATTATTATAAAAATGTCACATCTAAATATGATTATAGGACCAATGTTTGCAGGTAAATCAACATATTTAATAAATGAAATAGAAAAATTAAAGAATATATGTAATCCTGATGAAATATTAATTATAAATCATTCTAGTGATAAAAGATATACAAATGATTCAGTTATTTGTACTCATGATAATATTAAAATGCCTAGTATTTCTTTAAATAAACTAGAAGATATATTTAATATTAATGATTTTAATGATTTTACTAAAAAAAAATATATATTCATCGACGAAGGACAATTTTTTAATGATTTATATGAAATTGTTAAATTATTATTATTTAAATATAATAAAATAATCTATATATCTGGATTAGATGGAGATTATAAACAAGAACCTTTTTATGATTCACGTTTACTTGATTTAATACCTTTTTCTACAACTGTTACCAAATTAACTTCTAAGTGTGTTGAATGTAATCAAATTGCGCCATTTACTAAACGTATAGTAAAATCTTGTAATAAAATACTTGTAGGTGGTTCAGATTCTTATAAACCAGTTTGTTTAAATCATTTATAATTAAAACTAATTATTTTAATTTTTTTATTTTTAACTTAAATAAATACTAAATATTTTTAGTAAATATACTAATTTTTTTACAGATTAATAATTTAATTTTTGTATAAAAATGGAAACTAAATTATCTAAACGTGGTAGAAAACCAAAACAATATATAGATAATATTCAACCTGTTGAAACTAAAACATTTGTCGAAATTATAAATAATATTGAACCAGAAGAAACAGAAAACCCAGAATCTAAACATCATAAAGAAAAAAAACAAACAAAAAAAATAAAAGAATATAAAGAATCTAAAGAACCTAAAGAACCTAAAGAAGCTAAAGAAACTAAAGAAGCTAAAGAAACTAAAGAAGCTAAAGAAACTAAAGAACCTAAAGAACCTAAAGAACCTAAAGAACCTAAAGAACCTAAAGAACCTAAAGAACCTAAAGAACCTAAAGAACCTAAAGAACCTAAAGAACCTAAAGAACCTAAAGAACCTAAAGAACCTAAAGAACC
>Ga0214919_10010813_pt1 | contig 11483 bp, 10 predicted proteins | sample LL1503_MetaG_FD_177994 | JGI IMG/M metagenome (GOLD analysis project Ga0214919, IMG submission 177994) | Freshwater microbial communities from Lake Lanier, Atlanta, Georgia, United States - LL-1503 | ecosystem: Environmental > Aquatic > Freshwater > Lake | place: USA: Georgia | collected...
CTGAAAAACAAACTGCTTTTAAAGCATTTAAAAGCAGTTTATGAAAATATAAATTCATGCTTTTTTATCCCTAAAAAGGGGCATCATACATTTAGATACACTACCGAATTTTTTTGCACGGTTCACAGCTGCATTTTGAATGACCTCTCCAATTTCATAAAAAAGCATAACGGCAACCCCTTCTGAATAGGCTCCGATAAAGAATGACCCAATTGTGGCTATGCTCATTAAGAAATGTTCGTTAAAAATACCCCTCTTGGGAATTCCTGTAACAGCTTTCCATAGCGCCTTCCTTGCAACGATGAAGTAGGCTGCATAAAAAAGTACCAATTGTCCCATTTTATCTATATCGCCCCAAAGAACAGTCGTAGACAGAAGTATAAAACTGATTAAAATAGGAATATAAAGTTTTAGTTTGCTGCCTGTCGATTTTTCGTTGTTATCATCCAAACAACATTTTTTGTCGAGTATCATTTTGAGTTATTCTTGAGATGATCTGAATCGGTTAATTTTTCGACTATTTGTCCCTCATGCTCAGTTTTAAATTCTTTTCCTTTCCCGGAAAACAGAAGGTATAAGCAAGGCAATACAAACAATGTTAACAATGTAGCAGATACTAAACCACCGATTACCACCGTGGCTAAAGGTTTCTGTACCTCTGCACCACTGCCGTGTGATAATGCCATTGGTAAAAAGCCTAATGAAGCTACCATCGCCGTCAATATTACGGGTCGAAAGCGTGAATGGGTGCCTTTTAGCATGATTTCTTTTATGTTGGTAAGTCCCGACTCTTTGAGGTAATTGAATTGAGAAATGAGTACAATGCCATTCAATACAGCTACACCAAACAGGGCAATAAAACCTACACCTGCCGAAATACTGAAAGGCATGTTCCGGAACCACAATGCCAACACACCCCCTATTGCTGAAAGGGGAATAGCAGAGTAAATAAGCAAACTTTGCTTAACAGAATTAAAAGTGAAATAAAGTAAGATGAAAATAAGTAGCAAGGAAACAGGAACAGCGATGGATAAACGGACACGGGCTTCTTCCAGATTTTTGAAGGAACCACCATACGTGGCATAATAGCCAGTTTCAAAATGAAGCTGCTTATCTATTTTTGCTTTTAATTCATTTACGATACTTTCTACATCACGGTCGCGTACGTTAAATCCGATGATAATTCTACGTTTTGCATCATCACGCTGTATTTGATTGGGGCCAATTTTAAATTGTACATCGGCCACTTGCATTAATGGTACTTGTTGACCATCAGAAGTAGGTACATACAAGTTTTGTACGTCTTCAATCTGTTGGCGACTTTCTTTGGCAAATCGTACCACCAAATCAAAACGTTTTTCGCCTTCGTATACGATGCCTGCACTTTGGCCCGCAAAAGCGGTATTTACAGCGCGGTTGATGTCTGCTATATTCATTCCGTAGCGGGCGATCTGGCTACGATTATAGTTGATCACAATTTGGGATAAACCAGTAACCTGCTCTACGTACAAATCTTTCGCACCTTGAATGGTATTTACTATTCTACCTGTCTTGGTAGCATAATTGGCTAGCTTATCCAAATCTTCCCCATAAATTTTGATCACTACATCTTGTTTTGCACCTGTCATTAATTCGTTAAAACGCATTTGAATAGGTTGTTGAAAGCTGAAGGTAACTCCAGGGATGGCTTCCAAAGTGGTGATCATTTTTTCGGCTAGTTCAGTCCTGTTGTATGCTTTCTTCCACTGATTTCGATCTTTGAGTATCACCATTACATCACCAGCTTCGATAGGCATCGGATCTGTAGGAATTTCACTCGAGCCAATTTTTCCTACTACTTCTTTCACTTCATCAGGGAATTCTTTTAATAGTATTTCTGCAGCTTTAGTAGCCGCACGTGTAGTTTCTTCTAAGCTACTTCCTGTGAGCACACGGGTTTCTACGGCAAAATCGCCTTCATCTAATTGGGGTAAAAACTCAGCCCCCAATGTCATAAATAATAACAAGGATCCTATAAATAAACCCACGGCAATCAGTACGATTATTTTGGCCTGTTTGATAGCACCCTGTAATAGTGGTTCGTATATACGATGTAAAAAATCCATCATGCGGTCAGAAATAGTGTGCTTGTGTTGTGTGTTTTTATTTAGGAATAAAGCACTCATCATCGGCACATACGTGAGCGACAATACAAAGGCCCCCATAATAGCAAAACTTACCGTTTGTGCCATCGGTTTAAACATCTTTCCTTCAATGCCAACTAGTACGAGAATAGGTAGATATACGATGAGTATAATCATTTCACCAAAGGCGGCACTAGTACGAGTTCTTGATGACGATTGATACACCTCTTCATCCATTTCAGATTGCGAAAGCCTGCGTCCGAACTTACGAATGCTTAAATGATGCATTGTAGCTTCTACTATAATGACGGCCCCATCGATCACTAATCCAAAGTCGATAGCACCGAGGCTCATTAAATTGCCGGATACACCAAATACATGCATCAGGCTAATGGCAAAAAGCATAGCCAAAGGAATAACAGATGCTACAATTAAACTCGCCCGCATATTGCCTAATAGTAATACCAACACAAAGATGACGATCAGTGCTCCTTCAGCTAAATTTTTTGTAACGGTATGGATGGCATTATTTACCAACTTAGTTCGGTCTAAGAATGGCTCAATAGTAACTCCTTCGGGTAATGTTTTTTCAATCTGAGCGATGCGTTCTTTTACATTTGCAATTACTTTCGATGAATTGGCGCCTTTCAGCATCATGACAATGGCTCCTGTTACTTCACCTTCAGCATTACGTGTCATGGCTCCATAGCGAATGGCGCTTCCATAACCCACACGCGCTATATCACGGACAAGTACAGGGATGCCACTGCTATTGGTTTTTACTACAATATTTTCAATATCCTGCAAACTACCAATTAGCCCTTCACTACGGATATACCACGAGTTTGGATTTTTATCAATGTAGGCACCACCTGTATTTTGATTATTCTTTTCGAGTGCTGTAAATACATCGTTTATCCCGATGTTCATACTTTGTAATTTGTCTGGATTGAGAGATATTTCATATTGTTTGAGATAACCACCAAAGCTGCTTACCTCGGCTACGCCTGCTGTGCCGAGTAATTGCCTGCGTACAATCCAGTCTTGGATCGTGCGCAAGTCCACTGCGGTATACTTTTTTTCATAACCAGGTTTGGTATGTACTACATACTGATATATTTCGCCTAAGCCTGTTGTAACGGGTGCTAATTCAGGATTACCAATCCCTTGTGGAATACGTTTTTTGACCTCATTGAGTCTTTCAGTTACTTGTTGGCGCGCTTTGTAAATGTCCACATCGTCCTTAATAACTACGGTGATTACACTTAATCCAAAGCGTGAAAAACTACGTACCTCAATTAAGTCAGGTACAGTGGAAACAGCTTGTTCAATAGGAAATGTGACTAGTCGTTCAATATCAAGAGCCGATTGCGAAGGGGCAGTAGTAATAATTTGCACCTGATTGTTAGTGATATCGGGCACAGCATCAATAGGAAGCTGCCTCAGTGAATAAGTACCCCAAGCTATAAGTGCCAATGTAAGAAGCCCTATGACTAGTTTATTTGTAATAGAGTAATGAATGATTTTATTTAACATGATTTTGAATTTGAAATAACACAATACGCCTTAAGCCATACAATCTATGTGGACTTGATGATCTTAAGAAGATAATTATTGTATTAACTCAAACGTGGCGGCTGCCAGATGGAATAAAAAACACCTGAAGTACAGAATTGTACATATGTCGTACTTAAAGGAGTATGGGGCGCATCATAATACGAAAATGACGTAGATAAAGGTGGCTTATTGCTGTGTATACTGCAACAAACACAGCTGCAAAATGGAGAGCAAATATCTAGGGGATTATTTTTTTGAGTATTGGTATTTTCTTGAAAGTGAATTTTGGTGCTACAACTATCCAGAGTCTTTGTGTCACTGCAGCTAATTGCATTGAGCGATAGAATATAAAAAGCCATGAAAACGCACAATGTCCGCATAAAACAAATTTATACTAATCATATCAAAAAACCTATTGGGTGCAGGGCAATCGCTTCTAGATTTTGATAATATTTTCTCTAAAGGAGTCATCCCAAGCAGCCTTATGTCATTTTACATTAATACTTCCTTTGTCTTGCTTGAGTTTAATCATATTTAGAGCAATTTTTCGAATAGTTGCCTGATTGGTATCGGCATGACCATTTCTAACCTTAGAATTATTTTCTTGAAATTGGACATCTAAGACATAGTGCAGCTGATTTTCTATTCCCCAATGGCTACGAATAGCAGCGAGAGCCTGCACCGAGGTCATTGAACGACTAGAGATATATTAAAGTGTCTCATAGGTTGTTTGATTGGTGGATATGACAGTTCTCTCTCGTTCCATTTTGAGGATAGTCTTCAAACCTGCCCACTCCTGCTGATTTTGTATATCTCTTAAATCCTGCATTATAGAACAAGTTCGGTATTCTATCCTGCCATGATCTTTGTCCGATGTACTAGCAGTATCTCTTCCTCGATTAGACTTAAAACTATCTCTTATATCCTTCAAAAGATGTCTTTTATTACCTTTTACAGCATGAGCTTGTTTAAAGCTTTAATACGTAGGATTGACATAAAGGAGGTTTTCAGTTAAATGTGAGAGTTTTGTTTGTGTGAAAAAACCTAAACTTTCATTTATTCTGAGAACCCTGTACAAAGGTAATATAGACGAGCATATAAGTCCTTACTTAAGTAATAGGAAACGAGGCCCGAAGCCTAAATTCCATACGAATCAAATAGTTATGATTATTCATTATCGATTAAAAACAGGATGCCAATGGCGAGAACTGCTAGTCAAACAGTTTACGGAAGGTGTCTAGGTGGGTTGGAATGCCATCTTTACACCACTTCAGAAAGTGGTGATAGATGGATTATGGAAGTGTGTTTGGATTAACTTATTGGCCAAAAAAAGGCCTGTCTAGATCTTTCCAGTGCATAATTAGACGGGAGTCATACCTGCTCTAAGCGAAGTGATGAGGCTGTTGGTTACCAAGGAAGAAAGGCTTCAGATACTACCAAAAGCCTATTTATAGCCCATAATTTGGGTCAAATGGTCGCTATGTCGACTCCAAAAGAAGGGTCTCATGATGACCCTTTTGAAATAGAGAAGACTTTTAAGGAGATGATTGATCAAAAGAGTCGGCTGGGATCGATAATAGAGGGGGATTTTTCTCAATGCGGATGCTGGTTTTGATTCTAATGAGTTCAGAGGAATCTGTGCCAGAAGAGAAATGGAGACTAACATCAAAACAAATCCAAGAAATACCAAGCAAAACAACCAGACAGCGCATTATTTTGATGAGGAACTATACCAAAGACGCGCGGTAGTCGAACGGGCAAATGCTTGGATAGATGGATTTAAAGCACTAATCCTTCGATACGAAAAGACTATATCCAGCTAGATGAGACTCTATTGGATCGCTTTTACAACCATGTTTATCAATCGAATTAACAATCAAATAAGAGTAGCTTAAAAGCCTTAAGCAAGCCCTAGATTTATAATCCCTTTTTATCTAAATGTGCAAATCGATTAATGTATTTCTTCTAGAGCTGCTCCCCTGCAGTGCTCTAGTCTGCTTCAGCTAACAAGACGAAGTTTAAATTCGTTTTTTCGTAATTCCTAGGAACTTCAAAAACAAATAGCATTCCTTTTGTCTATTATATCAGAAACTTTTATAATGGGCTTTTCAGAGGAATTCTTGTAGAGAAGAATAATCTGAGGCTACTATTCTTTATAAAGCGCCATAGCCATTCGTTCTAAAAGTTCTTTAGGCAGAAGCCAAGCGGCAAATACGTTCAATTTATTGATTATGCCAGGTACAATTTCAGCTTTACCTTTAAACATACCATCGATGGCTATTTTTGCAACATCTTGTGGGGCCATATTTACCTTTTCAGCAGTTTTTAATGCTTTAGCTCCAACATTAGCACGGCTTGAAAAGTCGGTATCTGTTGCACCAGGACAAATAGTGCTTACAGTAACGGATGAGTTTTTAAGCTCTTGTCTTAAACCCCGGCTAAAATTGAGTAGAAAAATCTTAGTTGCTGCATACAAGGACAATCCTGGAACAGCTTGATAAGCTGCAGAACTAGCCACATTGAGAATATATGATTTGGGTTGCTGCTTAAGCATGGGTATGAACTGTTGGCATAGCTGAACAGAGGTATTCATATTCAGCTGCATCATGTTCAAATTTTCGTCTATCGAATATCCCTCAAAGGCACCACTTAAGCCATATCCTGCATTGTTAATCAATATGTTTACGGTATAGTTATTGGATACGCACCAGTCAAATACCTGCTGTGAACCAGCTAGGGAAGACAAGTCGGTTGCTAGGTAATCTACTTTGACGTCAAAGCTGTCAGTAATTTCCTTTGCAACTGTTTTCAATAAGTCCGCCGACCTAGCTATTAGTAATAGATGATGGTTTTTGCTTGCTAATTCGAAGGCTATAGCTTTTCCGATTCCTTTACTAGCGCCAGTGATTAGTGCGTAAGACATAAATGATGTGTTTGTAATTAAATGTGTACTTTATGGGTAAAACGATGATAAAATGGCGTTTTGCTGTTTTCGGTTTTGGGCAAGTATTTTCCTGTGATAATTGGAACATACATCACGCGCCGTCTACTGGCTTCACCAAAATGAGGTGATTGTTGTACACGATGCCAGGTACGTCCGTCGTGTACTGTAAGATCACCCGCATTGATATCAAATCCTACCTCTTTGGGATCGGGGGAGTTATTCACGAAGTAAGGCTTGCTGAATAATAAGCGCCAAATACTTTGATTGTGAGTGCCCGGAAGAATACGTAGGCCTCCGTTTTCGAATGGACAAGAGTCTAAGTGAATACCAACATTAAGCATAGGCATTATGCGTTGTCCTAAGAAAAGATCGCGAGGGCTGTCGGTATGCCAACCCATTTGGGAAAATGTACTATTAGGAGTTCTGATATAATTATTAAGTACTAAACCATCTTTCTCATTTTCGCCAATACGACCATCATAAGGGTGTAATAGCTCTATTAAAGACTTTAAGCGTGGATCTTTTAAAAATGCGCTTAGTACATCACTGTGGAGAGATAAAAAACAAAGACGTTGAATGGTTTTGTCATTATTTTCGTCTTTTCCAAACTTTAAAGGAATACCATTAACCTTGTCTCGACCCTCATCTAGCCATTTCTTTTCTACTTTTCTTATTTCATTTAAAAAAAGACTAACTGTCTCTGGTTCCACAAAATTTCTAAATATAATTACACCATTTATTTTACAAAAGTCTAATTGTTCTGAAGTTAGTTTTTCTGTTAAAGTAAAATGAGGACAATCTAATTTTTTCATGTATTTAATTTGTTTTTCCATGGCTATGAAGCTATTATGAGCTGAATCAATTATTCAGTGTTTGTAAGCGGTAGCTCATGATGGTTTCATGCGTACTGTTCCTTTGGGGGCAGTAAATGCTATTTCTTATTTCTAGTGGAATTTAAAAGCCAATTTTACTCAGTCTTTATAAAATAATTTTTTGAGAGAGATAATCTCGTTTATTCATTCAGTGGACCTGCTCATCTTTCTTCAAATCCACAAATAAATAAATATTTTTTTATCGTGAAATTAGCTGGTTGTTTATTTTGCAACTGCAATATTAAACATAAAAAGTAATAAAGAGGGTATGTTGAAGTGCAAAACCGCTGTCTAATGGTAATGTATGACACAGAGGTTACAATTCAATCAGTTTCAAATGATCAAGTTTTAATTGCGCGGTTGTTTTCTTTTGCGTATTTAATGCTCACAATTCTTTTGGCAATAAGCCACAGCATGTAGCTAAAAAAGGGAGCAGCAAATATGTCTAGGCTGTAGTGCACATGTTGTATGAGTAATAGAACACTTACGCCAATGGCTGTACATAGGGCGAGTATTTTGTCTATCCTTTTAGTAAAGCATAGAAACATTAAGAATTGTGTCGATACGTGGCCTGAGTAAAAGAGGTCTTTTGTGATGAAATTTACACCGTAAAAGTGGTTGCTAATGGGATCTACTAGAGGAATTAAGTCCACTGGTGCATCCAGTGGAACCAACATAATGGTTATTAATCGTGATAGACTTACAAGTATGTATGACCATAGAAACGTAATACACATTTTTGGATTTTGTATGGAGCGTATTATTAATAGTGATGCTGTGCCCCAGATCAGTATAAAAATCGGAATAGAAACGTCATAGGCAGGTATGGTAGCTAAAAGCCAATCGTTTAGAAGTATCCCATTTCTTTTTTCGATGCTTTGAAAAAAATAAGGCAATGCCGTTAGGATACCTGCAAGTAGTATAATTCCTATAATGAATAACTTTTTGTAAGCAGTAGGCTGCCAATGAATGGCCCAAATCTGTTTTGTAGATAAAAATTCTGATGGTTGCATATGTGTAATGATGGACAAATTTACAGTGTTTTTTGAATCTTATAAGACTGTTTGTCCTAAACTTGAATGCTTTATTGTTTTTGTTGTTTTTTATACAATTTTAACTTTTGTTTTATATAATTATAATTTTTTATTTTTTTTTAAGATAAAATATTCATAACTTTAGTATACGGGTTTGGCTCGGGAGGGGGTCGCTTCAGTGTAGGCGTTCTGTTTGATAAGAAGATGTGTGATGTGTGATGTGTGATGTGTGATGTGTGATGTGTGATGTGTGAGGCTCGTAAGAATAATTATTCATCTTAAAAAAATAGAGTTATGATTTATGATATTGGTGGTAACGAGAGAAAAATAAATGTAAGCGAAGGAATTAATTCGATTGCTGGCAATAAAACGCTGCTTGCGCAGCAGTTAACGGATAAAGCACCATTAAAGCCAGAGGTAGTGGAAGGACTGACTACAGTGGAGGCGGTTTTTGAACATTTTAAACCATCAGTGAATTTAGAATTAGAGGCTGAGGATGGAATGTCCGTTAAAGAAACACTTGGTTTTACGAATGTGGGTGATTTTAATCCGAAGAATTTAGTTGAGCGCAGCACCTATCTCAAGGAGGTTGATGATCGTAAGATGACTTACGTTCAGATTTTGAAACAGATTAAAACGAATAAGGTCTTGCAGAAAATAATTAACGATCCTAATAATAAGGCAGCTTTACTTGGTGCGCTGGAGGATTTGGTTCGTGAGTTGGACGAAGCTGACAATAAAAAATAGATGGTGTTATTCTGCGGATTTCGCAGGGTAAGGCGTTCGTTGTACCAGTATTGACTTTATGTAAAACTAGTTTTTATGGCTAAAAGTGTAGCAACAACAGAACAGGATGGACTGGAGAAGGCTCCCGCAAGGCAGGAGGAATCGGTCCAGGGTGTGAGTCAATTAGAATCAATGGGAGGCTTCTCTCTTCTAGAGGCTTTAATTGATGGGGTTCAAAATTTAAACCCAGAACGCAAGGCTCGCAAGGATATTTTTTTACATGAGGGCGGTAAAAAGGCCGAACGAGCTTCTCTGAAAAAAAAGATGCAGGAGTGGGTCGCCTTGCTTAAAGAGTCTTCTTCTACAGCCGAAATTATTGAGAAGGGTAATGCGAAGTTAGAGTCTGCAGAAAAAAATGTGAAGGAAAATCTCCGGAGGACTTTAGAGGCAACCCATGAGCTGGAGCAGGCATATCGTTCTGTGAGTTTGTTTTATAAAAATACGGAACAGGATAAACTTAAAAATTTGTCTATCATGAATGCATCTATGGATCATTTGACTGATTTAGATAATCCTCGTTTTATAGAACATGTTGCAAAAGAGTTTAAACAAAATTTCGATCGACTTGATCTGCGGGAAAATTACTCAATGTTGGTTATCCCTGGTTATTTAGGATCTAACAAAGTCGTAGAACGCTGGGCTAAGATTGCACACGATAATAAGGTGATGTTGATAACCGATTTTCAGCATTTTGATAGACCAGATGATGTAATGGAGGTTTTTGAAACTGCTAATTTGACTGGTGGAGATGCATACCGCGCGAATGTGGTAATGGCCTGTAACTGGCTTCTTGGTAGAAGTAAAACGGATTGGGTAGGCGAGAAGGATGACCTCTTTGTACCTCCTTCAGCAGCGTTGGCTGGACGAATGTATAGTACACTCATGTCGCAAATAACTGCTGGTAAAAAACACGGTGGGATCAATGAAGTTGATGCAGTTGCTTTTGATTTGACCAAGAGTGAGCTGTCACAACTGGAGCGTATGGGCTTGGTTCCGATGATACAGGAATATGGTAAGGTGATGGCTTTTTCGGGCAAGACTTTGTTCAATGGTGACAATCTCGGTTTACAAACATATTCTGTAGTACGTGTATTTGACTATATCACCAAAGTGCTATTTGATTTTTTGAACAGGCGTAGCTTTGAAAATTGGGATCCGTACGTTCAGCTGGATCTAAAGGGGCAAATGGAGAGCTATTTAGATAGTATCAAAGGGAATAACAATTTGATAGAATATTTTAACATCGTACGGTTTGAGCGCGATGAAAATCAGAAAGATCGTATTTTATTGGATATTCACATTACTCCCTTTTTCCCAGCCAAGAGTTTTGTGTTAAAACTGGATGGGTATAAAGGGGAGGATGAAAGTGTCACGTGGGCTAGTGATGTCCAAAGTGAAGGTTAAATTATGTTAAAATTAAAATAATAATATGTTTAATGTTTAATTTAGTAATAATCAATTAATGTTTAAGTAATACAAAATCTGAAAAATTATGGCAACAAATGCAAAAGCACCAGAGGGTGTGGCAACGCTCACTCTTGATGGTAAGGTTTATGAATTAGCTCAAATTCCGGCTGTTGGGCCAGATATGCGCTATGGGTCGGTTTCTGTTGAGATTCCACCACTTTCGATGAGTCATATTACACCGGCACAACAGAAAGATTTAGAGTCTCTTCAGGTACAAAGAAAAATTGCTAAAAAAGGCGAATTGTCGCTTCCGAGAGCTGTTGATGGGAATTCAAATAACAGGGTTAAAGTAACGATGGACAATATTTTGGTAAAAGATGTTCAAATACAGCCCATGAGTGCTGAAGTATGGTACGCTACAATTATGCTAGAGGTAGAGACTATTACGCTGCCTTCTGGATTTAAATATGAGAGACCTAGCTTTGGTAAAGCAACTTAAGCTTTGACAAATTGTAGAGAACAGCAATCTGATTTTTGGCATTGTTAAACTTGGTGGAGCTGGGTTGTTTTACTTCAAAACGAAGAAGGGGGGTGTTTTTCTGCCATTCTTTGATTGTTGTACGAAAACCACACATCATTTTTAACAATGTCTTAGAGCCTGTTTAAAAATGAGAGAGGAATAATGCTATAGGCCTGAGAAACCGATTGGAACGAGTTTTTTTGTTGTGACAAAACTTCAAAAAATGTATCCAACCGATCT
>Ga0214919_10010815_pt1 | contig 11479 bp, 10 predicted proteins | sample LL1503_MetaG_FD_177994 | JGI IMG/M metagenome (GOLD analysis project Ga0214919, IMG submission 177994) | Freshwater microbial communities from Lake Lanier, Atlanta, Georgia, United States - LL-1503 | ecosystem: Environmental > Aquatic > Freshwater > Lake | place: USA: Georgia | collected...
TCGGTGGCTCTGGCAACGATGTTCTCATCGGTGGTGCCGACAACGACCAGCTAAGTGGCGAGCTCGGGCGCGACATGCTCATGGGTGATTCCGGCAACGATTCACTCGCTGGGGGAGCACAAGGCGACTCCTTCGCTGGTGGAGCGGGAACCGACACGATCACTGCCGGCACGGCTGGGGACACGTGTGCCACTGACGCCGCCGACGTCATCCGGGGTGCTTGTCAGAATGACCTGACCGGTCCCGTGATTTCCGAGGTCGCCGTGTTACCGGTGGTCAACGCGGGAACCGTGTTGGCTCTTTCGTGGCGAGTGAGCGACTCCAGTGGGCTCCGCATCCCCGACGCCAACACACCCACCACGTGGGTGAAGATCGGCGGGGCCAACGGGTGGATCGGTTGGTGTGGCTTTCCGATTTACGCCCGACAGGTCTCGGGAGATATGAACACAGGAGTCTTCTTCGCCAACTGCCAGATTCCCGAGAATGCGGTCAACGGTGAGTACACCTTCTGGCTTGACGCCCTCGATATCTTTGGCAACCACCCCTCGGCCGAGACGTCAGGCACGTTTACGGTGACGAGCGGTGCATCGGACAACACCCCACCAGTCCTCAGCGACGTTACGGTGTCGGCCCCGACGTTCGCTGCGGGTGATGCCATCACCATCGAGTGGAACGCCACTGACCAGAGCGGGGTCTCCGGATCTATTCCCTGGGCCTTTGGTCCTAATGGCTTCCTCGTCAACCTCGCCTCCGGCCAACTCTGGCTGGAGTACGGCATCGGCACACTGATCTCTGGAACTGAGCTCGATGGCCGCTATCGCATCACGTTGCAACTCAGTGCCAGAGCGATACCCGGGACCTATTCGCTGTGGTTCAGCACGAACGACGTCTTAGGCAACCACTCCTATGCGCCAGTTAGCGTCACCTTCACGGTGAGGTAACCACCGGCATCGTTATTCGGAGTCATCATTCAGTAGAACGCTCCGCTTCTTTAGTATTGGCGAATGGACACCACTCTCGCGCACAAGACTTGGCGCACCGCCGAACCAATTCACGCCATGATTTACTTCGTTGAAGAAGCGAAAGAGGAGTACGACGCGCTCGGCCTGACTGCTCCTCGTATGGGCTATTTCGCATCCCGCGGGGCCCCACTGGGTGCGGCCTCCGCAGAGTTGGTCGTGGCGACCTTCTTCAACTTCAATCCCGAGCTAGTGCGGCGAGTCATTCCATCCGCCTGGGACATTGCAACACCCGAAGCCATCGTGGCGGCCCGCTTTCGTGCCGCCGACCGGGCATTGCGCCGAGGACTGGGCGAGGCCATCGGTTCCCCCTCGCTACGCCGAGCGTCCCAGCTCGCGCGCCAAGCTGCCGAAGGTGCGATGGAGCACCTCGAGGGTCGTCCGCTCTTTGCGGCGCACGCCCATCTCGAGTGGCCCGAGGAAGATCACCTCGTTCTCTGGCACGCGCAGACACTGTTGCGTGAGTTTCGTGGCGACGGCCACATCGTCGCCCTAATTGAAGCTGAACTCGATCCCCTGGAAGCGCTCGTGACACACGAGGCCGTCGGTGTCTGGCCTTCTGGTGTTTTGCTGAGTTCGCGCGCCTGGTCGCTAGAGCAGTGGAACGAAGCGTGCGATCGCTTGCGGGAGCGAGGATTACTCGAAACGCAGGATGCACCCATGTTGACCACCCAAGGTCAGGCGCTACGTCAACACGTCGAGGACCGAACGGATCAGTTGTCGCTCGCACCGTATCGTGCATTGGGTGACGACGGCTGTAATGAGTTGCGCGAACTCACTCGACCACTGAGCCGAGCCATCGTTGATGGCGGCATGCTGTCGCTAGCGACCTCGCTCTTTGAGGAGTAGGTCCGACGGCCTGTCAATACGAGCCCGCTCGACGGGCGAGGTGAGCATCATGGATTCAGGTGAAATCTGATTCGCCAGCTCTTTTTCTAGTCCCGCTGATTGTTGCCTACCAAAACTGACGCCATCGCGGCGCTGATTTATCAGAGAGCTAAGTGCAGTCGAAGTGCTTCGTCGAGCTGATTCATCAAGGCGTGAGGAGCTTCGCCGATAACGGTGCCAAGTCGTGCAACTGAAATTGCTCGTACTTGTTCAGCCTGGGCCTTAGAGTCCACGGCCAATCCAGTGGCGTTCGCAGGAAAAAGAACTTGAAATGGGTAGACGCGAGTGATGTTGGATGTCACCGGCACCACGGTGATGACACCACGTCCGCTTCGTTCAGCAGAACTATTCGCTCCATCGTTACTGACAATCACGGCCGGACGTTGCTTGTTGGCCTCGCCACTCCTCGCCGGATCCAAGTTCACTAAGTAGATCTCGCCCCGGTGCACTTAGCGGAGTCCATCGCTAGTCGAGATATCCCAGAGGCGCTCATTTTCTTCGCCCCATTCCGACCAAGCTGCTTCGTAGGAGGAACCAAGTCCGCTCGCCCTAAGTAGACGAACCGCTTTGTGGAGCGCGGCAGATCGAGAGGCGAGCCCCTTGTCTTCAACGTAGGCATCAAGGAACGCCACATCTTCGTCCTGCAGACTAATGCTGATTTTCATACCATCAGCATACCAAAAGTATGACTACTTTACTACCCTTAATAACCGGACTGTCTTAGCGAGGACGCCTGGGTGCCCGTCGCTGACCCGAAGCGCTTGCTCCCGGCCCAGCGCCGGTGCCGTCACCGCGACCCGAGCCTGCGGAACGCTGACCGTTCTTTGGCCGTGGGCGCTTGCTGGCAGCCTTTGCCTTGCCGGCGGTGCCCTCTCGACGTGGCTTGGTCCTCGTGCCGCTACCAACTTGCGGTGCGGCAACGGGAAAGCGTTCAGCTATTTCCTCTGGGGTGCAGAGCGTGCGAGGTCCTGGGGCAATCTCCTGCAGGATGGCATCGCCCACGCGAGCTGAAGCGACCCGAGGAGAGATGCCCGCGGCGCGGGTGAGTGAGGCCACTTCTTTGCGCTCGGCGTCAGCGGCGAGGGTAACGACGGTGCCGTCGGCTCCGGCCCGAGCGGTACGGCCCGAGCGGTGGAGGTAGGCCTTGTGTTCGAGGGGTGGGTCGGCGTGAATTACGAGACGGACGTCGTCAATGTGGATTCCTCGCGCGGCGATGTCGGTGGCCACCATGGCGACGGCTCGTCCTTCGGCGAAGGCCGCCAAGTTCTTGACTCGGGCGGGCTGCGAAAGATTGCCCTGCATCTCAACGGCCGGGACGCCGGCTTCATTTAATTTCTTGGCGAGTTGCTTAGCTCGATGCTTCATTCTCGTAAAGATGATCACCTTGCCCGGCGCTGAGGCCAGGTCCACCAGCACGTCGAATCGGTCGTCGGCACGAACGTGCAAGACGTAGTGCTCCATCGTTGAGACGGGTGACTGTTCGGAGTCGACGCTGTGGGTAATGGGATTCGTCAAGAAGCGATCAACAATGTTTTTGACGCCGCCGTCGAGGGTGGCCGAGAAGAGCATGCGCTGTCCGGTTTTCGGCGTTTGACTCATGAGTCGCGTTACTGGAGGCAAGAAACCCAGTTCGGCCATGTGGTCGGCCTCATCGAGCACGGTGATCTCCACCATGGAGAGCGTGAGGGCCCGTTGGTTGAGGAGGTCTTCCAAGCGACCGGGACAGGCAATCACGACGTCGACACCGTCACGGAGACGGGTGACTTGTGGTCCCTGGTTGACGCCGCCGAAGATGCACATCGTTTTGAGGTTGAGCGTCTTGGCCAAAGGCGCAAAGGTGGCCTCAATCTGCAGGGCGAGCTCTCGCGTTGGCGCCAAGATCAGGGCTCGAGGCGCTTTCGGCTGGCGCTGAGTCGCCGATGAAGCCAATCGCGCGAGTACGGGGAGTGCAAAGGCGAGCGTCTTGCCGGAACCGGTGCGACCGCGACCGAGTACGTCGCGACCACTCATCGAGTCGATGAGGGTGGCCGCCTGGATGGGGAAGGGTGCCGTAATGCCCTGCTCGGTCAGCATTTCGCAGAGCGCCTGGGGTACACCGAGTTCGGCGAAGGTTGGGGTGACCGAGTCGGCTGAAGGCGACGCGGAAGGGTTTTCGTGGGCGTTAGATGACATGAAGAGTGCACTCCTGATTGAAGTCCTCAGGGCATCTGCACGCCACGCCACTGATAACAGTGGGGCTTCGAGGATCTCCAAAGGGGTGACCCGGATACGGAGCCACGGTGTAATCCTACGCCACGGCGCGATATGTCACCGCGTCACCAACTTACGGCGAAACGGGTCCGGTCCGAGTCAGGTCGTCGGCCGTCATCATGGCGTCGACCAAAGTACTCACCATCTGATTCCGGTCGGATGGTGCCCGTTCGTTCACTGCGAGGTTGACTAACTCTTCTGGATCGTTTACCAAGTGGTAGAGGGACTCGTGTCCATTGCTGTCGCGCGTATAGCGATGAGTATCGGTGACGACCGTTCGAATCTTGAGTGGAAGTAGTGGGAGGACCTCGGCGATCGGGAAGTCATCTTCGACGAGCACATTTTGTCGCACCGATGCCGTGGCATCGTCGAGAAGCGGGACGAGGCTCACTCCCTGCATGCCGTGGAATTCCGGCACTCCGCACAAGTCGAGGACGGTGTGGGGAAGGTCAATACTCGCAGCCAGGGCGTTAGTCCGGAGTCCGCCATGGCCAGGTGCACGGACGACGAGTGGAATCTTGAGGCACCCTTGGAAGTGCATGCCGCCCTTCAACATGAGGCCGTGATCACCCATCATGTCGCCGTGGTCGCTCGTGAAAATCACGATGGTGTCTTCAGTGGCGCCGAGGTGCTCGAGTGTGGCCAGAATCTTGCCGATACCGTCATCGATAGCTTCAATCATTCCGTAGGTCACCGCAGTCGCGGCTCGCGCCTGAGCTGGGGTAGCGCCAAAAGGTGTGACGTACTGTCCGCGGCTGCCCTTGTCGGGGCTCAACGTCTTGATGGCTTGAATATGCGGTGGCCAGTCCTGACCCGGATCATCGAATGAAGAAGGGAGTTCAATCTCGTCGGCTTGGTGACGGCTAAACCACGGCTCGGGTGGCGAGAGTGGGTGGTGGGGGTCAGGAAAGGAGCACCAGACCATCCAGGGCTCGTCGTTGGCGTCAGCCTGCTCAATTGCGTTGATGGTGCGTTCGGTCACGAATGCGGTGGAGTAGGCATCTTCGCTAAACGGTGCCGGGTGGATCTGCCACCACTCGGGTGAACGTCCTTGGATATCAGCGGCCGGGTCGAGACCACTTCGTAAAAGCTCGTGGCTGACACCGCGTTCGCGTGCCCACAGATAGTGGTGTGCCCCCGAGAAGGAGCCGTGACCCACCGTGAGTTCGATGTGATCGAAACCGTAGAAGTCATCGGGTTCCGGTGGGTTTCCCGATTCATACCGCTCTTGGTGCTCCAGTGTGTCCCAGCCCTCGTCAAACACTGACCGCACTCCCGGATTCTTCCCGAAGTCAACGATTGCCGCCCGGCTCTCGCCGTGCTGGAGATGGGATTTTCCAATCAGCGATGTGCGCCAACCGGCATCACGGAGTTGACCGACGAAGGTGGTGACGTTCGGGTCGAGTGACCGGTCGTTGAAGATGACGCCATGCGCCGAAGGCATACGACCGGTCATGATTGTTGACCGGTTGGGCATGCAGACTGGATTATTCACGCAGGCCCGGTCGAAGACAGTGCCGGAATCGGCGATGCTATCGATGTGGGGCGTGCGCACTACGGAGTTGCCGGCGAATCCGAGATGGTCCGCTCTAAGTTGATCACAAATGATGAATAAGACATTGGGTTGGCCGCGGTCAGTTCGATTCATTGTGGAGTCCAGTTCTGGTCGCCGAGATATCTCAGTCTGGCATTGATTGCTTCGCCAGCATACGGGTGAGGTGATTGCATCCTGCCCGGGCAGCGCTCGGCTTCGTTAGCCAACGGTGAGATTGCATCAGGAAAATGCTGCATGTGCATCACGTGGCAGTGTCGACCGGTAGAAGGCAGGAGTGGGTAAACAGCCGCGAGTAGCCAAGATAAAGAATGGGTTCGCCCCGAAGGATTGCGAAGTCTGTGGCCTTGCCTTTGAGTGGCGGGCCAAATGGCGGAACAACTTCGACGAGGTCCGCTACTGCTCGACGAGGTGTTCGCGAACCGCTCGGGTAGATCGACGATCCGCAACATGACAACTTCGTTCTTTGTTCTCGGGGACCAACTCTCACTCGACGTGGCTCCGTGGTCGACGCTGGCGACTGACACGGTCATCGTGATGATTGAGAGCGAGGCGCTCATCAACCAGCCCCGTCATCTCACTCGCGTGGCGCTATATCTCTCAGCCATGCGCAATTTCGCCGAGGCCCTGCGCGAACGAAATTTCGTTGTTGACTACCGACGGGCAGCCACCTTCACGCAAGGCCTGGCTGAGCACCGTGCGAAGTTCAATCCGACTCAAATGCTCATGAATGCGCCCAGGGGTCGACACGCACGATCGTTGTTCTCGCGGCTCGGGGTGGCGTTACTGCCCGACCCCTTCTTTTTGACCGATGTGGAATCGATCCGTTCTCGCACCAAGCAGCCGAGCACGATGGAGTTTTTCTACCGGGAACAACGAAAGCGACTCGACGTGTTGATGGATGGTGCTGAGCCGATTGGTGGTCAGTGGAACTACGACGTCGAGAACAGAAAGCCACTGCCCCGCGACGGTGGTCAGTGGCCCGAGCCGTGGTCGGCCGCGTTAACGGTCGACGAGACGGCTCTGATAGCGGCGTTAGAGCCCACTCACCCGGGCGGTAATGCCCTCAACTTTTGGCCGAGAACCAGAGAACAGGCAATGGACCAGTTACGCGATGCCGTGGAGCGAATCATTCCTCACTTCGGTCCCCACGAAGATGCTGCCAGCTTCGACCATTGGCACCTCGCCCACTCTCGACTCAGCGCTGCACTCAACATGGGTCTCTTGCACCCGACGGAAGTGATTGAGGCCGTGGTCCGGCAGTTCAACGCGGGGGAGATTCCACTCGCCAGCGCTGAGGGCTTTTTGCGACAGATTATTGGTTGGCGTGAGTGGGTCTACGTGCTGCACCACCTGCGGACTCCCGAGTATTCGCAACGCAATCATCTCGAGGCGAACAATGAATTCCCCGCCTCTTGGCAGCAGATGGGCCGTCATGAGATGCGCTGTCTCGATGGCGTGTTGCGCCACCTCCACGACTACTCCTGGAACCATCACATTGAGCGTCTGATGGTGCTGGCTAACGCCGCCACGGTGGCCGGCATCAGTCCACAGGCCGTTACGAAATGGATGATCGGGGCCTACGTCGACGGGGCCGAATGGGTCATGGAGGCCAACGTGATTGGCATGGGCACCTTTGCCGATGGCGGCGGCACCGGCACTAAGCCCTACATCGCGGGTGGCAACTACCTCAACAAGATGACGAACTTCTGTAAGGGATGTGCCTTTTCGCCAACCGTTCGTACTGGCGAAACCGCCTGTCCGTTGACGACTTTGTATTGGCACTTTCTCATCCGCAATGAGGCAACGCTCAGTCGGGTGAATCGAATCGCCCCGCAACGTAAAGCGGCCCTCGCTCGGCCCGATCGAACGGAGATCAGCGCAGATGCACCACGTGCCACGCGAATCATCCTCGGTTCAGGTAGATAACGGTCGATTTCGAAGTACGGCGACAGTTGTGATGGGCGACGAGTATTTGTGTATTAGAGGTGTATCGTATGTGTATGAGCAGGACGAATATTGAAATTGATGATGCCGCGTGCGCAACCGTCATGAAGCGATTCAACCTGACGACCAAGCGGGATGCAGTGAACTTTGCGTTGCAGCTACTGGCAGCAGAGGCGATGACCCTCGATGAGGCTCGGTCGTTGAAGGGCTCCGGCTGGGATGGCGACTTAGACGCGATGCGCGAAAGTCGGGTTTTGTGAGCCTGATCGACACTTCGGCGTGGGTCGAATTTTTGAGAGACACGGGAAGTCCCGTTTGCCTTCGAGTAGATCAACTACTGGAAACAGATGCCGTTGTTTGCGAGCCCGTAATCATGGAACTTCTGAGTGGAGCACGTGATGAGGCACAACTCGCCAATCTGCGCGGTTTGATGGCCCGATGTACGACGCTACGCACGGAATCCGTTGACTACGAAGTAGCTGCGGCCCTGTTTCGACAGTGCCGTCGCAACGGAAGGACACCTCGAAAAATGATGGATTGCCTCATCGCTGCAGTGGCGATTAGGAACAACGTGGCCCTACTCCATATGGACCAGGATTTTGTAGTACTCGCTGAAAATTCAGAGCTGCGTCTCGCCGAGGCGTAGTCAGCGACGCTTGGAGGAGCTCAAGGGGGCTATGTTCGAATTCTCCCTGGGGCCAGTAACTCGGCAGTTGCAGTCGTTTCTGAGCAACTGGATGGCGACAAGCAGGGTGCAAAAGTCATCCGTGCGGGGCCTTTAGTGGGGATATTCACTAAGGTTTGCCCATGAGTACAGTCATTCCCTCAGTACATGGTCGGATTCTTGATCTTGACAGCCACTTGCAGGTTCCGATCTCTCGATGGGGTGAGGTGTTCGGTGATGCGACGGCCCGCTTCGGAGCACGTTTCGCCGGTATCCCGTTGTTCGACGCCACTGATGAACCCGAGCTGACCGCTAGCTCGGTGTGGAACACCAAAGGCAGTGCAGCTCCAGGGGCATCCACCCCAGAGGGAAGGTTGGCTGCGATGGACGTAATGGGCATTGACCGCCAACTTATTTTCCCTCAGGTAATTCTTGCGATGCCCGCATGGTCTGACCATCCCAACGCTGTGGCACTGTTGCATGAGTACAACGACACGGTTCTCAACTGGACCAAGGCCGGAGGAGGGCGCCTCCGGCCAACTGCGTTGCTGAATCTCACCACAATTGATGGTGCGATCGAAGAAGCCGAGCGAGTTGCAGCGGGCGGGGCACGAGCGGTGTTCATTCAGGACGGGATCGCTCCCGGTGGGCGCTCTCCTGCATCGGCTGAACTAGACCCTCTGTGGGCGCTGCTCGCCGAAGCGGAACTTCCCGTCACTCTTCATATCGGTGGCCAGGAAGGCTTCCTTGCGAGCGATGCATGGTCTGATGCCGATCTGTTGCGGCCGGGTACCTTCTCGACAGGTGAACCAATTGGCCCGCACGCACTGGCGACCATGCATCTCGCAGCACAGAATTATCTGGCGTCCATGATCTATGGAGGTGTCTTCGACCGTCATCCAAGTCTGCGGGTCGGGATTATCGAACTCGGTGCGATGTGGGTCGGACCCTTCGTCGACCTCCTTGAGGATCGTCTCCAGTTATCGCGTCGGTTGCGCGAGACTCTTCAGAGAAGCCCACGAGAAGTGTTCATTGACCAGATCCGCGTGACGCCGTTCTTCTTCGAGCGCACGGCACGACAGATCGAGCGCTACGGCATGCCGGAGATTTACTCGTTCTCGACGGACTTCCCGCATCCCGAAGGTGGCACTGACCCGATCGGCAAAATGGCTGCTGACATCACGCCACTCGGTGACGAAGCGCTCGAAGCGTTCTTCGTGCGCAACGCCGAACTCCTCCTTCCCGCCTGACCGACCGCCCAGCGAATCGCGCCGACCGCCAACGCGCTCGGCGTTTCTGCAACGCTCCTCATCACGCGTGACCGCGACGGCGTTGGCTACGTACACTGATTCCGTGGCAGAGCGGGTGGTGCGACCAATGGATCGCAACGGAGTACTGCTCTTCGCGATTCCGATGGCACTCACCACGATTCTTGCGTGGGTGGGCGATGCCATGGCGCCAACGCTGTTGATTTCCGCTCCAGCTGTGCTAATTCTCTGCAATCCGCGCATTCGCAATCTGGTGCTCGTCGCTCCAACGATTAGTCCCGTCGTTTTCATACCAATCGCCATCTTCCGCCTACTCGCGACAGACCCCTTCTTCTACTTTTTCGGTCAACGCTACGGTGATGCGGCGATCCGGTGGATGGAGGACAAACTTGGCTCCGGAGCGATAGTGGTGTTGTGGCTGGAACGACTTTTCGCCCGCACGAGTTACGCCACCGTTTTTGTTCTCCCCAATCAGTGGATTTGCCTCTTAGCGGGCGCCACGCGCATGAAGGTGTGGGTCTTCGCCATCTTGAATGTCGTTGGCACAGTGGCGCGGGTTGTGCTCATCTGGAAACTGGGCGACGTTTTCGCTTCGCCGATTCTGCACCTCAATCACTGGATTGGCGCTCACCGAATCGCGTTGACGCTGCTCACGATTGCCCTGGTGGCCTTCGGTGTGTGGAGGGGTTCTCGAAACGGGCGACTCACTGTCGAGTCGCCGAGCGAGTTGGCTGAAGAGTTGCATGAAGCCGAGGACGAGGCGGGGAAACCTCTCTGAACGAGTCCACCCGGGTTCAACGTGTCCGCGACGTCTCGCAACTTCACAACGTGGGCGAGGGGGGCAGAGCGGCTTGTCGTTGCGTTTGCTACTTCCTTCGAGGTGGCGGTGACGACCTAGGGAGTGACGGGGTAGCGGCGGGCGTAGAAGTCTGAGGTGCGGGATGGATTGTAACTGAGGATTGCGGGCATTAGGGTAACGACATGCGATTTCGGCTTGTGAATCTGGCTTTCTCCACCTTCTTGTTGGCAACTGCGTTCGTCGCAGTCCAGCCAGCTGCTGAGGCGAGTGCTTCATGGGGCACCTACCTCTGCAATCAACCGAGTTACGCATGTGCGACAGGGGGCTACGACGGTCATGACCCCTGGGGTTACTGGCATTACTCCTCCTACAACTCTTATGGGCCGCACAACTGCACGGCCTATGCAGCTTTCAAGGAGGCAGCGAACGGAGTTCCCAATCCTGGGAATCTTGGCGATGCGACCACGTGGGCCACGAATGCTCGGAAGAAGGGAATCCCAGTAAACGGAACCCCAGCGGTCGGAGCCATCGCTCAATTCAACTCAGGCCACGTTGCCTACGTCGAAGAAGTCGGATCTGGCTACATCATCACCACCGATGACAGCTACCACTACGAAAACTCTAACTACGGCAACAACACCACGAAGCAGAAGCGAACACCGAGTCAGGGTTGGCCAGACAACTTCATCCACTTCAAGGACCTGTCTGGAGGTGGTGGTGGAAGTGCGCCCCCTCCGGTTGGATTCTTCCCAACTCAGGTCCACTCGAATCGCGTGCTGCTTCGGTGGGCAACCCCGACTGGCGCAACGCACTACCAGGTCTTTCGCGACGGGGCTCTCGTAGCAGATGCCGCTTCCGCTCAGTACTTGGACACCCAAGTTTCGAAGGGGCAAAACTATCACTACCAAGTGACCGCGCTGAACGCCGCCGGTGCGTCCCCGTCGGCGGACCTCTGGATTCGCATCGGCGGGGAGAGCGCTAACGACGCGTATCTACAGTCCCGCTGGGGACCAACGGAGTGCGGCCTAGCTGGAGACCAGAGACACCAGGCAGTGGTCTGCAACGTCTTGACCGACAAGGGTTGGGTTGGCA
>Ga0214919_10010818_pt1 | contig 11477 bp, 14 predicted proteins | sample LL1503_MetaG_FD_177994 | JGI IMG/M metagenome (GOLD analysis project Ga0214919, IMG submission 177994) | Freshwater microbial communities from Lake Lanier, Atlanta, Georgia, United States - LL-1503 | ecosystem: Environmental > Aquatic > Freshwater > Lake | place: USA: Georgia | collected...
TCACGCATCCTAATCAAAATTGCAAGTACCTGGGAAGGTATCAAGGCAGCAGAAGTATTAGAGCGAGAAGGGATCACTTGCAACCTCACACTATTGTTTTCCTTGGTACAGGCTGCGGCTTGTGCCGAAGCTGGCGTGACGTTGATCTCCCCATTTGTAGGTCGTATCTTAGATTGGTTCAAAAAAGAGACTGGAAAGGTATATGAGGCAGAGGAAGACCCAGGGGTATTGTCAGTGAGGAGCATTTATGGATATTATAAAAAATTTGGCTGCAATACCATTGTGATGGGGGCAAGCTTTCGTAATCGAGGAGAAATTGTGGCTCTAGCGGGATGTGACCGTTTGACCATTAGTCCACAGCTACTTGATGAACTAAAGACCTGTAATGATGCTTTGCCACGAATGCTGGATCCTGCGAACGCTGCTCTATTGTATCAAGGTGATCGACTTGATGTTTCGGAAAAGTCTTTCCGCTTCCTGATGAATCAAGATGCAATGGCGACAGCCAAACTTGCCGAGGGTATTCGTGGATTTGTTGCGGATATTGAAAAACTGGAAGTGATAGTGAAAGCTCTCTTGTTTGATTAAAATAGTTTTTGAGTTTTTATTTGTATATTTTTTTATTGTATAAAATAAAAAAATGCCCCAACCCTGTAAAAACGACCCTCTTACAAAGTATAAGGGTACTGAACCTTCCCCTAAAGGATTAGGATACTGTGCTCACGCACAAGCTCTTGGTAGCAAAAAGACTGGACTTGATGGTAAACAATATCAAGTTCGTGCCGATAAAAACGGGAAAAAATCTTGGAAACTCGCCTCTACTGTTCCGGGTGGAGCTAAAAAACATCTTGCAAAAAAGGTAACCTTTGCTGATACAGCTGTTACTGATGCAGCTGTAGCTGGTACCGTCGCCTCTGTTGCTTCAGATATCGCAGTAGCAGCGGTCTCCGATGCAGCCAAAGCGAAAGACAAGGCTGATAAAAAGATTGCTAATGTTGTCGCAGGTGCAGTTGCCGTTGGTGGTCCTGCTGCAGGAGTCGCCGCTCTTGACAAAATTGCTGAAATTCAAGCAAGACTACAAACTGCCAAGAGATACCAAATTGATCAATATTTGAAGGCCAAGAAGAAGCAAGGTTTATTCAAAAAACCGTTAAAAGCAAAGGGATATTTAATGCAAGATGCACGCGCTGATGCTCTTGCCATTCGAGGAGCAAAAGTTGGAGCACCATTCGCTTTGAAACAACCTTCAAAGTACCACCAAATTGATTATTTTGCGCTTACTGGACACCATGCTGATCCTGAAGATCAAAATGTAGAAATTGTATTCAATTATCCTAAAGAAGTTATGGATTTGGTTGAGTATTTTGAAGATTATAATCGACCAAAACCAACTACCGAGCAACAACAACAACAGCAACAAAGAAAATTTGAACAAGGTATTAAAGATGTTGAACAGGCCTTGTGGGAAAAAGTTGAACCAGTCTTAAGGGGAATGGGAATCGACGATTTTGCGTACAATGAAGTTTCCTATGCGGGTACATTAACATTTGACCGTATCTGGATTTATCCTGAAGATTTCACTACTGAATTAGTTGAAAATTTGAAAAAAGCTCTTCCACCAGGATATAGTATGAGTTTGCAAGTCATTCCCTCAACTTATGATGGTCCAGAAGAATTGTTGATCCCATTATAAATTTCATATTTTTTTAGCAATTCAGTGACATAGGCTTCTCCATGTCCTTTAATTGCGTTGAAAGACGCTGATGCATCTTTCATATGATATCTTTCCAATATTTTTTTACCACCTGGATGTTTTTTAGCATAATCTGTTACATCAAAATAATGATCGTCAATCTTGATTATTATTTTCTGGGACATTTTCCTATTTATTAAAAATTTTATTTAAAAAAATAATTTCATTAAAAAATACCCCAACAATACAATAAACAATATTGGCACCAAAATCGAAATATATTCATTGTACTTGCATGCTGTCCGCATACTTATATTTAAATTTAATTTATCACACGCCTTGACAAACAATGCTGGATCTTTATTTTGAAAGGCAATCATGGGAAACATTCCATATTTATTCAGAAATGGAATTTTTGTATACATCTTGTCCACATGAATCTTCATATTTTTATTTCCATATTCAGTATAATTTAAAATCTTCTCCATACCTCGCTTATTTAAAATATAACAATGCGCGGCCAAGGGATTCCACAACTTTACAATGTTGGTAGTCACAAGGAATGAAACAGGCATTGGGTAATTACAATAGCCCAAATAAAAAATATCCCATTTAGGACTGTTGGCAAGCCAAGAATTCACACTAGCGCATTTTTTCGCTCCGACATTTTCAATTCTAGAATCCTCCTCCATAAACATTACACATTTTGCTTCTGATGCATAGGCTTGTTTTATCATTTCAATATGATTTCTTGTAATATCCAAGGCAACCTCGTCAACATAATCTTGATTGACAATTTGACAAAAAGACAAGTTGATAGACCCTTCATTCTTATTTACAGTTTGTCCATCCACTTCAAGAAAATTTATTCTTGTTCCCGGAAATTTTTCAGTTAATTGGTTTTCAAGCTCAGACTTGTCATTTTTACGCAATTTTAATACATGTATTGATTCTACGACTGGTAGCATATTTTCAAAAAAAGATTGATTTCCTTAAACTAATTTCTAAAATTGATGAATAATTTTAAAAATGAGATCATTTGCAATGAAATGATGCAAAGTTTTAATTTTACATATGATGATAACGATTTTGACACCAATTTACCTATAGTGTCGCAAACTAGACTAAAAAAAGTTCAAATTGTCAAAAATGCCTCTTTTGAGTATAAATCAGTTCTTAATGATTTGGATAGTCTTGAAGAACACCAATTTGAAGAAGTCATCAAAATTGTAATGAAAGATTCAAATAGTTTGGAATTTTTTATTCATAATGATAAAAATGAGTTAAAGGCTCATTTTACGCTTGAATTTAATAACAAATATCCTTTTGAAGCACCCAAGATGTGTTACCTTGGGCCTCGCTATGATTTTATAACCAACATTCAATTAACTTTTGATTTTAAAAAGTTTGGACAAGGAGAATGGACCATTCGAGAATCAATTACCACCATTATACAAGAAGTCATTAATAAAGTTTTTACCAAGACTTTTGTGTGTGAAAAACTAGAATGGACAGAAAATGAGGATGTAGTCATTTCTTTTTTGAAGGAACTAAATTGCTTCATGAATACAAGTTATTTTGAAGAATACACCACTAAACATAAAGCTGGACTAGGTACAGGATATGGAAAAAGTTCCGATAGTAGTCAAGCATTTCATATTGAGGAGCAGGAAGGGAAGAAGAAGGAAATGTTTAAACAGTCACTCCAAATATGCACGGATAATAAGGATTTGAGCGCCATGATTTATAGTCTTGATGTTGCTCAACTTTTGTATCATTATCTTGAAAAAGCGTCTTATTTGTTTGTGAATAATTATAAAGAATTTTTGTCTCCTTGGGTTCATTTTATAAAAGATGAACAACTGACCAAAATGTTTCAACAAAAGACTAATTTTGGAGAATTTAACAATCAATTTGAAACGGGTCCTAATATCATTGTTGATGAAGATCAAACGGAACAATTTATCAAGACACATTATAATAGCAAAGAAGCAGAATCCACGAGTCTCAATAACAATAAATTATTGCGCCGTATCATGATTGAAATTATGGATATTGATCATTTATCCAGAAGTGATTCCAACATTCGTTTTGCGTGGTCACCAGAGAAGTTTTTATTTCTAAAATTTATCGTGGGTTCTGAAAATGAGCCTTATTATGGTGGGTTTTTTGAATTTCACGCCTACTTTCCAAAGAATTATCCAGCATCACCTCCACAAGTACATTTGGTAACAACGGCCTCCAACACAGTCCGATTCAATCCTAATCTGTATGACAATGGAAAAGTGTGCTTGTCTTTACTTGGTACATGGTCTGGTGAACAATGGAATCCTGCGATCAATTGTATGCTCCATGTCATTCAGGCGATTTCAGTCATGATATTGACGGACCAACCTGTTCAAAATGAACCTGCATACTCTTCAGATAATTATTTCGATAGCGATGATAAAACACAAACACCAGAGTTGTTAATGGTAAAACGATACAAATATTCCATCAAATATTATACACTCAAGTATGGATTGTTGAATCAGTTGCAAGATGAATCCTCAATCTTTCATCCAGTTTATCATCATTTGTTTCAAGAAAAGCGTTCAAAAATTCTTGAATCTGCACAAAAATTTCTAGACTCTAGTAAAAGTCCCGAATTTAATGACATTGCAAATGCCAAAACCTTTCAAGAAAATAAGGAATTAATTTTTGATGATTATCCATCACGCTTTTTAACCATTATGGAAAAGATTCAACAAATCTAATAAGATCCACTTGGTCTGTTGAATAAAATTCCTTGGTACGGTCCAGGAATATTGGCCCAAATTCGTACTGTCTCATAAACTGAAGCGATAGATGGTCCATTTAAAAAATAAATTGGAGGAGGAAGTTGATTGGTAACAAATACATTTACTTTATTAGAATCTCCAGGCGTACAAACAGGAGTGACAAAATTTAAAGGTATAAAATTTTCAATGGGTAGACCTGTAATGCTCATCTCTAATTTAAAGAAATATTTTTTAAAGTTTGCATAATAAATGGCACATTGCTATGTTTTGAAAAAAAAATTGGTTCCGGGAGATGAATTGAATCAATGGGTGAATTTTTTGTTGTTGTTTCCAAGTATAGGTTATAATATTTTGTCATTTAAAAAACAAGAGGATGGTAAAAAGTTTCGTATTCGGTTTTATTTTCACAATTTTGTTTTTCAATATGAGGAAAAAACAATTACAAATCTCAACTATGGTTTTATTCCTTACCAGTGGCATTTAAAGCGAGAGATTAAAACAGTTTTACCCATCAAGAGATTTTCAAATGTAATGGATAAAAGTATGATTGAAAGTTATAAATTCCGTTCAGAATACAATTTATCTCAAGATATGAAATGTACCTTGGATTTGCCATCAAATACTTTGGAAATAAAATCAAGTTCCCTTTTAAATTTGTATCATTTTATACTAGAAAATAATAATTTGTTTTGTTGTAATCAAGATTCTAAAAAAATGCATTCAATTGATTACGAGTAATATGATAAAAAAATATATTGTATAATGTTAGGTATGATCAGCGGACCATTAACATTGCCAGAATATCTTTGTCAACATCCAGAATTATCTGGGTTTGTAAATTTATATTCTAATACTCCTATATTTGATGTATTGATAACTTTGACAGATACCATTATATTTATACCTAATAACGATGCATTATATAATGCTGGTTTGGATTTGAACAGTTATATTCCAACACAAATTGATGAAAACTTTTTATACGGACTTGTTCCGGTGTCTACATCATCTGTTCAATGTACTTATCTTCCAGGATACAGTGTTACATTGACACCAGTTAGTGTAAATGATATTCCTTACATTACCATTACAAAGTTAGCAAAAGGAAATATTGCGATAACATTAGGAACTTATTTGGTTCCTACAACTGCGGATCCAAATTGTCTACCTCAGGCATAAATTAATTTTAAATTTTATAACAAATTTAAAATATTAATCAACATTTTATATGATATCCTTGTTTTATTACATCCGGTAATTGTTCCCAAGTAAATATTCCCATATTTTTATATAATACAAGTTCATAATGACCTCCTAATTTTTTGACCATTATATAAAATATCGGTTCAAAATTACCTTTTTGTATTAATTGTGCATCTAATAAATTGCAATAAAATGCATAATTTCCACCATAATTTTGAAGAATGATAAACTTTACATTTAATACACGTTCTAAAACAGCAATTGCGCTTTCATCTGCCCAATAGGCTGTGGTCTTGATATGATTTCGAAATTCTTCCATTGTATCAATATCTTTCATTACCATGACGCTCGCATAGGCATCACGAACCATTGTATAGTCTTTTACAATTTGGGATTTCATTTTTGTAAATTCAGGTTTTGTAATTACTTTTGCTTTCAAATCTTGATTTAATTTTTTGAGACCCGAATCATACGCATCTTGTGCTTGAAGAAATTGTTCATATAATGACCGATAATTATCAAAGACGCTTACATCAATATTATGGGCAGTTAATTCTCGAAGAATTTTGACGGAAATCACTCTTGAAATGTACAGATAGGCATCTCGTATCGAAGCAAAAAAGCAATCACCAGCTCCCTCATTTCTTTGAATTTCAAAGTCTGGGGATCCTAAAAATTGCTCTAGTTTCTTGTCCTTCACTTTTGTTTTTATTACCGTACCAATTAATTTGGGTCTAAACTCTGTGAGAAGAAAGTTCATTACTTTGTGAGCGCTTTCATAACTTTTATTGACAATACCGAGATTAATAATAGCAATGGCTTCTCGATAAAATAATTTTTTGACTTGTTTAGAAAGTTGATGATAAGTTGCAAAATTAAGATGATGGCAAAAATTTTGAATCAAATCCATATTATTTATTTAAAATTTAAATATTAATTAATTTGAAAATCAATTGGCAAAATTTATAAATTAAAGGATAAACATTCCTCATATTCGCTTAAGCGATATTTTTTTTCTAGACTGGCAGCAGGTTTCATTCCTCGCTTTCGAGTCCTTTCTAATAGTTCATTGTTTTTATCCAAGTGATAATATAATTCGGGTACTTGAAAAGTTTCTGCTATATGAGTTATCCAATCCAGGAATTTTGGACAATCGCGCTCTTGTCGTGTTTTAATTTTTGTTTTTAATAAATACAACCAAATGAGAAGCGTCAATGGATTTTGTAAATAGTTTTGCACAGGAAATTCTTTATAATATTGATTAAAGTGATTTTTACATTTTTCGCACGGCAAAATAGTTCTAAGGTTTTCAAAAAAAAATCCAATATTTTTTTTATTGTGTAGAGACAGTGTACAAACAATTGCTTCCATTGAATTCCACAAACTTGGACCCCATAATTCTGGGTCAATATTAATTAATTCTTCACTCATTAGAATGACAAAGCTTTCTATAATTACAAAAATAATTTTTTTTTACCAATGTAACAATTTTATAGACATTGATCAAATGACCAAAATTTTTGCCAAAAAAAATAAATTTAAACATTAAAAAAAAAAAATATTTTTTTTTTTAAACTTGATAAAGATAAAATGTCACAAATAAGTTTAACCGGTTCATTACGCACATGTAAGGTAGACCAAGGGTGGGCTCCTCGTATTCAATCCGATCGTTTTGAAAATCCCGAGTTGCTCGTATGCCCTGTGTGGTCTGGATATGACAATACCAACCGTCCAGTCTGTGTTGATTCTTTCTACACTAAATCTCCTGGTTGCAACAGTCCTTTGGACAGAATTGATGTTGAAAACTATCTCCGTCCTCAATACATGGAGTACATTAACTTGGATGCCGAAGGTTTCCGTTACAATCAAGATATTGAACAAGGCCCAGTCGAAAACTTTGAAAGCTGCCGTAACTCCAACACCGATATGAGCTGCTACAACGCCGGTATCCGTACCATCAACTTGGAACAACTCCCCAAGATTACTGGAAACTTTAACCAAAGTCCCAACGGTGCTCAAATCTACCCCCGCTGCACCACCTACCCCATGAACCGTGCCATGATTCAAGAAGCTGTTGTTGCCCAAGCCAACCGTAACGAACAAGCTGTCCAACACAATGTTCAATCCACTTCCATGAACGGAAATGCTGGTATGTAAATTGTCAAAAATTGAATAATTATACTTTCAGCACCAATCATTTAAAATGGAAGAACCCCTTTTAAATGCAAATTGTATAACATTGGAATGGACAAAAATTTTTTACTCTTTACCCGCCAAGAAAAAGACTATATTAAATGGTGTATCTGGTAGTGCCAAGTGTGGAGAAATTACTGTAATCATGGGACCTTCAGGGTCGGGAAAGACGAGCCTTTTGAATGTTTTGGCATGCCGCATACAAGATGAAAGAAATGTTGATTTGCAAGGAAAAGTTTTTGTCAATCAGAAGAGACGAAATGAAAAAACATTTACAAATTTTATTGGATATGTAGAACAACAAGACTCATTATTTCCATTTTTAACAGTCGTAGAAACACTTTCTTTAGCTGCCAAATTTAATGGGAATAATGTAAATATTCAACACATTATCTCTCAAATGAGTTTGGAAAAATCTCAAAATACCTTGGTTGGTAATGAAAAAGTCCGCGGTCTATCTGGAGGTGAAAAAAAGCGCGTTGCTATTGCAGTTCAATTGTTAAAAAACCCCACTGTTTTGTTACTTGACGAACCAACTAGCGGACTCGACTCCTTTCAAGCACTCGTAATCTTTCAAAATTTGCAAAATTTGGCGAAACTTGGGCAGACCATTATCGCATCGATACACCAGCCTAGCTCAATCCTTATGCAAAAAATTGATAATCTCGTCCTCCTAAGTGAAGGTTACACGGTTTACAGTGGTCCATATCAAGATGTCCTTTGCCATTTTGAATACCTAGGATTTGTTTGTCAATCCAATTACAATCCAGCTGAATTTATTCTTGATTTAGTCTCCATCGACTATAGTTCGGAAGAACAAAGAAACGCGTCGGAAACTCAAATACAAAAGTTGGTGACGAATTGGAGAACACAGGAAACTTTTTATTCTACTGAAGTAATTTGCAATCTTTATCCCACAGCAAAACATTCCAATAGCTCATTTAGTTTATTATTATGGCGTTCATGGGTAAATAGCATTCGGAACACATTTGCTTTTAAAATAAAATTAGGCACAAGTATATTTTTTGCACTTGTGTTGGGTGCCATCTATTCAAAATCGACCAATGATCAATCAGGGATCCAAGATAAGATTGGAATCTTGTTTTTCATTTCCATAAATATGGCTTTTTCAAATGTGATTGGTATCATTAATTTGTTTGTTCACGAAAAGCTGCTCGTACAGAAGGAAATAAAGTCTGGATTTTACTCTTTGCCCGCTTATTATATTTCCAAAATATTGATAGAAATTCCATTTACTTTGATTTCTCCAATCATATTTTCGTTAATCATTTATTGGATGGTTGGTCTAAATTCTCAAATTGATCGTTTTTTCATGTTTTTACTCATCATCATTATTGAGTCAATCGTAGCAATGTTTATGGGTATTTTTGTTTCTGGATTGTCCTCTTCCATCGAAATTGCTACAGCGATTGCGCCTCCACTAAACATTGTGTTCTTCATGTTTGCAGGTGTATTTATCAATCTGAAAAACTTACCAAAGTGGCTACAATTCTTTCCTAAAATTTCCTTTATTCATTGGGTATTTGAATCTCTAGTAATTAATCAATTCAAAGGCCAAACTTTTGAATGTAATTCTGGCAGCAAAATGTGTCTGCACACAGGTGATCAAGTTCTTCAAATGTATTCCTTGACAGATTCTTTAAATACATGTTTATTATCATTGAGTGGAATTGGTATAGTCTTTCTATGTTTAGGATATTTTGCATTGTGGTGGACATCTCCTCGATATCGTCAATTACTCATGTTATAAAAAAATGCATTTTTATTACAATGAAACTTTAAATTCTCCGACACTGATAATATCTTGGTATAATTTTTCATACTCTGGGGAATTTTTATGCAAAGATTCAAGCTTTTCCATTTTTTCTAGGACCGTTCCTTGATAATAAATATCATTGCTAAATATTTCCTCCAAGTCTTTGCTGGAAGCAATGTATTTATACAATTTGTTTGTGTTTTCAAAATTACATAATTTTAAATTGAACATTTAACTTAAATTATGTAATCATCACCATAATTTTGTTTTTCATTTGGGCTCAATAAACGCAAATAGTCTACGATGCAATATAAAATATTTATTGGAAATTTTCTACCGAGTATTAATAAGGTATTCAAATATTTTTGATGCAAAAACCATTCAATATCATAATAAGTATCCCATCCTGCAACTTCAACAATTATGTTGGCAATCAGTATATTCTTGTAAAATATACAATAGAGGGGATTGTACGCTTTTAATAAAATGTTTTTTCTACCTTTTTTTTGCTGTATAATAACTCCTCTATTTAACGTTGTAATAGCATTACATTCTTTTGAAGCAATCAGGAATGGATAAAACACACTGAGACAGTATTTATAAAAATTGCCGTTCCAAATAGGTATTACTGTCAATATTTTTTCATCGTCATCCGAATCATTTAAACAAATGGTCATATTATTTATATTTCTATATTGTAATTATTATAGAAATCATTTTTTTTCCAAGCAAGTTTTGCAATTTAGTATTCTACATATTCGGTCAAGCTCATAAATTTACTTGCAAAATATAGAATAGAAGGAACTTTAATGACTCGTTTCCAATCACTCATCAACGCCATGTAAGATAATCTATCTTCTTCATTGTAAAAATAAACCGTTGATTTGAAACTCGGAGAAGTTAAACTATTGGTAATAATCATTGTATTATCTAGATCAATAATAAATCGTCGTGATACATATTTTTCTACAATCACAGAAAATACAATATACTTTGGTATATTTAAAATTACAATTTTATAAACTTGATAATATGTGGGGTCATATTCATAAATACAAGAAACTAAATCATTTGGCAATGACAACATTTATAAATTTACAAAAAATTAAAATTAATTTAATAAAGAAAAGGATGGAATCCAACGATATTTGTAATTCTCCTATAATTTCTAATTTATTGCAATCCTTTATTTATGCTGCAAATGATTCTGATGATCGTAGAGATATTCTAAATTATTATATCGGTGTTACCAATAAACAAGATACACATCAATGGCTTGGAACTTGGCATTTGACATATAGTGGACCATCGCTTACTCAAAAACAAAAACAACAAAAAACAATTCGCAAATGTGAACAAAATTTAACAAAAGTATCAGAACCGGTGACTGAAATGCCAGTTTTTGATGAAAGTATTGATCAATTTGTTTCGAAAAATATGGAAACTTTACAACAAAAACCATTTTCATTATTTACGGTATGTGTAAGTTACGACGGAAATTCTGTCCATTTTGTTTCCTATGTCTATGAAAGAGATGCTAAAAAACTTGCAAGCTTTGATCCAGGTGTTGAAGTGTATCATCATGGTCAAAAAACAATTGTACCCTGTATTCGTATGGCATTCCATAAAGCCGGACTTATTTCCAAACAAAGACAACAACAATTAAAACAACAAGACTATGAATACGACTTGGGACGCTGTACAGATTTTACCTTTTGTGGAAAGAATTGGGGAATCCAATATAACGGAAATCATGCCTCGAATCATCCTATGGACGCCTTTTGTCAAAGTTGGACGCTTTTTTTCTTGATTCGTACTTTATATAGCGAAC
>Ga0214919_10010819_pt1 | contig 11477 bp, 9 predicted proteins | sample LL1503_MetaG_FD_177994 | JGI IMG/M metagenome (GOLD analysis project Ga0214919, IMG submission 177994) | Freshwater microbial communities from Lake Lanier, Atlanta, Georgia, United States - LL-1503 | ecosystem: Environmental > Aquatic > Freshwater > Lake | place: USA: Georgia | collected 2015-03-15
AGTCGGTCTTCATGGCGACCGGTGAGCACATGCAGACCAAAGCGCACCTTCCACAGGAACGATTGCGCTGCCTTGAGTTTGCGCAGTTCGCCCTGCGTCAGATAGCCATGGGTAACCAGTTCATCGAGCGATTGCGCACCGAAGTGGCGCTTGGCGACCCAGGCAATGGTCTGCAGATCGCGCAGCCCGCCGGGGCCGGTTTTGACATTGGGCTCGAGGTTATAGGCGGTGTCGTTGGCCTTGGCGTGGCGCTCCTGCTGTTCACGCACCTTGGCGGTGAAAAAGTCCCGCGCTGACCAAACATGCTCCGGTGCTAGCGCGACTTGCATTTGCAGCAACAGTTGCCCATCGCCGGCCAGCAATCGCGCTTCGATGAGCGTGGTCATCACTGTGACATCGGCCACGCTTTCTTCGGCGCATTGGTCAGGTGTGCGTACGCTGTGGCCAGGCTCCAAGCCGATATCCCACAGGAAGGCGACCAGCTGTTCAATTTGGGCGCGTTCTGTTTCTGTCAGTGGCGCAGAGCCGGGCACCAGCACCAGCAGGTCGACGTCGGAAGCCGGGTGCAGTTCGCCTCGGCCATAACCGCCCACTGCAGCCAGCGTCAGGCGAGAGCCCAGATCTACATCGAGCTGTTGCTGCCAGGCTTGCTGCAGCAGCAGGTCTAGAAATAGGGCACGCGCCCGCACCAACGCATCAACCCAATACTCCGCGGTGAAAAACTCGTGCAGTTCGCGCTGCGACTGTTGGACAGCTGCGCGAAAGGCCTCGGGCGTGTAGCCCTGGTCTGCCAGCGTGGCAGCTAGGCTATCGAGCAGCGGCCAGTCGAGGGGTGCGGCCGGCTCGGCGCTTTCCTCGTCATCCAGCGCCGCCTGCTTCATCGACACCATGTGTACACCCGGTCCTGCGTCAGTTGCGTTCGAGTCTCCCCAAGGTCATGACCTCAAAACCGTCAGCTGTCACCAGCACCGTGTGCTCCCACTGTGCGGAAAGCGAATGGTCCTTGGTGACCACCGTCCAGCCGTCCGGCAGCACCCGCACATGGCGGCGGCCAGCGTTGATCATCGGCTCGATGGTGAAGGTCATGCCAGCCTGCAAGGTGATGCCCGTGCCGGGCTCGCCGTAGTGCAGTACTTGCGGGTCCTCATGATAAACCCTGCCGATGCCGTGGCCGCAGTATTCGCGCACCACCGAAAAGTTGTTCGCTTCAACCAATGTTTGGATGGCATTGCCAATGTCACCCAGTCGAGTGCCGGGGCGCACCGTACGGATGCCAGTCCACATGGCCTCAAAACAGGTGTTGACCAGCCGTTCTGCTTGGACTGGCGGCTTGCCGACGAAATACATGCGGCTGGTGTCGCCGTGAAAGCCGTCGTGAATCACCGTGACGTCGATGTTGATGATGTCGCCGGATTTGAGGCGTTTGTCGTTGGGGATGCCGTGGCAGACCACGTGGTTGACGGACGAGCAGACGGTTTTGGGGAAGCCGCGATAGCCCACATTGGCCGGGATGGCCTGTTGGGTGTGAACGATGAAGTCGTGACAGAGGCGGTCGAGTTCCTCGGTGGTGACCCCCGGCACGACGTGCGCGGTGATCATATCGAGCACGTCGGCGGCTAGCCGGCCGGCAACGCGCATCTGCTGCTGCTCTTGGACCGACTTGATGGTGATTTGCATGGGATCCTAATTGGCGTGGTCGCGCGGTGTCTAAGACATTGTTTGCGCGTGCTGTTCATGGTATAAAGCGCCGCCTTTTTTGGCAAACCAATCCAAGCGCGCATCGTCACTGGTGGCCGGGTGTTTCGACAGGGTTTAACAACCCCCTGCAGAAATTGCCGCCAGGGATACGCGTCAGGCCCCAACCCGAACAGCAGGAGACACGATCATGGCAATTTCCATGCGCCAGATGTTGGAAGCCGGCGTCCACTTCGGACACCAAACACGCTTCTGGAACCCCAAGATGGCTCAGTACATCTTCGGCGAGCGCAACAAGATTCATATCATCAACCTCGAAAAGTCACAGCCGATGTTCGAGGAGGCAGCTGCCTTCGCGCGTCACGTGGCTGCCGATGGCGGCACTGTGCTTTTCGTGGGCACCAAGCGCTCGGCCCGCGAGGCCGTGCAGAAGGAAGCCGTGCGTTGCGGCATGCCTTTCGTGAACCAGCGTTGGCCCGGCGGCATGCTCACCAACTTCAAGACCATCCGCCAGTCAATCAAGCGGCTGATGGAGCTGTCGGATCTGGACAGCACCGGTGCTCTGGACAAGCGTTCCAAGAAAGAAGCGCTGCAGATGCGCCGTGAGATGGCCAAGCTCGAGAAGAGCCTCGGCGGCATCAAGCATATGGGCTCGTTGCCCGATGTGCTGTTTGTCATCGACGTGGGCCACGAAAAGATCGCGCTGCAAGAGGCTGCCCGTCTGGGTATCCCGGTCGTGGCAGTGGTCGACACCAACTGCTCGCCCGATGGCGTCGATTACGTGATTCCCGGCAACGATGACGCCATGCGCGCCATCCACCTGTACACCTCGGGCGTGGCCGACTCGATTCTTGAGGGCAAGTCCTCGGTGCAGCAGGCTGCCGGCGCAGAAGACGATTTCGTTGAGCTCGACGAGTCGGGCAATCCGCGTCGTCGCGCTCCTGGTGCTGGTGCTGGTGCTGGTGCTGGTGGCGGCGGCCGTGGCCGTGCCCGCCCGCAGGCTACCGTGCGTCACAAGGGCATCGTGTCCGACGTCAGCGAGACGCCGGAGCCCGGTGCCCCGGCGCTGGTCACCGATGCAGAACTCGATGAGCCGGGCGCCGACGTCAAGGCCCCTGCTGCAAAGGATGGCGGTGCGCTGCGCCGTCGTCCTGTCGCGCCGACCGGCGCGCCGCGTCGCGGAGGTCGTTGATCATGACCGTAACTGCCGAATCCGTCCGCCAGCTGCGCGAGCGCACTGGCGCCGGCATGATGGAGTGCAAGCGCGCGTTGGTTGAAACCAACGGCGATCTGGACGCTGCCGCCGAGCTGATGCGCAAGCAGGGTCTGGCCAAGGCTGACAAGAAGGCCTCGCGTGTGGCCGCCGAAGGCGTCATTGCCACGGCGGTCTCTGCCGATGGCAAGACGGCGGTCATGGTCGAAGTCAATTGCGAGACTGACTTCGTCGCCCGTGGTGACGATTTCACCGGGTTTGCCGCTGCGGTGGCTGCTGCTGCTCTGGCCGGCAACCCCGCCGATGTCGAGGCGTTGTTGGCGTTGGCCGGTACTGCCGGTCAGGCCATCGACGAGCAGCGTCGTGTGCTTATCGCCAAGATTGGCGAGAACATCAGCGTGCGTCGTTTCGTGCGCGTTGAGTCGGCCGGTTCGCTGGGCAGCTATCTGCACGGCACGCGTATCGGCACGCTGGTGGCGATCGAGGGCGGCGATGCAGCCTTGGCCCGCGATCTGGCCATGCATGTGGCAGCCAGCAGCCCGCGTTATCTGTCGGCCGCTCAGGTCCCGGCAGAAGACGTGGCCAAAGAGCGCGCCATCCGCATCGAGATCTCGCAGAACGACGAAAAGAACAAGGGCAAGCCTGAGGCTGTCCTGGTCAAGATCGTCGAGGGCGGCCTCAACAAGTGGTTCAACGAGATCACGCTGATGGGTCAGCCCTTCGTCAAGGACGACAAGCTGTCGATCGAAAAGCTGTTGGCTGCGGCTGCGGCCAAGGTCACGCGCTTCGAGCGCCTTGAAGTCGGTGCTGGCATCGAGAAAAAGCAGGAAGACTTCGTTGCAGAAGTCATGGCACAGGCAAAAGGCAGCGGCCATTAAGGCCGGTTATGCCAACAAAACCCCGCGCTTCGCGGGGTTTTTTTTAGGAGCAGACAAACATGGGTGAATCCGAATACAAGCGCATCCTTGTCAAGTTGTCGGGTGAGGCGCTGCTCGGTGAGGCCGAGTACGGCATCGATCCTTTGATGCTCAAGCGGGTGGCGACTGAGTTGCAGGAAGTGTGCGCAATGGGCGTGCAAGTGGCCGTCGTCATCGGCGGTGGCAACATCTTCCGCGGTGCAGGCTTGGCACGTGCCGGCATGGACCGCGTGACGGCCGATCAGATGGGCATGCTGGCTACTGTGATGAATGCCTTGGCGATGCAAGACGCACTGGAGTCCATTGGCACCCATGCGCGCGTGATGTCTGCCATCCGTATCAACGAGGTGGCCGAGGACTTCATTCGCCGTCGGGCTGTGCGCCATCTGGAAAAGGGTCGCGTGGTCATTTTTGCGGCAGGCACCGGCAATCCGTTCTTCACCACCGACACCGCAGCTAGTCTGCGTGCTATCGAGATCGGTGCCGAGCTGTTGATCAAAGCCACCAAGGTCAATGGCGTCTATTCCGATGACCCGGTGCGCAATCCGTCGGCCACTCGCTATGAGCGCCTGAGCTTTGACCGCGTGCTGGACGATCGCCTATCTGTCATGGATGCTACGGCGATAGTGATGTGCCGTGACAATCGCCTGCCCCTGCGGGTGTTTAATCTCGGCAACACCGGTGACCTGCCGCGCATGGTGCGTGGCGAGGACATCGGTACGCTGGTTACCTTCGACTGACACGTTCCGGAGCCCTGAACATGCTCGATGACATCAAGAAAGACGCTTTGGCTCGCATGCAAAAGTGCATTCAGTCCTTTCAGGCAGACCTCAAAAAGCTGCGTACTGGCCGTGCCCATCCCAGCTTAGTGGAAGGCCTCAAGGTCGACTTTTACGGCAGCGAGACGCCGCTCTCGCAGGTGGCCAATATCGCCATCGAAGATGCGCGCACCATCGTGATCACACCGTGGGACAAGAACGTGGTCGGCGCCGTCGAGAAGGCCATCCACAAGTCCGACTTACACCTCACACCGATGACTGCAGGCGCAGTGATCCGTGTGCCGCTGCCGCCGCTGACCGAGGAACGTCGTCGCGACATCCTCAAGGTGGTGCGCCAGGACGCAGAGAACGCCAAGGTTGCGGTGCGCAATGTGCGCCGCGATGTGTTGGCCGATGTCAAAGAGGCCCTCAAGGCCAAGTTGATTTCGCAGGACGATGAGCGCCGCGCGCAGGACGACATCCAGAAACTCACCGACCGCTTCACGGGTGAGGTTGATCAGCACGTGGCTGGCAAGGAAAAAGAGATCCTGCAGGTCTGACGCGCATGGCGCTGCCGCGGCATGTCGCGATCATCATGGATGGCAATGGCCGCTGGGCGCGCAAGCGCCTGCTGCCACGCGTGGCCGGGCATCGTGCGGGCGTTACGCCGGTACGGATGTGCATCGAACAGTGTGTGCGGCAGGACATAGCTGCTCTGACTCTGTTTGCCTTCAGCAGCGAAAACTGGGCGCGCCCACCTGAAGAGGTCGGCAGCCTGATGGGCCTGTTTCTCGATGCCTTGGACCGCGAGATCGACGAGTTGCAGAGCAACGGTGTGCGGCTGCGCTTCATTGGCGAGCGACACAACCTGTCACAGGTGCTGCAGCAGCGCATTGGCCTAGCCGAGTCGCGTACCGCCGGCAACAGCCGCTTGGCACTGCAGATTGCCGTCAGCTATGGCGGCAGATGGGATCTGGTTGAGGCAGCGCGTTTGCTGGCGCAGCGCTGTGCAGCGGGCACACTGTTGCCGCAAGACATCGACGAGTCGATGCTGTCATCCACATTGTCGATTGCCGACTTGCCCGATCCAGACCTGTTCATCCGCACCGGTGGGGAGCAGCGCATCAGCAATTTTCTGCTGTGGAATCTGGCCTACACCGAACTGTATTTCACTGACCAGCTGTGGCCGGATTTTGATGCGGCGAGTTTTCAGGTTGCGATGGACTGGTTTGCCAGTCGCAACCGTCGCTTTGGGCTTACTGGCGAACAGGCAGGGGCGGGCAGCTGATGCTGCAGCGATTGCTCACTGGGGTCATTGCAGCGGTGGCGCTGCTGGCGGTGCTGCTACTGGGGCCACCGTGGGCTACGGTGCTGTTGCTGGGGGCAACGGTGGGCTTGGGCGCCTGGGAGTGGTCAGCCTTCGTCCTGCCGCCGGCCCGATTGCTGCGTGCGGTGTACGTGTTGCTCACGCTGGGCTTGCTGGTGGATTTATGGCGCGTCACCCAGACGCCGGCAGCCTTACGCGTTTTGTTGGTGGTGGCCGCCCTCTGGTGGTTGCTGGCGCTGGCGTGGGTGGTGCTGGCGCCGCAGCGCCGGGTAGGGCCCTTGATCGGCGCCTTGGTCGGCTGGCTGGTGCTGGTGCCGGCAGGCGTGGCGCTGTTGCACCTGCGCTTGTCTTTGCCGCAGGGGCTGCACTGGCTGCTGCTGGCGTTCTTCATCGTGTGGGTTGCCGACAGCGGCGCTTATTTTGCCGGCCGTGCACTGGGCCGCCATAAGCTGGCGCCGCAAGTCTCGCCGGGCAAGACCTGGGAGGGTGCGGCCGGTGGCCTGTTGCTGGTGGCGGTGCTGGCTTGGTTTGCCGCGCCGTTGCTGGGTCAGCAGCCGCTATCACTGCTGGCCCTGTGTGTGCCTGCTGCGGTGTTTTCCGTGGTCGGTGATCTTGCCGAGAGCCTGTTCAAGCGTCATGCCGGCCTCAAAGACAGTGGTCAGCTGCTGCCCGGTCATGGCGGCATCCTCGATCGGCTAGACAGTCTGTTTGCGGTGGCGCCGCTGTTGTTGCTGGGTCTATTGCTGCAGGGGGTCGCATGATCGGCGTTGCAGTGCTGGGATCCACCGGCAGCATTGGCCAGAGCACGCTGGACGTGCTTTCACGCCACCCCGACCAGTTTCGGGTCACGGCTCTGGCGGCCGGTAGCAATGTCGACAAACTCGCGGCGCAGTGCCTGCACTGGAAGCCCGATTACGCCGCTTTGGGCGATGCCGACGCCGCCAGTCAGCTGGCCGAGCGGCTGCGTGCGGCCGGCCTGCACACGCAGGTCAGCGGCGGCCCTGCAGCCATCGAAGCGCTGGCCACGCTGCCGCAGGTGCAGTACGTGATGGCGGCGATTGTCGGTGCCGCGGGTCTTGCCTCGACGTTGGCGGCAGCACGTGCCGGCAAACGGCTGCTGCTGGCCAACAAAGAAGCGTTGGTGATGTCCGGTCATTTGCTGCTGGATGCGGTGCGCAGTGGCGGCGCCACGCTGATCCCCATCGACAGCGAGCACAACGCCATCTTCCAGTGCCTGCCGCAGGGCAGTGAAGTCGGGCGCGCACCGGCCGGTGTGCGCCGCCTGCTACTGACCGCCTCGGGCGGTCCGTTTCGTGATTTTGCGGGGGATCTGTCCACGGTTACTCCCGAGCAGGCCTGCGCCCATCCCAATTGGGTTATGGGCCGCAAAATTTCCGTCGATTCGGCCACCCTGATGAACAAGGGCCTGGAGCTGGCTGAGGCCTGCCTGCTGTTTGGCCTGCCGCCCTCTCAGGTGGATGTGGTGATACACCCGCAAAGCGTGATCCACTCCATGGTCGAATACCTCGATGGCTCGGTGCTGGCGCAATTGGGTTCACCAGATATGCGCACCCCCATCGCCCATGCGCTGGCCTGGCCGCAGCGCTTCGAGGCCGGTGTACACTGGCTCGATTTTATCAAGCTGGGTCGTCTGGATTTTCGTAGCCCCGATCTGCAGCGCTTTCCCTGCCTGCGGTTGGCAGGCGAGGCGATAGCGGCCGGGGGCACTTCTACGGCTCTGCTCAACGCGGCCAATGAGGTTGCAGTAGAGGCCTTTCTCGACAGGCGGCTGAACTTTCTGGACATTGCAGTGGTCATTGAATCGGTACTGGCAAATGTTGCGGCGGTTCCCGCCGACACACTCGGTGCCGTGCTGTCCGCTGATGAGGCGGCCCGTGTTGCGGCGCGCGAGTGTGTCGCGCGCTGTGTGTCTACCACTGCAGGAGGTTCACGATGATGCTCTCCTGGCAGCACCTGCTGGCCTTCCTGGTGGCCATTGCCTTGCTGGTGGCGGTGCACGAGTTCGGCCACTACTGGGTAGCGCGCCGGCTCGGCTTCAAAGTGCTGCGTTTCTCCATCGGCTTCGGCCCGCCGCTGATCACGCGTGTGGCGGGGGCCGATCGCACCGAGTACATGCTCTCGGCCATACCGCTGGGCGGCTACGTCAAGCTGCTCGATGAGCGCGAGGGTGAGGTCGCCTCGCACGAGGTACACCGGGCCTTTACGCGCCGGCCGCATTGGCAGCGCATTCTGGTGTTGCTGGCAGGCCCGGCCTTCAATTTCATTTTTGCCATCCTGCTGCTGGCAGGTATGTACCTGGTCAGTGGCATTACCGAACTTCGCCCGGTCATCGGTCCGGTGCGCATCGATTCCCCGGCTTATCTGGCCGGCCTGCGCAATGGCGATACGGTGACACGACTCGATGGCCAGCCCGTGCAGGCGCAGGCGGCGGTTATGTTGGGGCTGCTTGACCGGCTCACCGGTGCCGGCCGAGCCACGCTGACGGTGACCGATGACAGTGGCCGCCAGCGCGAAGTGGTTATGCAGGTGGCCGATGGGCAGGCGCGTCGTGAGCTCACCGAGCCGGACCGGCTGATGAGCGGTCTGGGGTTCTCATTCTGGCAGCCGCCGATTGCGCCGGTCTTGGGCACTGTAGTGGCCGGCGGCCCTGCTGCAACGGCCGGACTGCAAGCCGGCGATAGGGTGCTCAGCGTGGACGGCGAGCCCATCACAGACTTTCTGCAGCTGCGCCAAAAGATCGAGCCGATGGGCGGCCGCAGTGCGGTCATCGGCTATCTGCGCGCCGGTACAGAGGCCACTGCGCGCATCAATATTCCGGCCGAGAAGGTCGGCGAGCGCACGGTGGGCCGTATTCACGTCACGCCTGCGCCCGGGACGCGCTATCCGGACAGCATGCTGCACCATCAGTCGCTGGGGCCGCTGCAGGCGCTAGGCGCCGGCGTTGCCGAAGCCTGGAACATGACGGCGCTGCAGGCGCGCATGTTCTGGCGCATGTTGCGTGGTCAGGTGTCGCTCAAAAATCTCAGTGGGCCGCTCACCATCGCCGAATATGCGGGGGAGTCGGCAGCGGCCGGAACCGGGGCCTTTTTGGGCTTCCTGGTGCTCATCAGCTTGAGTCTGGGCTTTCTCAATCTGCTGCCCGTGCCCATGCTAGATGGCGGCCAGGTGGTCTATCAGGCCATTGAGTGGCTGCGGGGGTCGCCACTGCCCGAAAGGGCACAAGCAATCGGACAGCAATTTGGCATAGCATTGCTGGTTTTATTAATGGGCGTCGCGTTGTTCAACGACATCGCGCGACAGTTCGGCTGAAGCCCCCTTACTCCACGGCGGTTATGCAATGAAGTCCGGAGCGATCCTCGCATCGCTGGTGTTGTGTACGTACCTGCCCTGCGCCCGTTCGCAGGTCACGCAGGGCGACGATTCGCGGTTCACCGTCGGCGACATCCGGCTGGAAGGCCTGCAGCGTGTGTCCGAGGGAACCGTATTCAACTACCTGCCAGTCAACATCGGTGATGACCTGGGGCCGCAGCGTGTGCGCGAGGCCCTCAAAGCCCTGTATGCCACCGGCTTCTTTCGTGATGTGGAGCTGCGCCGTGATGGCAGCACTTTGGTTATCGCCGTGCGTGAGCGTCCGTCCATCGAGTCCTTCGAGCTCAAGGGCAACAAGGACATCAAGACCGAAGAGCTCTCCAAGTCGTTGCGCAATGTGGGTTTGGCCACCGGCAAGACCTTCGACCGATCGGTGCTTGAGGACGTCAAGCAATACCTCACAGACCAGTACTACAGTCGCGGCAAATATGGCGTGCGCATCAACGCCACCGTAGAAGACCAGCCCGACAATCGGGTGCGCGTAAAGATCGACATCAAAGAAGGTCAGCGCGCCAAGATTCGTCAGATCAGCGTGGTGGGCAACACCAAGTTCAAGGAAAAAGACATCCTCGAAACGCTGGAGCTAAAGACCCCGCGCTGGAACTCCTGGTACAAGCAGAACGATCGTTATTCGCGCGAATCTCTGCAGGGTGACCTGGAGAAGGTTAAATCCTGGTACCAGGATCGCGGCTACGCCAACTTTCAGATCGAGTCGGCTCAGGTTGCTATCGCGCCTGAGAAAGACGACATGTTCATCACGGTGAACATCAACGAGGGCACGGTCTACAAGATTGCCGACGCCAAACTGGCCGGCAACACCATCGTCCCAGAAGACCAAATGCGCGCACTGATCCTGCTGCGTCCCGGTCAGGTCTACTCGCAGCGAATGATTGCCGCTACGCAGGAGCTGATGCAGAACCGCTTGGGCGAGGAGGGCTTCGCCTTCGCCAAGGTGGATCCTGTGCCGCACCTAGATGAAGAAAAGCAGGAAGTGTCGATGACCTTCCTGGTGGACCCGGGCAAGCGTGTGTATGTGCGTCACGTCGAGTTTGCCGGCACCACCCGCACTAACGATCTGGTGATGCGTCGCGAGATGCGCCAGCTTGAGGGTGCGTGGTTGTCCAACATTGCGCTCGAGCGTTCCAAGCAGCGTCTGCAACAGCTGAGCTATTTCGAGAAGGTCGAGTTCGACAAGACCAAGGTAGATGGCTCCGACGACCTGGTGGACGTCAAATACACCATCAAGGAAGGCCCCAGCGCGCAGTTGCAGGGCAGCATCGGCTACTCGGCGTCCTATTCATTTATGCTCAGTGGTAGCTATGCCGATGCCAACTTTCTGGGCACCGGTAAACGCTTGGCAGTTGATCTGAGCACCGGCCGCTATAGCAAGATGGCGAGCTTCTCTTACACCAACCCGTACCTGAGCATCGACAACCTGTCGCGCACGCTGAGCCTGCGTTACAGCGATGTCACGCAGTTCGTGTCAGCGTCGTCAGACTTTTCGTCCAAGACCATTGCCGCGGGCATGGAGTTTGGCTATCCGATCACAGAGTTCCAGGGCATCCGGTTCGGCGGCACGCTGCAAAGCGCGCAGCTGCTGACCACCTCGTCGGGCAGTGCGTTGCAGGCTCGTGAGTGGGTGCAGAACAACGGTAAGGCGTTCTCCAGCAGTGCCGTCGATACCCAGGGCGGCATCTTCGAGTTCTATGGCACCAAGTTCCTCACTGCAGAAGTGACCGCAGGCTGGTTCATCAACTCGCTCAACCGCGGCCTGTTCCCGGATCGCGGCATGCGTCAGTCGGTGTCGGCTTCCACCACAGTGCCTGGCAGCTCGGTCAAGTACTGGGTGGCCAACTATGATCTGGTGCAGTACGTGCCGATCTGGCGGCGCTTCACCGGTTCACTCACGCTGCGCGGTGCCTATGGCGACAGCTACGGTGGTACCACCTCGTTGCCGCCATTCCGCCAGTTCTATGGTGGCGGCCCGGACTCGGTGCGCGGCTTTCGCGAGAGCCGTCTGGGACCCAAGGACAACTTCGGCAACCCCTACGGCGGCAACCTGTTGGTCTCCGGCCGTGCCGAAGTCATCATGCCTATGCCCGAGAAGTGGCAGACCAGCGCCCGCGTCAGCCTGTTCTATGACATTGGCAACGTGTTTTCGACCAATAAGAACCTAA
>Ga0214919_10010821_pt1 | contig 11476 bp, 12 predicted proteins | sample LL1503_MetaG_FD_177994 | JGI IMG/M metagenome (GOLD analysis project Ga0214919, IMG submission 177994) | Freshwater microbial communities from Lake Lanier, Atlanta, Georgia, United States - LL-1503 | ecosystem: Environmental > Aquatic > Freshwater > Lake | place: USA: Georgia | collected...
CGAGTGCTCTCCAAAAGTTGGCAATCGAAGTCATATAGTCCGACAGTTATCTTGGTGCCACCAACATCGATACCGATTAAAAATTGTGGTAGTGACATGTGCGCACTTTACGATAGTTGCTCATTTCAAAAAGTGGAGGTCGGGACGGGATTTGAACCCGTGTAGCGGGATTTGCAGTCCCGAGCCTCGCCTCTCGGCCACCCGACCGTGGGTGTTTAAAAACGAGCGGACGACCGGGATCGAACCGGCGACCTGAACCTTGGCAAGGTTCCGCGCTACCAACTGCGCTACGTCCGCGAAACTCCAGCTACCCGACAGCGTCGACCAGCAAGAGCAGTGCGAAATCTATCGCAGGTTAGGCGCAACTCCCAAGTCGAGAAATGAGCGATGGAGTACCTTCGCGTCATGTTTGGATTTGAGAACGCTCCGAGCGAATCGTCATTTTGGATGCAGGGAACGAGTGCGGAGGATTGCCTCGAAATTCGTCACGATGCTGCTGCACTTGATGAACCAGGATTTTGGGTGGTGGTGGCGCCTTTTATTGGCGAACCAACATTTGCACGTTTTGGAAAAATTACTCGGAAGGAATTTAACTGCCAAGATGAGTGGTTAGGGGTTGCATCCAATTGGGATACATCTTTTTCGCGCGCGCAATATTTAGATTATATAACTGCGATTCGTGAAGCAATCGCTGATGGTTGGGTCTATCAAGTCAATGCTTGCCGAATTCTGTCAGCTAAAATCCCAGAAAATATCACCTTAAAACCATTAATGGCCAAACTTTTAGAAAAGAACCCAGCGCAACAAAGTGTTTATATCAACTTGCCCAATATTGAAATTGCGTCTGCATCTCCAGAACTCTTTATTCGAATTACAAAAACAATTGATGGCAAACGACAAATTGTTTCTAGCCCGATCAAGGGAACTTCAGCAACAAGTGAATTCTTAGAAAAGGATTTATCCGAGAATATTATGATTGTTGATCTTATTAGAAATGATTTGAGCTTAATTTGTGAGACCGGTAGCGTTGAAGTTCCGAGATTGCTTGGAATCGAAAAACATCCTGGTTTATATCATTTAGTCTCCGATGTTAGTGGTCGACTCCGTGCCGGTATTTCTTGGTCAGAAATTCTAGAATCGATGATGGCGCCAGGGTCGGTAAGCGGCGCTCCAAAAAGTTCTGCACTTGAGATGATTGCTCGTTTGGAAACGGTTAATCGAGGTCCATATTGCGGCGCAATCGGATGGGTTTGCAACGGTGAAGCTAATCTTTCGGTAGGAATTAGAACATTCTGGAACGAACGAGATGGTTTGTTACGTTTTGGTACTGGAGCAGGAATCACATGGGGGAGTAATGCTGCATCTGAATGGGAAGAAACTGAATTGAAGGCAAACCGATTGATTTCAATCGCTTCTGGAAAGTTAGTGGAGAGTGCGACGATTTGATGAAAATTCTCCACAATGGTGATTTAGTTACAGATTTAGCGTTTCCTGCCTCCGGTGAATTAACTAACAATGGCTGGTTACTTGGGGATGGAATTTTTGAAACGCTAAAGTCTTTTGACGGGAAAATTCTCGCGCTCTCGCGGCATTTGGATCGGGCATTTCAAAGTGCGTCAATTTTAGAAATCGTAATGCCAGAACGGAGAGCGATTGAAGTTGGAGTAGCAACAATTCTGCAAGCTACTTCGGAGATTGCAATCGGAAGAATGCGAATGACTTTTCTTAGTAGCGGAGATTGGGTGATTACTCATAAAGCACTGAATCTCCCGTCGAAACCATTGTCGCTAATTGATTATCCATACCCGAAAAATGAACTCTCAATTTTGGTTGGCGTGAAAACAATTTCATATGGCGAAAGTGCGCACGCTCTACGATTTGCGTGTCGAGCCGGATTTAGCGATGTGATTTTTAAAAACACTAGTGGAAATGTCGCTGAGTCCGCCGTGGCAAATATTCTTTGGGAATCCGATTCACAATTTTGTACCCCACCACTTTCAACTGGTTGTTTACCCGGAATTACCAGAGGGCTGTTGCTGGAACAATTCAATGTTATTGAAATGGATATAACGCCTGAACAATTAGAGAAGGTAACCGCTTTATATCTGTTATCAAGCACAAGGGAGATTCAACAAGTTGCACGGTATAACAATCGTGAGTTCGCTATTAGCAATCCGGGCCAAGAGCTAATCAGAAGTTTTAGTAATTGGATAAGGAGTAACCTAGAACCATGAATCTGCGGCAGTGGTTAAAGCGAACTAAAGCGGGACACCTTATTTGGCGAATATTTATAGGAATTATCGGTGGTGGCTTAACGTTGCTAGGTGGAGTTGCCCTAATTGGTCCAGGTCCTGGTGTACTGATCGTCTTGGCTGGACTAGGAATTTTGGCAACTGAATTTGCATGGGCTGGTCAAGCTATGTTGAAAACGAAAAATATGGCCAAAGTAGCTGCCGATAAAACTGGGTTGCCATTATGGGCAAAATACCTATTAATTGCAGGCGGACTCTTAGTTTCGATAATCGCAGTTTTGATTTATTACACTAAATAATTCATTCCAGCGTCTTTGCGATTAACTTTGGTAACCTCACTCCATGTCTAGCGCCGATATGATCGAAATTACAGTTGATGGCGCTACTTTAAAAGTTGAGTCAGATCAAAAAGTTACCCAAATTTATAGTGCGCAAAGCGTTGATCGCACCGGAGTTGGCCCAGAGGCTATTGTGGTCTGTAAAATTAATGGTGAATTAAGAGATTTATGGAGTGAAGTAAAAGCGGGCGATACTGTAGAAGGTTTTTCAATTTCATCGCCTGAAGGTTTGATGGTTCTTCGACATTCGACTGCTCACGTTCTTGCACAAGCCGTTCAAAATACTTTTTCACAAACTAGATTAGGAATCGGTCCGCCAATTACCGACGGTTTCTATTACGACTTTGATCCCGAACGACCGTTTACGCCATCTGATTTGGATGTTTTGGAAAAAGCAATGAAAAAGATTGTTAAAGATGGTCAACGATTCCGACGACGCGTCACAAGTGATTCAGAAGCGTTAAAGGAGTTAAGTCACGAACCATATAAATGTGAGTTAGTTAAATTAAAATCAAGCGCAACTGACGATGGTGCTGATGTAGAAGTTGGTGCTGGCGAGTTAACAATTTATGACAATTTAGGAAGAGATGGTCAGCCGCTCTGGAGCGATCTCTGTCGTGGCCCGCATCTGCCATCTACTAAATACATTCCAGCTTTCAAATTGATGCGTAGCGCTGGCGCTTATTGGCGTGGTTCTGAAAAAAATCCAATGTTGCAAAGAATTTATGGGACTGCTTGGCCATCTCAAGAAGCACTTGATTCTTATCTTTTAATGTTGGCTGAGGCTGAAAAACGCGACCATCGAAAACTTGGCGCTGAACTAGATCTATTCTCATTCCCAGAAGAGATTGGTTCGGGGTTAGCTGTGTTTCATCCAAAAGGCGGAATAGTTCGTCGTGCCATGGAGGATTATTCGCGGCATCGCCATGAAGTCGAAGGGTATGAATTTGTTTATTCGCCACATTTAACTAAAGCGGCGCTATTCGAACGTTCTGGTCATTTGCAATGGTATTCCGATGGCATGTACCCGCCGATGGTTATGGATGAAGAGTTACATGCAGATGGCACTATTAAGAAACAGGGTCAGCAGTACTACATGAAACCGATGAACTGCCCGTTCCATAATCTGATTTACGCATCCCGTGGTCGCTCTTATCGCGAACTTCCATTACGGCTTTTTGAATTTGGCACTGTTTATCGTTATGAAAAGTCTGGCGTTATTCATGGAATTACTAGAGCGCGCGGTTTTACGCAAGATGATGCGCATATTTACTGCACTGCCGAACAAATGGCGGGAGAGCTGGATAGTCTTTTAACTTTCGTTTTGAATTTATTAAGAGATTACGGTTTAAATGATTTTTATCTGGAATTGTCCACAAAAAACGAGAGCAAGTTCGTTGGTGAAGATAAAGATTGGGAGCAAGCAACGGAGTCACTTCGTCAAGCAGCCGAAAAACAAAATCTAGAACTTGTTCTCGATAAGGGTGGCGCAGCTTTCTACGGTCCAAAGATTTCAGTACAAGCTAAAGATGCGATCGGTCGAACTTGGCAGATGTCCACTATTCAAGTGGACTTTCAATTGCCGCAGAGATTTGAATTGGAATATACAGCCCCAGATGGCGGTAAAGAACGTCCAGTAATGATTCACCGCGCCTTATTTGGCTCGATAGAGAGATTTTTTGGAGTTCTAACTGAACATTATGCTGGTGCGTTCCCGCCGTGGCTAGCTCCTGTGCAAGTACGGGCTATCCCGGTTGCCGATATCTATATTCCTTATTTGGAAAAGATAATTAAAGAGATGCGAAGCGCTGGTATTCGGGCTGAAATTGATGCATCAGATGACCGCATGCAAAAAAAGATTAGAAATGCTCAAACCGAAAAAATTCCATTCATGGTAATCGCTGGTGAAGAAGATGTTAATGCTGGTGCGGTTTCATTCCGATATCGAAATGGTGAACAGAGGAATGGAATCGCAATCGCTGAAGCAATTTTAGAGATTAAAAAAGTAATTTCAGAACGTACACAAGTTTGATATTTTCAAATGTCAGATAAAGAAATGCAAGGCGGAGCGGGGATGCCAGACCGTTGGCAGCGAATTTGGGCGCCCCACCGAATGGCTTATTTAACTGGTGAAAATCGACCACTTGCCGGGAATGAGGTTCCTTGTCCATTTTGCGAAATTCCTAAAATGAGCGATGCAGCCGCGCTAATAGTTGCACGAGGTGCGGAAGTTTACGCGGTAATGAATCTTTATCCGTATAACGCTGGACACATGTTGATATGCGCAAATCGTCATGTCGCTGATTTAACTGATTTAACTATTAGTGAACGAAGTGAGATAAGCGAATTTACCGCAAAAGCTATGCAGGTTCTAAAAAAAGTTTCTAACTGCGCTGGTTTTAATTTAGGGATGAATCAAGGAGCTATATCTGGCGCTGGAGTGGCCGAGCATATTCATCAACATGTTGTACCAAGATGGAGTGGCGACGCAAATTTTATGCCAATCATCGGAGGAACGAAGGTGTTGCCGCAGTTATTGGCAACTACAAGAGATGAGTTGGCTAAAGCCTGGCAATAGTTAGCAGATAGCGTTGAGTTTCTGCAGCGCCGATGCCTAATTTCTGGATGAACGGTATGCACGGAAAAAGTAAACCGTCTGCAAAACCGGCTTCGCCAAACTCGGCAACTTGATCCTGATATTCAGATGCAAATTCTGAGACCAGCGTAATTAAATCTTCATCGGCCGCACTTATTTCGGTTGGTGTTTTAGAGTAATCGTAGGTTTGTGATGTACTGATGTTTATCAAACCATTTGGTGTTCCATCTTCGCCGTGCAATACGAGAAAAGGCGTAATCACTGGATCTAGAATTCTATTTGCAATCATAACAATATCGTCGAAATCAATTTCGCCATCAGATAAGTTTGAAACTAAAATCAAACGAGGTAGCTGTAACTCCCTACATGCATCCCAATAGGTAACTAAATTTTTATCAATTCCGATTTGGGCGTCAACTAAGAATATTGCTACCGATGATCCAGATAGTTTCGATAGCTCTGGTTCGATTTCGGTGGGAATGAGAAGGCCAGTTACCCCAAGGGTGCTATAGAAGTCACTGGGGATGGCGCTCGAAATACCGATTGTGACCGCGGAAATATGCGGATTAATTGGGATACTCATACGGCTCAGCCTACGATGGGAACGATGTTACAGATCCCATTTAAGGCCCCAGTTACTAGGTTGATTACCCCTGCCTGTCGCTTCGCGTTAAAAATTGGTCTGACGCCAAATATGGTGACCTTCATTGGTTCTCTCTTAGTTGTAATGACCTCGCTAACCGCTTATCCAAGTGGGCATTTTATATGGGGAACGATTGCAATTTCGATATTTTCACTTAGCGATCTTTTTGATGGAACGATGGCTCGACTCTCAAATAACGGTGGCAGTAATTGGGGAGCTTTGTTGGATTCGACTTGCGATCGAATTGCCGATTCAACAATTTTAATTGGCCTACTTATCTACTTAAACCGTGAATCAAATAGTTTGTTTATACCAGCACTGGTCGCGTTGCTAACTGGATTGCTAGTTTCATATGTAAAAGCGCGAGCAGAATCGTTAGATATAAATTGCGATGGCGGAATAGCGGAACGAAGCGAACGTCTGATTTTAGTACTTTTCTCAATTGGTTTACATGGTTTAGGAATCCCATATGTACTAGCAACTGGAATATGGTTGTTAAGTATTTTAAGTACTATCACGGTTTTGCAACGGCTTTGGATAGTTTACAAGGCGACAGCATGATGGAGTTTTTCAAATACATAATGTATGCCACATGCTGGCGAATATTGCGGGCTTTGCCAGCAACCAGTGCTTATAAGTTTGGCGATCTGGTTGCAGAGTTAGCTCGGAGCAAGAACGGTAAGAGTATTGCAAGGTTACGAAGAAATCTCCAACGAGTAAAACCAGAATTCTCTAAATCAGAGTTAGAAGCTTTAGTTAAAAAGAGCATGCGATCGTATCTGCGTTATTGGGTGGATACCTTCAGATTTCCTGACTGGTCGAAAGAACAAATTTTGAATTCCGTGAAAACTATCAACGAAAAATATTTTTATGAGTCATTAGCAGCTGGAAAAGGTTTAATTGTTGCCTTGCCTCATGCCGGTAATTGGGATCACGCCGGTGCCTTTTTTTGTGCTCAGGGAATCAAATTGACAACGGTGGTCGAACATTTAAAACCGGAACGGCTTTTTCGACGATTTTTAGCGCATCGAGAGGCAATGGGCATGGAAGCCCTTGATCTAAATTTAAGAGTCACTGCCACATTGGCGGAGCGATTACGGAGCGGAACTCTCGTAGCTTTAGTATCAGATCGAGATCTCTCCAAGTCTGGAATAAAAGTTAATTTCTTCGATGGAATTGCCAAGATGCCCAGTGGCCCCGCTGCATTAGCTCTACAAACAGGAGCTGCACTAGTTACTGCATATGTTTCTTACACTGAAACTGGTATCTGTATTGAATTTGAAGCTCCGATACCGGTACCAGTTTCTGGTTCGAGGGAAGATAAAATCGCAACAATGACCCAACTCTGTGCCGATAGTTTCGCTAGAAATATTTCGCGATATCCGGAAGATTGGCATATGTTGCAAAGAATTTGGATCGATGGCGATTTTGTGGAACGGGATTAACAATGGTCTATTCTCCAAAAAATTCCGCACTTAGAATCGGAATGGTTTCACCCTACGGTTGGGATACACCCGGCGGTGTTCAAGCACATATAAAAGATTTAGCAAGGTACTACATCAAACAAGGTCATCAAGTGTCCGTGTTAGCTCCAGTCAGTCATGAAGATGCGTTAGTAGATGACTTTGTAGTTCCTGCAGGACGGCCAATTGCAATTCCATATAACGGGGCTGTCGCACGAGTTCTATTTGGACCAGTTGCAGCTTCTCGAGTTAGGCAATGGATCTCGCAAGGAAATTTTGATCTATTACATTTACACGAACCAGCAATACCTTCGCTTTCACTATTGGCATGCTGGATTGCTGAGGGGCCAATGGTCGGAACATTCCATGCTGCCGCACCAAAGCAGAAAGTTGCTTTTGCAATCAGCCCATTTTTAGAACCGGTTATTGAGAAATTAAGTGCGCGAATTGCGGTGAGTGAAGTTGCACGTGAAACTCTTACTATTCATTTAGAAACCGATGCGGTGGTAATCCCCAACGGCATAGATGTAGATTTCTTTGCAAGTTCAACCGCGAAATCAGAGTGGCAGCAACCAAATACCATAGGTTTTATTGGACGATTTGAGGAACCCCGGAAAGGATTACAGGTTTTATTGGATGCACTGCCGATTGTCGCTCGTTTCATTCCGGATATAAAAGTCTTGATTGCTGGTCCAGGAGAACACGAAGTAATCTACAAATCAATAAATTCACAGTTGCGAAATAAGCTAACTTTCTTAGGGAGAGTAAGTGAATCTGATAAAGCTGCTTTACTCAAATCTGTTGATTTATATATTGCGCCAAATACCGGCGGAGAATCCTTCGGAATAATTCTGACCGAAGCGCTAGCGGCAGAAACGGCAATTATTGCTAGCGATATTCCAGCTTTTAGAAATCTTTTAAACGGTGGTGAGTATGGCGCGCTCTTTGAATCGGAGAGTTCTACTGATCTGGCAAAAGTAATTATCGATTTATTACGAGACAGCTCTAAACGTAAAAGCCTCGCTAATATTGGATTTCAGTCTGCAGAGCGTTTTGATTGGAGCAAAGTTGCCGAACAGGTGATGGATGTTTATTCGATGGCGCTAACTGGTGGTGGAAAAGTGGGATTAGCCTCAGAAAGTCGAAGCTGGAATCGACTTTTTACCAGAGATAATCTCTGATTGATATGAAAACTTCTTTAGCGCTATTAATCACATTCTTATTAGTTGCTTGGTATTTATCATTTTCGGCTACTCGACTCGATCGACTACACCATCGCGTTGAAACATCGTGGGCAAATTTAGATGCAACGCTACAACGTCGCGCAGCCATTGCTTTAGAGATTGCGCATCTACCAGAGATAGATCCGGCGACAAATTTGATTCTTACCGGGGCTGCCTATGGCGCTAGAGAAGCACAGATTTTTGAAAGAAGTGACCAAGAAAGTGGCCTATCCGGAACGCTACATTTATTACAGCAGGAAAGTGATCTACCGGAGTTGCATCCAGATATATTTGCAAAATTGGAAGAAGTTACCGAACGAGTGCGAGTTGCAATTGCGATTCATGTAGAAGCAGTATCAGCTACTAGATCGTTGCGGGAAAAGCTGGTCTTTCGAGTATTTCGATTGGCGGGCAGCGCTCCGTTACCAGTGCGGTACGCTTTTGAAGATGATGTTTTATGAAAAGCTTTAAATTAATATTTTCAACTGTTTCAATTGCATTGGTATTTACTTCGTTAATCTCCGGTTGTAGTGCAATTTCGGATCAGATTTCAAAGATCAAGCCAACTAAAGTTGAAGTAAATTTTTTAACTGGTTTACCTGGGGTGAACGGTCCAGTACTGGCAGCGAAAATTGATGATACTAATTCAGCTCACCCACAAGTTGGATTGGAATTTGCCGATGTGGTTTATATCGAACAAGTTGAAGCTGGATTAACGCGGTTGTTAGCAATTTTTTCATCAAATATTCCTAAAGATATCGGTCCAATTCGATCTGCAAGGATTAGCGATATTGATCTTTTGGCACAATATGGCAGAGTCGGTTTGGCTTACAGTGGTGCGCAAAATAAATTACGACCGGTAATTGCAAGAGCAAATATTGAAGACTTGGGTGCTGAACATAATTCACCAACTATTTATTATCGCGATCAGAATAGAAGTGCACCAACAAATATGATTTTAAATTCCGCACCGTTAATGGCTAAGGCAAAAAACCTGACTATTGCCAAGCCAATGGGATGGATTTTTGGAAAAACTCCAGTGAATGGAAAAGAAATTACCGAGGTTAAGATTACTTGGCCCAACGCTAGCTATGGCGCACTCTGGTCCAAATCCGAATCGCGCTGGTTGCTTACACATAATAATTCACCGGATTTATCAGCTAGCGGTATGCAACTTGGTTCGCCAACTCTGGTTGTACAAATTGTTAAAATCACTCCATCTATTTATGGTGATAAATTCGGCGGTATAACCCCAATGAGTGAAACGATTGGGGCTGGCCATGGCTATATTCTTCGGGACGGAAAAGTATTTCCAGCCACCTGGAACCGAAGCAGCAGCGAGAGCGGAACTACTTGGCTGCAAGAAGATGGCAAAGAAATTGCATTCGCACCTGGCCAAATCTGGATAGCCCTTACCGATCAAGAACCGAAATTCACATATTTAGCCGGTAAAACCCCGAGTGCGACACCGACTACAACAAAGTAGACTTTCCCACCTGAATCTATCTATGAAGGCAGGCGTTAAAAATGACTGAAAATATCACCGGTACCTCGCGGGTAAAACGCGGCATGGCAGAGATGCTTAAGGGCGGTGTGATTATGGATGTCGTTAATGCTGACCAAGCCAAAATCGCCGAAGATGCTGGCGCAGTTGCAGTTATGGCTCTTGAAAGAGTCCCAGCAGATATTCGTGCTCAAGGAGGAGTATCGCGCATGTCTGATCCAGACATGATCGATGCGATTCAAGCAAAAGTTTCAATTCCGGTTATGGCTAAAGCGCGCATCGGACATTTTGTGGAAGCTCAAATACTACAGAGCATTGGTGTTGATTACATTGATGAATCAGAAGTATTAACTCCGGCTGATTACACAAATCACATTGATAAATGGAATTTCACCGTGCCATTTGTTTGCGGCGCTACAAATTTGGGTGAAGCGCTGCGCAGAATAAATGAAGGCGCTGCAATGATTCGTTCAAAAGGCGAAGCAGGCACCGGTGATGTTTCGAATGCAACAACTCATATGCGCGCAATATCTGGTGAGATCCGACGGTTATCTTCCCTGCGTGAAGACGAACTTTATGTAGCAGCAAAAGAGCTGCAAGCACCGTTTGAGCTTGTCAAGGAAATTGCCGCAACTGGAAAATTACCGGTCGTGCTTTTCACTGCAGGTGGTATCGCAACTCCGGCAGATGCAGCCATGATGATGCAATTAGGGGCCGATGGTGTATTCGTTGGTTCTGGAATTTTCAAATCTGGAAATCCGGAAGAACGTGCAGCTGCGATTGTTAAAGCTGTTACATTTTTTGATGATCCAAAAGTAATTGCAGAAGTTTCGCGCGGTTTAGGTGAAGCGATGGTTGGTATTAACGTCGCAGATATTCCAGTGCCGCACCGATTAGCGGAGCGAGGCTGGTAACTAGTGAAAATTGGAGTACTTGCACTCCAAGGTGATGTTAGAGAGCATGCCCGATCTCTAAGCGATTGCGGAGTTTCGGCATCTCTGGTGCGGAGAGCATCAGAGTTGGAGAAGGTAGATGCACTTGTGATTCCAGGTGGCGAGTCAACAACTATTGCAAAACTTGCTCGCACTTTCGGGATATTTGATGAAATTACCGCTCGAATTATTGGCGGGATGCCGACTTATGGTTCATGCGCAGGGATGATTCTGTTAGCTAACCAAGTTCTCGATGCAATTGCAGGGCAAGAAACTTTTGGTGGCTTGGATGTAACAGTAAGAAGAAATGCTTTTGGTAGACAAGTTGATTCTTTTGAAAGCGATTTGTCCTTCAATGGCATAACGCAAGCGCCGGTCCGCGCAGTTTTCATTAGAGCGCCATGGGTGGAAAAAATTGGTGCGGGAGTTGAAGTTTTGGCTGAGGTGAAAGGTCACCCAGTTGCGGTCAGACAGGGTTCAATTTTTGCAACTTCGTTCCATCCGGAGTTAACTGGTGACAATCGA
>Ga0214919_10010823_pt1 | contig 11475 bp, 12 predicted proteins | sample LL1503_MetaG_FD_177994 | JGI IMG/M metagenome (GOLD analysis project Ga0214919, IMG submission 177994) | Freshwater microbial communities from Lake Lanier, Atlanta, Georgia, United States - LL-1503 | ecosystem: Environmental > Aquatic > Freshwater > Lake | place: USA: Georgia | collected...
ACGATGAAAAAGCAAGGTCTGGATATTTTGGATAGCCTGAAACGGGTAATTTTAAATCCATTGGATTACAATTTAGTGATTGTATAAATTTAGCTTAGCCTATACCTATAGGAGGCTGAGTAGTAACATAGCATCAGCAATAACCGTATGTATTTTATCAAAATACGCATTAATTGCCATAAAGTTATACCTTAATAAAACCAGCAAACTAAATTTATCTATCCGCGCAGCAGAGCAACGCGGTATTACGGCAAATTTTCTCTTCGAGACCGTCCCCTCCCTGAGGGTTACTGTCTTAACGTTGCAAGCCGCAGGGAATTATACCCGGAGAGATTAAAATAATCGTAAACTTACTCTACTGGACTAGGTAAAGTATCATTAGTTTCGATCTTACAATTTGAGATATTGGAGATTTTTTCATGATGGTGAACAGAATCATACCAACCAAGATTGCTAAATGTGTCTTCGGAATCATCCATAGATATAGTTATGGATATAAAACTACTATCATCATCTTTTAGCTGAGAATTATCTCTATATTTGCCAACAAATTCTTCAAATTCTTTAGGTTCTTTTATATCAATAAATTTTTCCAATATCTCTTCATCACTTAACAAAAACTCCGCTAATGCATCAGTAACTAACACAAATCTACCACTAGTTAGACTTTGTCCTTGAGTCTCACAGATGTCACCATATTTGATATCAATTGTTTGATAATTATCATCATTATCTAATATCTGAGCACGACTCCTAAAATAATCTGGGTAATTATCAAAAATATAATTATTTTCGGCAGTTTTTTTTAAACTTGTACATATTTGCCGCGTGTGATCAAAATCACTTGGGAAAAACATCACTAAACTATCACCCAGTACACTGCTGCGCCAATACCAATTATCATCTTTTTTGTAGATTTCTAGTCCCGCTAGAGTTGAACCTGCATATCCAAATCTTAATAAAGATACAAGTGTATCAGTAAATTGGCCACCACTAGCACGAAGTGCTTGAATATAAGATTTAAATTCATTTTCCCACTTTTGTTGAGCAGATTCAGCAATTTTTACAAAATCATAATCAATACTTTCATACAGCACATATTCATCAACCAAATTTCTAGACCATATCTTTGGCAAAAAAGATTTACTAATACCATCTGCAATAGCAAATTTAATCAATTTGTTACTATCATAGTGCTTGTATGCAATATTATCAGCACAATCTGGAAAATATTCAGAGTTCTTATGTAAAATAAATCCCTTATATTCAAGCTTCATGTTTGTATCCTATTTATTAATTTTCACCAATATCTCTGATTCCACCACTTGATCCAAAGTTTATAAATTTAATTAACTCAACAGGACTTGCATTAGATATCATACCTTTTGAACCAAAAACTGCTTCAAGCTCAATATGTTTAGCGGTTTTCATCATAGACTCGGGAATGTCACTGGAAATCTCAAACAAAAACCTTGCTTGCTCTCCTAAATTATTATTTGATGTTGGATACTTGCATGGAGATCCTTTTTCTCCAATATGGGCATTAAAGACAAGCGGTGCACCGTCCCCAGTTTGAATATCTTTAATTTCTAAAACCTCTTGAATACATCTAAATTTAGACTCATCTTCTGAAATTCCATCATAAGGCATACCATCTGACACGTTTATGATAATTGGCGCTGCTCCATCTGTATGCTCTCTTATCCATCCATGTATTAGTTCTTTTGCAGTCCTAAATGCTTCTGCCATATGAGTAACACCTGTTGCATTAGCATCCACCCAATTTTGTATTTCTGTATCGATCTCTATTAGTCCACCTGCTCCATCTGGAACTTTCTTCCTAACTTTTATTGTGTTTTTTGGATTCTCATAAATTTTAGACAAATAATCACTAACTTGAACTTCTACCGTGTTATTATAGGTAATTATAGAAATATGTACTCTATCTTTTGGTATTACACCATTCATATTAGCAAGACAAATATCTTTGATACTGTTATTTATAACAAGCGATGCATACTCTAAGCGACTTTTACCAGCTTCATAATCTTCTTTCATGGAACCAGATACATCAAGCAGAAAGATCAAATAACCAGGTTCTTTTGAACTCCATTGTTTTGAATAATTAGACATAAAAACCTCCAATAAAAACTAAATATTTAATACTAAGTGACACCTAAATAATAAGTAGCGCTTATTTACTTGGACATGCCAACATCTTAGCCGATTTAATCACTACTGGAGTATTAGGAACATTTTCATACATTCCGACTGTTCCGGTTGGAACTCCAGCAATCTTATCCACCACGGCTTGACCTTGAATCACCTTACCAAATACCGCATAACCAGGATTTGATGTAGAATAATTTAGAAATTTATTATTGTTGACATTAATAAAAAACTGAGCAGTAGCAGAATTAGGATCATTAGTCCGCGCCATTGCAATAGTATATTTATCATTAGTTAGACCATCATCAGCTTCATTTTTAATCGGCGCTTTAGTAGCCGCTTCATTCATTTTAGCATCAAAACCACCACCCTGAATCATGAATCCAGGAATAACCCGATGAAAAATTTTATTTTTATAAAAACCAGAGCTAACATACTGCTCAAAATTTGCTACCGTTACCGGAGCTTTGGCAAAATCTAGCTTAACGATGATATCACCCTGATTAGTTTCAAGTTTTGTACAGGTTTTAGCACTCGTCGCAGCATTAGCAGCTGTTGCAACACCTAAACTCAACATCATAGTAATTAAAATATTTTTTCTCATAAAGACAATCCTTTAAATTATTAGATAAAAACCAATAGGTTAACATAGCCAGTTATTATACTGGCTGATAGCAAACTATGGCGAAAAAAATTAAGTATCTTACTTAAATATTATAATCACTACCGACAAAGCGCTTTAACCATAGCTATTTTATTGCTTTAGTTTGGCAAGCCTCAATAAATGCAGCAAACAAATAAGTATGCTCATCATACTGGCGACAAGATCGTTCTGGATGCCCCTGCATTCCAATCACAAAATGTTCCGGATCACGACCTTCAACTACCTCAATCAAACCATCTTTGGCAAAGCCTGATGCAAGCAGATCTTGTCCAAGATGTTTAATTCCCTGATGATGAATTGAACAAGTAAAAAAACAGGTTGAACCAAAAATCTGATGCGCATGAGAGTTTTTCTCGATCAGAATTTCATGGTCAGGAATTTTTTCATTTGGCAAAATGGTGTGTAGAACATCATTAATTGGAATCTCTTGAAACAAGCTCCCGCCCTCAGCAACGTTAATCAATTGATAACCGCGACAAATACCAACTACTGGTAATTTGCGTTTTTTAGCTGCCTGATACAGTGCTATCTCAAATTTATCGCGCTCGGGATTAGGCTTATCACGTAATGGGCGGCTATATGGTGTGCCAGAACCATAAATATCACAATAGTCAATCGCACATTCTTCACCATAAAACTGAGGATCAACATCTTGCCCACCGATAAATAACAAGCCATCTAAGCGCGCAACAAGATGTTCTGCATCATCGTGATCAATTTTGCTATTAATAATTAGTGGAATTCCACCATTTTCTAAAATCGCACTGACATAGTTATAACGAACAAAGATAAATTCATCACTATGATTTGATACTGCTTTAATACTCTCAAAATTTGACGTGATTCCAATGATAGGCTTACGCACTACATACCCCTAAATTTATAAAACTAGTTAATTATACTTTTTTATTATATCTAAAACACTACCCACATCATTCATCAAGAAGAAATGTACACAGGGCACGCCTGCGGCTAGCAATTCTGCGACTTGCATATCCGCCCATTCTTTACCAATAAATGCAGCATCCTGTGGTGATTTTAAGATTTGCGCTACTAATTCATGTGGTAAATCAACATGAAATAAGCGCGGTAAACTATTAATCTGATTAGCCGATTTAAGGACTTTAATCCCGGGAATAATCGGCACGGTAATTCCGGCAGCCCGACAAGCTGCGACATAGGAAAAGTACTTTTGATTATCAAAAAACATTTGTGTAATTACGTATTGTGCACCAGCAGCAACTTTTTGCTTGAGATACTCGATATTTAGCTCCAGATTAGCAGCTTCAAAATGCTTCTCAGGATAAGTTGCCACACCAGTACAAAAATCAATTGCTGGATATTCAGTATCACCCAAAAATAAACCCTGACGCATTTTAGCAACTTGTTTAACTAAATCCACCGCATGTTTATTAACTGACTCAGTAGCATCCAACTGACGATTATAATTAAGATTATCACCTTTAAGCGCAAGAATATTCTCAATACCCAGATAATTAAGCTCAATCAAAGCATCTTCAGTTTCTTGTTGCGAGAATCCCTGACATAAAACATGCGCAACCGCATCAATCCCGTATTTGTTTTGAATTACACCACAAATCCCTAGTGTTCCCGGGCGTTTTTTATGAATCCGCCGCGTAATCGAACCATCACTTTTTTCCACATATAGTAAAGATGAAGCATGAGTAGTAACGTTAATCCATTTAGGATCATACGGTAAAAGCTGTTCAATAATTGCAAAGATCTCATTAATACTGGTAGTACTGCCACGCAATGGTGGAACAATTTCATAGCTAAATAGTGGCTTCTGTACCTGATTCAAATGCTCAATAACCCTCATTTTACCCCCGTTTGCTGATTAGACGTTTTAGGTCAATGGCAAAGCATAATTTAACTAGCAAATAACCAATCAAGCCACTGGCAATCACATCCAAAGGCCAGTGCCAACCACTACAAATCCTTGCAAATGCAGTTAAGATTAAAAGTAACAGCATTAAAAACTGCAGTCCTTTTTTATTCATAAAAAATAAATTACTCACGGCGAATACAAAAACTGCCATATTCCCGGTATGTCCGGAAGGAAATGATTTATGTGCTGATTTCACTGCATCTTCAAAATAGTTCAACCAAAAGAAACTGCCTTCGGGTAATACAATATATGGACGAGCTTCACCAACCGCAACCTTTAGAGCTGCAAATACCACGTAATAAGCAATAACCAGCAATAAAACATTCAGAATCCGTTCCCGCTTCAGGCTAAAAGTTAGCACTATCAACAATATTGGTAAGATAAAAAATCTGGAATAACTCAATAGATTAAACGTACCCCACAATATATTTGGCAGTATTCCATGTTCATGGTTAATCGCTAGAAATAATGCTTGATTACTACCACTAAGCCAAATTCCTAAAGCCAAGACTAAAAACCCAGCAAAAATACCCCAGTTATAGAACTCAGGTTTATTTTGTCGTAAATGACTCAGATCACTGTAAATCATATTATTTTTTCCAATCGGATTGCTCATACACTTTCCTTTTCTAATATTTAAGTGTTTTACCCATAGTAATACGCTCTAACCCAGCATAATCTAGTATGGTAGTAACATCACTTAAACCATTCTTTGTAAAAATCTCATGCACTACAGTACCTTGGTCGTAACCATGTTCAATCATTAACCACCCATCAGGCAATAAATATTCCCGACTTAAACTCACAATAGTACGGATGCAACTCAAACCATCAGCAAAATCAGTCAATGCAGCTTGTGGCTCAAAACTTAATGCCAGCAAATGTTGATCATCACGCTCAATATATGGTGGGTTACTGACAATTATGTTAAATTTACGCGCAGCTAACTCAGAGTACCAGTCACTACAAATCAATTCAATTTCAGCATGTAAATCAGCTGCATTTCGTCTGGCTACTTCCAAAGTAGCTGCAAATTTATCAACCGCAGTTACTGATAAATCAGAACGTTCTAATTTTAGTGTAACCGCAATACAGCCACTTCCAGTTCCCAAATCTAATACTTTAGCACCATTAGAGGCTTTCTCCACTACTTGTTCTACTAAAAGCTCAGTCTCTGGGCGTGGAATTAAAGTGTCAGGTGTAACCTTAAATTGTCGGGAGTAAAATTCTTTATACCCGACAATATATGCCAATGGTTCGCCTCTTTGCACACGCGGAACTAATTGATTATAGTTTTCAATTTGCGCTTCTGTTAAAACATAGTCATCGTAGGCAAGCAAGCGCGCATGGTTAAACCCTGTAACATGCATCAACAATACCCGGTTATCTGCCCGATCAATTATATTTTGCCGCAGCAAATCTCTTAGGCTCACTTTCAATCTGCAATACACTCGTTATTAGTTAGCTGAGATGTGGTAGGTAGACTCATGACTCTTATTCCCTTATAAATATTTCGTTTAAAGTATTTCATTGCCAATTGACTGAGAACAAAAAATAAAATTACAGCCTCATGCCCAGCCGCCCATATTTTTCCAAAACTATACAAGCTACTTTCAGAATTAGATAATAAATAAAAATGGTACAGCACTACCATTAATCGCTGCAATTCCACGGATTGAATCTAATGATTTTATATGATGCGTATGCATCTCTATCTCTCAAACTCGCGGGTAATGCTTTGCCCATGAGCTTGTAATTGCAACGCCAACACCAATATCACAGGGATCAATAAGTAAGTTTCAATAAAATAATTAGTTATCATAAAATAAAAATAACACACCACAGAACTTACTAGATAAAAATTCTTATCTCTATTGCCGTAAAAAAAGTATTGTACAAAACTATAACTAACCATGACAATACAACCAACAATTTGCGCCACATAAAGACTAATTTGACTCTTCGCAAAATAAAAAATTGGCGACAAACCAAAAGTAATATCTGAACCATATCCTCCTAAATATTCTTGATGTAGAAAAACGGCATGTATAAAACTACCGAAGTATGGTTCAACAAAACTATACACGATTATCATACCTACTAACAGACTGATTACCAGTTGCTGTAATAATTGACGATAATTATTACTATATGCAAAAATCATAAATGGAAACAAAATCCAAGCAAATTGCAACGTAGCAAGAAAGGTTCCTAAAATTATACTCCTCCAGAATACATTCAAATACGGAAAATATAAAAACACCAATGCTATTTCAATCAGAAATAATTGAAAATATAAGTCATGCCGCATAATCCAATATGGATTAATTAGAACTAATATTATTCCCAATTGGCTGTAATATGTCAATTTTTCAAACTTAATAAAAATCAGTAGAAGGAGAATGCCAGTCAAAAATAAAGCTATAATTCGAGGGTCACATTTAAACACCGCAGAAGGAAGAAATGATAGTATGGTCATCGGCAAATACGGAGGTATTCCTACATCTTGCGATATTTTTACATAAGGGTCTAAATACTGTAAAAAATGCTCTAGCGAAAGCTTAATCGCTACCAACATGTCAGAACGGGCCGTGGTTAAGGGGAAATAATGAATACTTAATCCATAATGAACCATAACAAAAATGGATATCAATAATAACAATACCTTACTTTTGTTAAATAATATTTTTCTCATGGCTAATAAGGTAAACAGTATAGCAGCATCCAACACATAGATACACAACGGATTTTGGTAAGCAAATCTAGCAAAATGTTTATATTGAATAAAGTCATAAAATGCGACAAACAATACTGCCAAAATAACATTAATCCAAGCAATATTTTTCAATTTGGTATGTCCAATCAGCTCAATTTTAGTTAATATAATACTCATGATAAATAAAACGGTAAGGCTAAAGAAAAAGCTTACTCCTATTGCAATTCCATTTCTCCCCAATAATACCCATGGATATTTGCCACCAATCCCAAGATAGAATAAAGGATAAAATAAAACCAGAAGAATTAGCATTCGATCATGATATTTTTGCATTGTTTCCAATCTCTTATAAATATTAATCAATAGTACGGCTTGTCTGCCCGATCAATTGTATTTTGCCAGAGCAAATCTCTTAGGTTCACTTTCAATCTGCGATACACTCATTATTAATTAGCTGATATTGACTTTGGCAGGCACTACATTTTGTTTTTGCATCAATAAAATGTAATTTACTCCCACATTGACAACTCCAGCCAATTTGACGCGCCGGAACACCAACCATCATTGCATAAGCTTTGACATCATGGTTAATTACCGCACCAGCACCAATAAACGCATATTCACCAATAGTAACTCCACAAACTACCGTCGCATTTGCTCCAATAGTTGCACCACGTTTTACCAGAGTTTTGCGATATTCATGTTTACGGACAACGTGACTACGTGGGTTAAATACATTGGTAAACACCATTGACGGACCGCAAAATACATCATCCTCAAGATACACCGCATCATATACTGAAACATTATTTTGGATTTTTACATTATTACCAATTTTGACATCATTACCAATAAATACATTTTGTCCTAGCGAACATTTTTCGCCAATTTCTGCGCCACCGCAAACATGAGTAAAATGCCAGATTTTGGTATTAGCGCCAATCTGAGCACCGTCATCAATTATCGCAGAACTATGCGAAATATATCCCATAACTACCCCCAATTATTTTTTCTTCTGTTTTACTTTATCTAATTGCTCAAAAATCTTACCTTTGCTACACTGAGTAGTCAAGCAGTCTGCTAATAAAATTATTGCTAATAACATTGAAATATCATTCCAGAAGAAATATCGTGCAGCGTGCGCTGGAATTAAAAAATAATAACTTATGAGTTGTAATAGGTTTGATAACAATAAGTAGAATACTAAATTATAGTTTTTGCGTACAATACAAGCAGTTAGTACAGCAAATGTAGCACCAAGTAAAAACAGACTTAAAATGAACTTCATATCGTAATGCTGGTAGTGCGCAATACTTTCTAAAGACTTTTGAATAGTATTATTTTGAACCGTTGGGTACCAATATTGGAAAAATAAGTCATTAATTACAAACTTTGCACGGTATTCCAGATATACCAACGGATAATTGCTTAGTGCACCTATCCATTCCTGTTTAATTTGCGTTGCTTCAGCTTCAGTCTTAGCTGTATGTAAAGTAGCCGGAAGCCCAGCCCATGGATTAAACATAGCATCTAAATTATACTGGTTAGCAATCTGTTCATTACACAAATTATCACGAGAGTCTTCATTTGGCGTCACAAAATTATCTATATTTAATTTAAATTCATGATTGGTATTACATTCAATATATGCCATATCGCCTAGCATCACAAAAGTTTGAGGATAAAGCTTCTCTGCAGAAAATATTTTGTATGTAATCGAATTATTCAATAACAAGTAGGTAATAACTGTGGCTAAGCTCATTATACTTACAGCCAATATTTTGTAATTATTTCGATATTTATTACCTATGATTTGATTTAAAGCTAATGCAATCATAGGTAAAACGGCAAAGACACCATTTAATCTAAAACCCACCGCTAAAAATAGACAGAAAAAATACACTACCCACAATCCGATCTTAACAGAAATATTTTTAACCAACTGTTGTGCTAGATAAATTGCCACACAATCAATAAAGAAACCAGTAAAACCAATATCTTTCCATACAATTGCTAATTGAGTGAATAACAATGGATTAAAACAGAAAATTATTAGGAGATCATTTTGCCAGCAATAATTCTTTTTCCACAAATAATAACTAATATAAATCAACCCACCATAATAAGTTAACATATTCATCACGAATGTTGCACTTTTTACCTGAAAAATATTCCACCAAATAGTAAAAAGGGGAGGCTGCCAATCTGAATAGCTATGTGCCAAAAATTGTCCATAGGAGTTATCGCCATCTGCACTTTGAATACCAGGAAAGTAAACAGTTAGAGATAACACTAATAGACCTACCAAAAATATTGGTGGTGGGATTTTTAACTTGCGACGTACAAACAAATAAATACTGATAAGCAACGCCGCATATAACGCATCAGTAATGAAAATTTGTAAATATTGAGGAACAATCGTCTGACTAAAATCCACATCAGGTGTAGCTGCATTAAAAATTAAACCCATAACAGCACGGTTTGCACAAATTAACACGGCACACAAAAACAAGATACCACAAGTAATCCAAATTACTAGCTTCTTGTTAACTAATACTATCTTATCCTTAGCTGAAACATAACATACTCCAAGGATAACAGAGCTAGATAAAAACAGCATTAATAAAAACCAAAACATACATTCTCCGGATAAAACATTAAAGTAGAGTTTAAATTAGGCAATCTCTAGCAACCATAAAACCTTAATTATCAGAATTGATAAGCCTTCGTAGTTCAAAACTGATATTGTGAAAACGCCGTACACTACTAAGAATTAAGCCAATTGAAAAAGATAGCATTGATGTAGTTACAAAACCAACAGCCAATATCGCCATCGGAACCTGTGTAACGTATTTTGTCTCAATATAATTCATAATGGGGAATATACCTGAAATTAACCCTAAAACTAATAAAGTACTACCTATCCAGCTAAAAAATTGGAGCGGCTTATAGTTTCTAAATAAGTTTAAAATAGTAAGTATTACCTTTATACCATCAGTATAAGTATTCAACTTTGAGATACTCCCATTCGGACGTTCGGTAAACTTAATTGGAACTTCTAAAATACTAAATTTATGTTCTAAACAAAAAATACTCATGTCTGTTTCAAGCTCAAATCCCTCACATAAGATTGGATAATTTTTAATTAAACGCTTACTGAACCCTCGATAGCCAGTCATAATATCTTTTAAATCAGCTTTAAATATATAGTTAATCATCTTTTTTACTAACGAATTACCAAAACCATGAAACATACGCTTATTTTCTTGGGAATAGTGACCACTAGAAATTCTATCTCCAATCACCATATCAACATCATCATTAAGAATTGGATGAATAAATTTGTCAATATCTTCACACCAATAAGTAGAATCTGCATCAATCATAATATAAACATCTGCATCAATTTTTTGAAACACATATTTAACGGCATTAGATTTACCTTGCCTTTTAACAAAAACCACTTCTCCATTAATGTTATGTTGGGCAATCGTGTGCCGCGCAATCGCACTGGTCTTATCAGATGAATTATTATCAACCACATAAATCTTATAATTATAAGCACCTTTATTCGGATATGACCAAAAATCAACAAGAACATCTTTTATCGTTAGCTCTTCATTATATGCAGGAATTATAATCACTACGTTCTTCATACTATCGCTGTTTCTCCAAAACAAATATTTTCACCAATTGATAATAAAGTATCGTATTCATTATCAACGATATTGCAAGATATATAACGCGATTGACAAATACATCGAGATAACCGCAACCAATACAAATATATGCCAGATAGTATGTGAATACTTAAATTTACTAAAGGCATAGAATAACGCACCAATTGTATAAATCAAACCGCTAGCTACAAAAAATACCACTCCCATGGTTGGAAGTTTAGCAACAATTTGCGGTAGTAAAATCAGCGATGCCCAGCCCATTAATACATAAATCAGGGTACCAATTTTCTTAAATCTACCAGCATAGATTGCTTTAAATACGACACCAACCACTGCC
>Ga0214919_10010824_pt1 | contig 11475 bp, 10 predicted proteins | sample LL1503_MetaG_FD_177994 | JGI IMG/M metagenome (GOLD analysis project Ga0214919, IMG submission 177994) | Freshwater microbial communities from Lake Lanier, Atlanta, Georgia, United States - LL-1503 | ecosystem: Environmental > Aquatic > Freshwater > Lake | place: USA: Georgia | collected...
CAGAGTTCAAATAGATTCAACTTCTGGTACTCAATTCTCTTATTTCGATGTTCCTGATGGTGAAGATGCGAAGAGTTTCGGAAATCTTTCACGTCTTTGGAATTTGTTGGGAGAGGCTGGGTTTACTCGTACAGACCTCATTGTCGGCATAGGCGGGGGAGCTGTGACCGACGTTGCAGGTTTTGCAGCAGCATCGTGGTTGCGAGGCATTGATTGGATTGCGGTACCTACAAGTGTTGCTGGCATGGTTGATGCCTCTATTGGGGGAAAGACCGGTATCAATAGTGAATACGGTAAGAATTTGATTGGGTCATTTCATTCACCTTCAGCGGTTTTAATAGATACTTCATGGCTGGACACACTCTCAGATCGTGATTTTGCGGCGGGCATGGCGGAAGTTATCAAATGCGGCTTTATATCCGAGAGCAATATCGTTGAATTACTTCAGGGACAAAACATTCAGACTCTGAGAGCGGATTCTCATCGAACCCTAGCTTTGATTGAAGCTGCTGTAACGATTAAGGCACAAGTGGTTTCAACTGACTTCAAGGAAAGTTTTGCTCGAGAAGTACTTAATTATGGTCATACGCTGGGCCACGCGATCGAGATACACAGCAAGTATTCACTTCGTCATGGTGAAGCCATTGCGATTGGCTTAGTTTTTGCTGCCGAACTCGCTTGTATCAACGGAGATCTCGATTCAGGAATCGTTGCACTGCATCGACAGTTGCTCACCTCGCTTGGCCTTCCAATTACGTATCCGCGTGCGTTTTGGGAAGAACTGCTCCCACTTTTATATTTAGATAAAAAGACTCGTGGAGCTACTCTTCGTTTCGTAGCAATATCATCAATTGGCCAAACTCTTCGAATCGAAGGTTTAACTCCACCTGAACTTGAACTTGCATATGAGAGAATATCTTCATGAAGATTTTAGTCCTTAATGGCCCAAATTTGGCTCGATTAGATATTCGAGATTCTTCGATATATGGAGATCTCAATTATGGGGAACTGAAAAATTTGATTATCGCTGCTTCTACTACACATGGTTTTGTCGCTGATGTGAGACAAAGCGATGATGAGGCAACCATCATCGGTTGGTTGCATGAAGCCGCCGACAATAAATTACCTGTCATCATCAACCCTGCAGCCTTTACCCATTACTCGATTGCTATTCGAGATGCGGCTGAGTTGCTAACGATGCCGTTAATCGAAGTTCATCTTTCGAATCCAATGGCAAGGGAGGATTTTCGACACACATCAGTAATTGCTGGAGTCGCTCAGGGTTCAATCGCAGGTTTTGGTCCAAATTCTTATGTATTAGCGTTAATTGCCCTAAAAAATCTGCTTCAATAAGCGAACAAATCACTATCTCGGAGCAGGTATCCTTACTACCTTGCTATCACGACCGGTAGCCGAACTAATTTAACGAGTGGAGCACAGCCGTGGCAACTACAGCAGATATGAAGAATGGAATAACTCTGGATATTGAAGGTCAGCTATGGAACGTGATTGATTTTCAGCATGTCAAACCTGGTAAGGGTCCAGCATTTGTTCGTACAAAATTGAAATCTGTTTTAACTGGAAAAGTGATTGATCGGACTTTTAACTCAGGCGTTAAAATCGATATCCAAATTTTGGAAAAGCGCGATATGCAGTTTCTCTACAAAGAGGGCGAAGACTTTGTTTTCATGGATGCTAAGACGTATGACCAGATGACAATTTCTATGGCTACTGTCGGTGAGATGGCAAATTACATGCTTGAAAATACTGATGCCGTGGTGGCAGTTCATGATGGAAATCCTCTCTATATCGAACTGGCTGCATCAGTTCCATTGAGAATCACTTACACAGAGCCGGGTATTCAAGGTGATCGTTCATCGGGCGGAACCAAACCTGCAACAGTTGAAACAGGGATAGAGATTCAGGTTCCGCTCTTTATTAAACAAGACGAAATTGTGATGGTTGATACTCGTGATGGTTCTTACCAAGGCCGCGCCAACTAGTGTCCGCACGCAGCAAAGCCCGCAAAGCCGCACTCGACTTACTTTTTGAAGCTGATATTAGGGGAACAAATGCTGTTGAAACTCTAACCAGTCGAGATGTGATTGAAGATGGTCCGGATGCTCGACCTATACGCGACTACACAAGAGAATTGGTAGTAGGGGTTGGGGATAATTTACGTAAAATTGATGAATTGATTTCAACCTATGCCCAAGGATGGGATATGGATCGACTACCTGCTGTTGATAGAAATATATTGCGCATAGGAATATTTGAGATTCTTTGGTCACAAAATATCCCTGATGGTGTAGCTATTGACGAATCTCTGACTCTGGCTAAAGAACTCTCAACAGATGGCTCGGCAGCTTTTATTCATGGAGTCCTTGGACGTATATCTTCAATTAAAGATAGTTTGGCTATCGATTATTAAGAACTAAATCAAGATCGCTCAGAAGTTGAAGTAATTCTTGGGGATTTTTACCCAAGGTCATCGCTAAAGTTGAGATGTCAATTGCCCGAATCGATAAAACTTCACCGTTGTAGTCATTTCGGTGTTTGACTACACCACTGATGAATGTACTTATAGCTCGAATTTCATACGAATGTAGTTCATTTTTATCTAGGTTTTTTACTAGTTTCCCTATTTTCCGTAAGTCGATTACGGCGGAATAGGCGGAGATTATAGAATTTTGGGGCTCCTCTAAAAGATACGAGAGCGGTACGCCATAGAATTGGGCGATCGTTAAGGCTTTTTTTATGCTCAGTGAGCGATCGCCACGCTCATATGAACCTAGAACTACAGCTCGAATTGTTCGATTACTCGCCCTCTCAACGTCTGAAAGTGAAAAACCCTTTGACGTTCTGATTGCTCTTAGGCGGTCGCAGATACTCTGGTTCGTGGTCATGGCAGACAGGCTAATCCGGGCCGAGAACACTAGCACTGGCTTATCCACAGTGACATTGGCGTGATGATATAGTCGCCCCAGCATCCTTTAACGACCCGTCCAGAGAGATGGGGAAGGAGATTTAAATGAGTTCTGCCCTGTCTGCACCTGAAATCGCGCGTGCATTGATTCGTATTTCTCATGAAATTCTTGAAGCTAATCCTGATTCATCGAAAATAACACTTCTTGGAATCCCCACGCGAGGAGCACATCTTGCTCATCGAATAGGTGCGCACATGCGTGAGTTCGCAGGCCATGAAATCGCGGTAGGCACACTCGACATAACTATGCACCGCGACGATTTAAGAATGCGTCCACCGAGACCTATCATGCCCACGTCAATTCCTCATCAAGGCGTTGAAGGTCGAGAAGTTATATTAATCGATGACGTTCTTTTTTCTGGCAGAACGATTCGCTCCGCATTAGATGCTTTAGGAGAAATTGGGCGCCCTCGCAGAGTGCAATTAGCGGTATTGGTCGATCGAGGTCACCGAGAACTTCCTATTAGAGCTGATTTCGTGGGAAAAAATATTCCAACATCAATTACCCAGTCGGTAAAGCTGCATCTGACAGAGATTGATTCAGTCGATGAAGTATTGCTGGAGGATCAATCATGAAACATTTACTCTCAATCGCAGATCTATCAAAAACTGAGGCTATCTCAATTCTAGATACAGCGGTTGAATTGGCACGAATTAGTGATGGCACTGTCAAAAAACTTCCTACTCTTCGTGGTCGCACAATTGTGAATTTATTCGCAGAAGATTCAACACGAACACGAATTTCTTTCGAAGCAGCTGCAAAACGTTTGTCGGCGGATGTTATTAATTTCTCTGCAAAGGGATCTAGTCTGAGTAAAGGCGAATCACTCAAAGATACTGCGTTGACTCTACAGGCGATGGGTGCTGACGCAGTCGTGATACGTCATGGCGCTTCCGGTGCTCCACAACGTCTTGCAGATTCGGAGTGGATGCAAGGAAGTGTTATTAATGCTGGGGATGGAACACACGAGCACCCAAGTCAGGCTCTGCTTGATGCATTCACAATTCGTAAACATTTAGGAAAAGGTGCATCAGATTTACATGGAATTAAGGTAGCCATAGTTGGAGATGTTTTACACTCAAGAGTTGCCCGTTCTAATGTTTTACTTCTCAACCTTTTAGGCGCAAAAGTAACTTTAGTGGCACCTCCAACACTTCTACCAGTTGGCGTGGACAGTTGGCCAGTCAATATTTCATATAACTTTGATGAAGTAGTAGCTTCTGTTGATGTGGTGATGATGTTGCGTGTGCAACAAGAACGGATGACGGATCTTTTTTTCCCCAATGCACGTGAGTATTCAAGATATTTCGGCCTCAACGCTGAACGTCTCTCAACCATGTCTCCAACATCCATAGTTATGCACCCGGGTCCAATGAACCGAGGGCTTGAGATTTCAGCCGACGTGGCCGATAGTGCTCGCTCGGTTATAGTTGAACAAGTTGCCAATGGCGTAAGTGTACGAATGGCTATTCTGTATGTTTTGCTGGCGGGTCAACCTCTAGAAGTGGGCGGTAAATAATTTGTCTCAGCGCTACCTACTTAAGAATGCACAATTACCAAACGGAATCCAGGCCGATGTCCTTATCGTGGATGGTGTAATAAATTCAGTTGCAAATGATATTTCCTCAACTGACTCTGAAGTCTTTGATGTAACGGATTCGGTAGTTCTTCCCGGATTGGTCGATTTACATACGCATCTTCGCCAACCCGGACGTGAAGACGCCGAGACAGTTAATTCAGGTTCAAGAGCTGGTGCAAAGGGCGGCTTTACCGCCCTTTCAGCAATGGCAAACACTTCACCAGTAGCTGACAATGCAGGTGTTGTCGAACAAGTATTTCGTTTAGGTCAAGAGGCAGGTTTGCTTGACGTCTTTCCTATTGGCGCTGTTACACGTGGTCTCGAAGGACAAGAACTCTCTGAAATTGGGGCTATGGCCGATTCCATTGCTCGTGTACGCGTATTTAGTGATGATGGAAATTGTGTTTTTGATCCACTTGTTATGCGACGGGCACTCGAATACGTGAAAAAATTCGGTGGCGTCATTTCACAACATGCGCAAGAGCCACGCTTGACCATCGGGTCACAGATGAATGAAGGAAACGTCTCATCAATTCTAGGATTAAAAGGTTGGCCAGCAATTGCCGAAGAAGCGATTATTGCTAGAGACGTTTTACTTGTTGATCATGTGCAGTCACGATTACACATAGCTCATGTAACAACAGCTGGAGGAGTAGAAATCATTCGCTGGGCTAAGGCGCGTGGTATCAACGTTACTGCCGAGGTGACTCCGCACCATTTACTGTTAACTGATGAATTGGCTCGCTCGTATGACCCGGTTTTCAAAGTTAATCCACCGTTACGTGCCGAGAAAGATGTAATGGCCTTACGGGAGGCATTAGCCGACGGAACCATAGATATTGTTGCAACTGATCATGCGCCGCATACAATGGAATCAAAGGAGTGCGAATGGTCTGAAGCGAGTTTCGGAATGATTGGTCTAGAAACAGCTCTTTCAGTTGTGCAAAAGGCGATGATTGATACTGGATTAATGAACTGGGAGCAAGTAGCGGATCGCCTATCTACTGCTCCGGCAAGAATCGCCGCTTATGAGTATCAAGGTAAAAATTTGGCGATTGGTTCACGCGCCAATTTGACTGTAATAAATCCTAAGAAATCTTGGATTGTTGACAGAGATCTTGTAACGTCTAAAAGTCGTAATACTCCTTTCCATGGTTATGAATTACCTGGAGTGATCACCCATACATTTTTCAATGGAATTCCAACTCTTCTTAATGGTCTCATTAATCAAGCGAATGGTGAAAAATGAGTGCCGCATATTTTGTTTTAGATGACGGGCGAATTTTTGAAGGAAAGCCCTGGGGGGCTATTGGGAAAGTATTTGGAGAGGCAGTCTTTCAAACTGGCATGACTGGATATCAAGAAGTTTTAACTGACCCGTCATACCATAAACAGATTGTTGTAATGACCGCTCCGCATATCGGCAATACTGGTTTTAATAGCCAAGATAACGAATCATCCAGGATCTGGGTTACTGGTTTTGCTGTACGAACTCCATCGACGCTAACATCGAATTGGCGAAGTGAGAAGGATTTAGAGCTAGCGTTAATTGAGCAATCAGTTGTTGGCATTCAAGGAATTGATACTCGGGCGATTACACGTCACCTACGCGCTCGTGGCTCGATGCGTGTTGGAATTTTCTCAGGGCTAGAACTATCGCGTGAAGAGATGGTGATAGAGGTTCGCAAAGTAGAATCTATGTCGGGAGCATTTTTAGTTGCCGATGTTTCAACTCCACAGCCATATGTTGTACCAGCCATTGGAGAGAAAAGATTTGTAGTGGCTGCATTGGACTTGGGGATTAAGTCTGCAACACCTCGCGCACTAGCGGCACGTGGAGTGGAAGTACATGTGCTTCCCTACAACTCAACAATTGAAGAAATATTGGCGCTTAACCCACAAGGTATCTTTCTTTCAAATGGTCCTGGTGATCCAGCAACAATGACTGCCACTATTGATCTGGTTCGGGAGGTATTACTCCAGGAAATTCCTATCTTTGGAATTTGTTTTGGCCACCAAATTTTAGGTAGAGCTCTTGGATTCGAAACTTACAAACTTAGTTTTGGCCACCGAGGTATTAATCAACCTGTGATTGATAAAAATAGCGGTAAAGTTGAAATAACTTCACATAATCATGGGTTCGCATTGAAGGCACCTACAGATCGAGAATTTTCAACGGTGTATGGTCGCGGAGAAGTTACTCACATTAGCCTCAACGATGGTGTGATAGAGGGAATCCGATTGTTAGATCGTCCGGCTTTCTCAGTCCAATATCACCCAGAAGCGGCGTCAGGTCCACACGATGCAGCGTATCTCTTCGATAGTTTTATAGAGTTAATGAGTAAGAAGGTTTACGGATAATGTCATTAGATCCCGCCATAAAATCTGTTCTCGTAATAGGCAGTGGACCCATTGTTATTGGTCAGGCATGCGAATTCGATTACTCAGGGACCCAAGCGTGTCGGGTCTTACGGGAAGAGGGAATTCGCGTCATTCTTGTGAATTCAAATCCTGCAACCATTATGACGGATCCTGAGTTTGCTGATGCCACATACATTGAACCAATCACTCCAGATGTCATTGAAAAAATTATTGCAAAAGAGAAGCCAGATGCTGTTCTGGCAACCCTAGGTGGTCAAACCGCACTCAATGCTGCAATTCAAATCCATGATCTCGGAATCCTCGAGCGATACGGAGTACGTTTAATTGGGGCAGATGTAAATGCAATCAATAGGGGTGAGAATCGCGAACTATTTAGAGAGATAGTGGCTAAAGTTGGAGGAGAATCCGCCCGTTCAATTATTTGTCACACGATGGATGAAATTTATTCCGGTGTCGAATCTCTAGGATTTCCCGTTGTTGTGCGCCCATCTTTTACTATGGGAGGACTTGGTTCAGGAATCGCTTTTAATAAAGATGAACTTACCCAGATAGCAGGTGCAGGCCTTCGTCATAGTCCAACATCGGAAGTTTTGCTCGAAGAGTCAATCATTGGTTGGAAAGAGTACGAATTAGAGGTAATGAGGGATAGAAAAGATAACGTAGTTATTGTATGTAGTATTGAAAATATAGATCCGATGGGCGTTCATACGGGTGATTCAATAACCGTAGCTCCCGCAATGACACTTACCGATGTCGAATATCAACGGTTAAGAGATTTATCGCTAGACATCATCAGAGAAGTTGGTGTTGATACAGGGGGCTGCAACATCCAATTCGCCGTCAATCCAGCCAATGGGCGAATTATTGTTATTGAGATGAATCCACGGGTATCTCGATCGAGTGCTTTGGCATCTAAAGCTACAGGTTTTCCTATTGCTAAAATTGCAACAAAGCTAGCTATTGGCTACACGCTAGATGAAATAAATAATGACATCACGAAAGTCACACCAGCTTCTTTTGAGCCAACTTTGGATTATGTGGTGGTCAAAGTTCCAAGGTTTGCCTTTGAGAAATTTGCTGATGCGGATCCACGTTTAACTACAACTATGAAAAGTGTCGGCGAGGCGATGGCTATAGGCCGTTCATTCTCAGAAGCTCTCATGAAAGCGTTACGTTCACTTGAACGTAAAGAGGCCATTTTCAGTTGGTCTAAAGTTGACGAAGCCGAAAAGCAAAATCTCCTACTGTCCATGCGGGTTCCGACAGAGTACCGACTTCAACAAGTTCAGCGAGCAATGTGGGCTGGCGCCACAATTGAAGAAGTAAATAGAGCTTGCAAAATTGATCCATGGTATTTGCGACAAATAGAGATAATTAATGACCAGGCTGCAATTATTGGTGAGCTCGGAGAACTAACTTCAGAGGTTATAAAGCAAGCCAAAAATATTGGTTTTTCAGATGCTCAAATAGGCGCTATTCGAGGAGTTTCTGAAGATGAGGTGCGACGAATCCGACACCATTTAGGGATACGTCCTGTCTATAAAACCGTTGACACATGTGCAGCTGAGTTTGAGGCATTTACTCCTTATCATTATTCAAGTTACGAAGAAGAGTCGGAAGTTAAGCCCCGTACGACTCCTGCAGTAATTATTCTTGGAAGTGGACCAAACAGAATAGGTCAGGGGATTGAGTTCGATTACTCCTGTGTTCATGCATCATTTGCTCTGCGCGCAGCCGGTTTTGAAACCGTCATGATAAATTGCAATCCCGAAACAGTTTCAACCGATTATGACACTAGCGACCGACTTTATTTCGAACCACTCACTCTGGAAGATGTTTTAGAAGTTATACACGCGGAAAGTCTGGTAGGTCCAGTGCTAGGTGTGATTACACAGTTGGGTGGACAAACGCCACTGGGATTAGCTGCCGGGTTGGAAGCTAACGGTGTTGTCATTCTCGGAACGAGCCCGCAAGCTATTCATCTGGCCGAAGAACGTGGTGCATTTGGTGAGATATTGGCTAATGAGGGTTTGAATGCTCCCGAATTTGGCATGGCATCATCAGAGCTTGAAGCAATCACTATTGCTTCAAGAATTGGATACCCCGTCCTGGTAAGACCTTCATTTGTTTTGGGTGGCAGAGGTATGGAAATTGTCTATGACGATAAAGCGTTAGCTGGATTTATTTCACGAGCAACGGACATAACCCCTGATCGCCCAGTTCTGGTGGATAGGTTTTTAGATAGTGCAATAGAGATAGATGTTGATGCCCTTTATGATGGGACTGAACTTTTCCTTGGTGGAGTTATGGAACATATCGAGGAGGCAGGAATACATAGCGGTGATAGTGCATGTGTGTTGCCATCGATGACGGTTACACCAACTCAACTTGTACTCATAAAAGAGGCGACAAGAAAAATTGCACATTCTGTTGGAGTACTAGGATTGATAAATATTCAATTCGCAATTGAAGCAGATGTCCTCTACGTTCTAGAAGCGAATCCACGCGCCTCACGCACGGTTCCTTTTGTCAGCAAGGCTACCGGAGTACCTTTAGCCAAGGCGGCGGCCAGAATATCTCTCGGAGCTTCGATTCAATCACTTCGACAAGAGGGTTTATTGCCAGAGTTGGGTGATGCCATAGCGAGAGGAATTTCAGTGAAAGAGGCTGTATTGCCATGGAATAGGTTTCGACGTAGTGACGGGCGTGGCGTCGATTCAATTTTGGGGCCGGAGATGCGCTCTACTGGAGAAGTGATGGGAATTTCACCCAGCTTCGGTGAAAGTTACGCAAAGTCTCAAATAGCCGCTTTTGGTCCATTACCTAAGAAAGGCACTGTTTTCATCTCTCTTGCCGATAAGGACAAAGCATCAGGTGCTATCGCAGCCGCGGGCTTGGCAAACTTAGGTTTTTCGATTTTGGCAACATCTGGAACATGCAAATATCTAGCTGAACATGGCGTGACTGCTTTACCCGTTCGCAAAAACTCAGATGGAACGGGACCGTTGGGCGAACCCACAATTGTAGACATCATAAATTCTGGGGAAATTGATTTGGTGATTAATACACCAGTTGGAAGAGGCACGCGAGCTGATGGTTGGCTTATTCGCACTGCTTCCGTTCAACGATCAATTCCGATTATTACAACTACGGCTGGTTTTCATGCAGCGGTTGAAGGTATTCGCTTTATTCAAACAAATGAACTGTCAGTCAAATCTTTGCAGCAGTGGTTAGGAAAATTATGACCCTAATCAATAAAAACGCAGCACAGTTGAATGCGATGATAGTAAGTAATAAACGTGTAGGTCAATATCACCAAATTATTATCAATGTGGGTGATAATGCAGAAAAGTGTAAGCCAGGAAATTTTGTTGCGATTAAGGTAGGCGGAGAGACTTCTAGGATGGTTTTGCGTAGAGCCTTTGCAATATCTCGAGTTACGAAGAACGTTGCCTTCGGCGGGACGATTGAATTGATCGTCGCACCACATGGACAAGGAAGTAAATGGCTTTGCTTACAGGAAGAAGGAGCGATAATAGATGTTGTTACTCCGTTAGGAACGGCTTTCGGAATTCCCACTGAACCAGTGCAAGTTTTATTGGTTGGCGGTGGATATGGTTCGGCACCATTGTTTGGTTTAGCAGAGGTTCTCAACGCGCGTGGGTGCCGAGTCGACATGCTTCTCGGAGCAAGCACCGCCAATAAAATCTATGCACCAATGGAGGGTAAACGCTCAGTAAACTCTTTGCGCATTTACACAGAAGACGGTTCCATGGGTCAAAAGGGTCGCGTTACAGACCCAATTCCTGAGCTTCTGAGTGATTTAGATATCGCGGTAGTTTATTCGTGCGGTCCTATGGCGATGCTTGCAGCAATAAATTCGATAACAATGCAGTCAGAGGTAGTTCATCAGTGCGCAGTTGAAGAAAGTATGGCTTGTGGTATTGGAATCTGCATGACCTGTGTTTTACCTGTCGCTAATAGTCAGGGTGAAGTTTCTATGCTGCGATCATGCATTGATGGTCCAGTGATGGATGGAGCTTTAGTTCAGTGGGATAAAGTAGGTCACGTGTTATGAGTGAGTTAGATTTTTCTACTACTTTGGCGAACGCATGGTTTCCATCTCCTATATTCACTGCGAGTGGTTGTGCTAGTTCCGGACGCGAGTTAGCACAATTTTTTCCTCTTAGTGATATTGGGGGAGTGGTAACAAAGTCAGTGATGTCCAAGGCTCGCAATGGGCGACCGACTCCGCGGATGGCTGAAACACCTAGTGGCATGCTTAACTCAATTGGATTGCAGGGCCCGGGGATTGACGCCTTCATAGAAAAGGATATTCCTTACTTGATAGCGCAGAAAGCACGCATTATTGTCTCTATCGCAGGTGAAACCGTTGAGGAGTATTCGACACTTGCGAGAAAATTACGTTCAGTCGCAGGAATTAGCGCAATTGAAGTCAATATTTCATGTCCGAATGTTGAAAATCGAGGTCTCGTTTTTGCTTGTGATCCGGAAGCGTCTCGGCGT
>Ga0214919_10010826_pt1 | contig 11473 bp, 10 predicted proteins | sample LL1503_MetaG_FD_177994 | JGI IMG/M metagenome (GOLD analysis project Ga0214919, IMG submission 177994) | Freshwater microbial communities from Lake Lanier, Atlanta, Georgia, United States - LL-1503 | ecosystem: Environmental > Aquatic > Freshwater > Lake | place: USA: Georgia | collected...
CCACTTTGCGCGGCACTTTGTAGCCGGTCAGGTGTTCGCGGCAATGGCGCACCAGCATGTCTTCGGTCAGGGCCGGTGATTTTTTTACTACATGGATATGCACTTCTTCGCCGGTGCTCTCGCTGCGCCGACCCACGGCGGCGGCTTCGAGCACACCGGGGTGCAGCATCACCACGTCTTCGATTTCATTGGGATAGACGTTAAATCCAGAGACCAAAATCATGTCTTTGAGGCGGTCCACAATTTTCAAGAAACCTTGGTCATCCATCACAGCCACGTCGCCAGTGCGCAAAAAGCCATCTTCGGTCATCACGGCCGCTGTGTCTTGCGGACGACGCCAATAACCCTGCATCACCTGGGGTCCGCGCACGCACAACTCGCCGGACTGACCCGCAGGCAAAGTGCGCCCCTGCGCATCGCGGATAGAAACTTCGGTCGAAGGCAGTGGCAGGCCGATGCTGCCATTGAATTCGGTGATGTCAAACGGATTGACGGTGACCGTGGGCGCGCATTCGGTCAGGCCATAGCCTTCCACTAAAGGCGCTTTTGTCAATGTTTGCCAGCGCTCGGCCACCGAGCGCTGTATGGCAGCACCGCCGCCCACCGACAAGCGCAGGCTGCTGAAATCCACTTTATGGATATCCGGGTGGTTGAGCAGGCTGTTAAACAAGGTATTGACCGCCGGTAAAGACACTACGCGGTAGCGCATCAGCAGCTTCACAAAAGCATCCACATCGCGCGGGTCGGACACCAGCACATTGGTACCGCCCATGCCGGTGAACGCGAGGCAAGAGCCCAGCGCGAACACATGGTAAAGCGGGATGGCGGTCATGCTGATCAAGTCCTGCCCCGGCTCCACAAAGGGCGCGCACCATACCTTGGTTTGCTGCACATTGGCCAAAATATTGCGGTGGCTGAGCATGGCCCCCTTGGCTACGCCAGTAGTGCCGCCGGTGTACTGCAAAAAGGCCAGGTCGTCCGCTTGGATTTCGGGTTTGCGAAAAGGCACTTGTGCGCCTCGGCGCAGCATGCGCCGAAAGCCGGTTGCCAAAGGCAAGTCATAGGCAGGCACCGCGCTTTTGACCTGGTGTATGACAAAGTTCGCCACATGGCGTTTGTGCCAGGGCATCATGTCGGCCAAGCCGCTGACCACCACATGCTGCACTGGTGTCTTCTCGATGACTTTGGCCAAAGTATGGGCAAACAAATCGACCACGATGATGGCCAGCGCGCCCGAGTCCCGCAGCTGGTGTTCCAACTCGCGCCCGGTGTACATGGGGTTGACGTTGACCACCACATAGCCCGCGCGCAGCAGGCCAAACAGGCATACCGGGTACTGCAGCACATTGGGCATCATCAGCGCAACGCGGCTGCCCGGCGCCAAGTGCAAGACCGATTGGAAATAGGCCGCGACCTGTAAGGACAGGGTGTCCAGATCCGCGAAACTGAGTTTGACGCCGGTCGCGCCACTTATGAATGCATCGCGATCGGCATAGAGATTGACCGCGTCTTCCAGGTAATCGGCCAACGTGCCCAAGGCGTGCTCGTCTATCTGCGCCGGTACACCGGGCGGGTAGCTTGAGATCCAGGGGGCTTGCATGGGCGGAACGGCTAAATTAACAGTGTAACTATACACAAGTGTATTGTCTAGGCTTTGTCCAATCCGACTTCGGGAGTACATAGGTTGACGTTTCACTGACTAAATGCATGTATCTTTATTGATTTATATCTTTTTTGGGCTATCATAAGACGCATGAACGGGAAACAGGTCATCGACAAACTGAAAGCTGCGGGTTGAACCTTGGCCCGCATTAACGGCAGCCACCACATGATGGAAAAAGACGGGATGCCGCGCCCCATCCCGGTCCCCGTCCATGGCACCAAAGACATTGGTGCTGGCCTGTTAGCCGAGATCCAACGACAAACTGGAGTGAAATTGAAATGAACTTCTCTTACCCCTACAACGCAACTCCCCAAGAGGGTGGCGGGTTTTTTGTGCAGTTTGTAGACCTGGAAGAGGCCATCACCGAGGGCGATACGCTGGATGACGCTGCTTTCAATGCGGCTGAAGTGTTGACTGGCGTCCTGTCTTACCGTCTTGACCACGGGCAGACTATCCCATCGCCGTCCGACCCTGCCGGTAGGGCCACTGCTACGCCTGATGCCAAGACGCAAGCCGTGATGCTGTTGCGCGATGCCCGTGGTGACCGATCCATGGCCGATTTGGCGCGTGGCCTTGGCACCTCGTGGGCAGCAGCTCAGCGACTGGAAGACCCGCACCACTGGCCGAGCCTCAAACAGCTTGAGCGCGCCGCCCGTGTGCTTGGCAAGCGTTTGGTTTTGAGCGTGGAGTAGGGGCGTGAACTATCAGTGAACCCAATATCCAGACGTCCGTTGGCAACACTGCGACTTGAACCTCCGTCTTATCGCTAACGCTCTAAATGCCCACTCACAAACTTATGCAGAAGGCTGGCTGCAAAGGTCTGGTAGGGAATCCCCTCCTCCAGCGCGCGTGCCTGCAAATTTTTTAAATCCCGGCTGGAGATTCGAATATTCAGCCGTTGGTCCTTTTTAAAGGTTGCTTGGGCTGCCGCACGGTGCGCCTTGCCCTGCGCTGCCATATCGCTCACAGGTCGAAGTGCGCCAGCCTCCCAGGCCTGCAATATCTCTAATTCTTCTTCGTCGAATTTTATTTTTGACTTCATTGCGGACTCCTGTATGGGTGCACTTGCACACTGCATAAAGGCCGTCTGAGTCGGGGTAGAGCCCTAGGAACCCTAAGACTGGGCCTTATAAAGGCAGCGCCGTAGGACTAGGGCTAGGCGGCGCCCCGCGCACGGTGGCGGCGATGGTGATGCCATGCTCGCGCAGGGCGCGCAAGATAGCTAGGTTTACGTCTGAGCGCAAATTGCCCTGGCCGTTTTCCATGTCGGCAATCCAATACACCACCGTGAGTTCAATGCCATCGGTGGTGAATTGCGAGAGTTGTACGCTGGCAGGCGGCTGCTGCAAGACCCTGGGCTGGGCTTGCGCTGCGGTTTGCAGTACTTGCATGGCGAGGTCAATATCGGTTTCATAGACCACTTGGATGCGGGAGGTCTGCACCACTTTGGTATCAGCCAGCGACAGGTTTTCTACCCGACTAATGAGCAGCATCTCGTTGGGCACAATGGCTTCGCGCCCGGTGATGGCGCGCACCACGGTGTAACGGGCGTTGATCTGGGTGATGATGCCCTCAAAATCATCGACGCGCACGTTATCGCCTATGCGCAGGCTGCGTTCGGTGAGAATCAAAAAGCCGCTGATGTAATTGGCAGCCAGCTTTTGCAAGCCAAAACCAATACCCACACCCAATGCGCCGCCCAATACTGAGAGCGCCGTCAGGTCAATGCCTATCGCCGATAGGGCGAGGATCAAACCCAAGAACAGCAGCGTTATGCGCGTCGCATTGCTAATGGCTTTGCGCACCGACAATTCGCCGCCGGTGGCTTGGCGCAAGAGGCGCGACTCAATCGCTGCCGAAATCCACAGCGTCACGATCAGCACCGCGCTGGCCGTGAGCAAGCCTTCGATGATGTTGCGCAGCGACAAGCGCGAGGCGCCTACTTTCCAGCCAATCTGATCCAACTCGTTGAGCACCAAGGGCAGCAGCCCGCTGACCCACAAGACCAGCGCCAGCCACACCAACCAGGAAATGGTTTGCTCCAGGGCCCGGACCCAGTGCGCCTGCGAAAACGCCAGTTGCAAGACCTTGACGCCGGTGCGTATCACCACCAGCGCCAGTAGCACCGGCATGGCCACTTGCAAAACCACCACATTGAGGTGCCGGTCTAAAACCGCGCGGGCGGCAAACACCAAACAGAGCAATACGGCGGGAAAGAGCACGCCGTCAATATCTTTGCGCCCAAACCACACAGAACGCTGGTCGCGCCCGATAGCGGCAGCCAGCGCGCGTACCAGACCCCAGGCCACTGCCGCGCTCAGGGCCAGCGCCGCCAACTCGATAGCCACCGTGGGCTGGGTAAAGGCTTCCAGCCAGGCGCCCAAGTCCTCAATCGGTGGCGGTGCCGGCATGCGTACGCCGCTCATTCGAATCCTCTTTCAACCATAGCAAAACTAAACATCCGCTAGCACCCGCACATGCGCTTCCACGCTGCGGCCCAGGGCGCGCAGGTTGTAGCCGCCTTCCAGGCTAGAGACGATGCGGCCCTTCGCATGGGTACGCGCCACGTCTTTGAGTTGCTGGGTGATCCAGGCGTAATCGGCTTCGACCAATCCCATCTGGCCTAGGTCATCGTCGCGGTGGGCATCGAAGCCGGCGCTGATAAATACCATCTCCGGCGCAAATGCATGCATGCGCGGCAACCACTGCGATTGCACCAATGCGCGCACCGCATCGCCCTTGGTGTAGGCAGGCACCGGCACATTCAAGATATTGTCGGCATGCCCGTCGGCGCCGCTATAGGGGTAATGCGGATGTTGGAAGAAACCCACCATCAAGATACGCGGGTCATTGCTGACAATGTCCTCGGTGCCATTGCCGTGGTGCACATCAAAGTCCACGATCGCCACGCGCTGCAAGCCATGGTGTTCCAAAGCATGCCTGGCCGCAATCGCCACATTATTAAAAATACAAAAGCCCATGGCGCGGTCGCGGCACGCATGGTGGCCGGGAGGGCGGACCGCACAAAACGCATTCTCCAGTTCACCCGCCAGCACCGCATCGGTCGCTGCAATGGCCGCGCCAGCGGCGTGCAAAGCCGCCTGCCAGGTATGCGGGTTCATGCTGGTATCGGGGTCGATGGCAGCATAGGCGCGCCCGGTTTGCACATGCTCAAAAGCCAGGTTTTTGTGCATGCGGTCAATCGTGTCGATATAACCATGCCCATGCGCTAGCGCCAATTGCTCTGCATCGGCAGCCGGGGCCTCGTGCGACTCCAAGACCGCCAACATGCCGCTGATCAACAAGCGATCCTGGATCGCATCCAGGCGCTCGGGGCATTCCGGGTGGCCCGCACCCATCTCGTGCCGACGGCAACTGGGGTGGGTGAAGTAGCCGGTTTTGTGCATGGAGCTCGGGCGCGTTGTTGCCAGCGGATTCTAGTGGCGGGACTGCGCGCCATACCGCCGCACGCGCCGCCCCCGTAGCGCTTTGCGCCGCTGGCGGGCGCGCAGGTCTAACCTGCCCCTTAAACCCGCCAGCAAAGTAGGTCCGCTACGCCAAGCGCACCCGATCAGACAGAATGCAAGCCGTTTATGCACTGCCCGCCCCGCCCCGCAACGCTTTCCCGTCGCCACCTTCGGGCTTGGTGGCTGGTGCTCGCGGCCCTGATCACCGGGCTCGCCGGGTATAGCACCGATACGCTGGCCGCCAAGCCCCCAGCCGCAAGCGCCACGCCGCGCGACTGCAACGCCGCCGAGGCGGGTAAAGACCCTCGCGCCGCACAACCAGGCGCAAATAAAGACAAAACGGGCAAAAAAGCCAAGAAGCGCCTATGCCAGGCGAGCAAGACCCCAGCACCGGCCAGCTACGCCACCAGGCCAGCGGCACGCGCTGCCGCTGACAACATCGCCCTAAACAACGCCCTCAACCGCAAATGGGTGCGCGCCACACTGGCACAGGCGCGCATGCTGCCCGAGGTGGTGCGCGCCGTCACCCCGGCGCAAGACCCGGGCGTGCGCAACTGGCAGGTCTATCGCGCGCGCATGGTGGACCCGGTGCGCGTCGAGGCGGGCGTGCAATTTTGGTTGCGCAATGCCAAAACCCTGGAGCGCGCCGAGCGCGAAACCGGGGTGCCCGCGTCGGTGGTCGTGGGTATCTTGGGGGTAGAGACGATTTACGGCAAGCGCATGGGCAAATACCGCGTGCTGGACGCGCTGGCCACGCTGGCCTTTGACTTCCCCGCCAGCCACCCCAAAGCCCCGGCCCGCGCCGCTTATTTTTTGCAAGAGCTAGAAAGCTTTTTGGTCTGGTGTGATCGCACTGGCCGCGACCCGCTGACGGTGCGCGGCAGCTACGCCGGGGCCATGGGCATGGCGCAATTTATGCCATCGAGCTGGCAAAAATATGCAGTGGACTTTGACGCCGATGGCCGTATTGATTTGTTTGATAACAGCAAGGACGCCATCGGATCGGTGGCCAACTACCTGGCCACCTTCGGCTGGAAAGCAGGCATGCCGACACACTACCCGGTGCAGCTAGACGCCACGCGCCTGGACCTGCCTGCGCTGCTGGAAAAAGATATTGTGCCCAGCATGTCGCCCGCGCACATGGCGCAACGTGGCGCCATCCTGCCTGCGCACGCCCTGCAACACCCAGGCCTGCTGGCACTGATTGAATTGGTCAACGGCACTGACGCCGCACCGAGCTACGTTGCGGGCACTGACAATTTTTATGTCGTTACCCGGTACAACTGGAGCAGCTTTTATGCGCTGTCGGTGATTGAATTGGGCGAGGCGGTACAAGCGCAAATGCTAGCGGGTGCGGCCTCTAATTAACGAAAGCACTGACCAATGCGCCTCAAGGCACGCGGTGGTGCCAATAGCGCTGCAACACCTGGCGCGCGCACTGGCTGCTTGCAGGCTTCCAGGATTGCCATACAAAAGCCCCGCAGTGCGGCGTGTCCACCCATTGCAAGGGCGCATCCGGCGCGTAGCCTTGGGCCAGCTCGGCGTAGCGCTGCACTACTACCGGCGCAGGATGCCCATAGCGGTTGCGGTAGCCCGCCTGCACCACGGCGGTTTGCGGATGCACTGCCGCCAAAAACGCGGCGCTGCTCGATGTTTTGCTGCCGTGGTGCGGCACCAGCAGCAGGTCTGCTCTGATCGAAGCATCCGCCGCACTCGCCGCAGCACGTGCAAGTAACTGCACTTCTTGTGCTTGCTCAATATCGCCTACCAACAAAGCGCTACGGGCAGTGACGCCGTCTTGCGCGCTGGCTTGCACCCGCAAGACACAGGACAGCGTATTCGGTTTGGGCGCACTGGGCGCGCTATAGGCCTCTGGCGCTGGATGCAGCACGCTAAAGCGTACGCCGTCCCACTCCCAGCTTTGCCCTGCCTGGCAACGCGTGTTGTCGCGGCCTTGTAGCAATGGGTGGTCTGACTCTAAAGAGCTCCACACATCGGCTTGCGACTGCACCGCCAACACGCTGGCGGCGCCGCCTACGTGGTCGCTGTCGCGATGGCTCAGCATCAAGCGGTCCAGGCGCGTCACACCGGCTTGCAGCATCGGCACGATAACGCGCTGGCCGGCATCACTGTCCAGGCTGTAGCGCGGCCCGGCGTCGTAAAGCAAAGTGTGCTTGTGGGTGCGCACCAGCACCGCGTTACCCTGGCCGATGTCGGCGGCCATCAGCTCGAACTGTCCTGGTGGCGGCGCAAGCGGGCGCCATACGCCCAGCGCCAGCAGCAGCGGCAGGCCCATGCAACGCAAAGTCCAGGGCAGGGGCAAAGCCAGCACCAGCGCACCTACACCTGCGGGCAAGGCCAGCCACCACGGCGGCACTGGCAGGGCTAGCACCGCCAAAGGCCATCCCGCCATGGTTTGCACCAGCGCCATCCACCAGGCCGAGGCCGCTGCTGCCCATTGCCATAGCGGCTCCAGCACCACCCCAGCCAAGGCCAGCGGCGTGACCACCAAAGTCACCCAAGGCACGGCCACCACATTGGCCAGCAAACCCACCAGCGACAACTGCCCGAACAACACCACGCACAAAGGCGCCAGCGCCAGTGTGATCAGGCCTTGCTCGCGCAGCAAGGCTGGCAGCGCTTGCAGCGGTGGCATGAGCCAAGCGAGCAGGCGTGCGGGCCTGCCCGGCGCGGGCGGCGGCTGCGCTTCGTAGGCAAACAAATCATCACGCGGGTCTGGCGCATCCTGGGCTTTGCTGCGGCGCCAAGGCCACAGCCAGCGCACGCGCGCTTGGCTGTGGCCTGCGGACCCAGCCTGGCCGCGCTGGCGCCGCGCTGCCGGTGCATGGGCAGCGCCAGCACGCTCGTGGTCCACAGGATTTTGCGCATCGGTGGCAAACAAAACCGCCACCGCCACAAAGCTCAGCCAAAAACCGGGCTGCAATAGCGACCAAGGGTCATAGACCACGACCAGCAGCAAAGCCAATATCCATACATAAGGCCAGGGCCAGCGTGCGCCTGACAAGCGCAACAAGGTCACCCAAGCCAACATGATGCAAGTGCGCTGCGCCGGTATGCCCCAACCGGCAAACAGTGCGTACGCACAGGCCACCAGCAAACCGCCAAGCCAGGCCGCTGATGGCGCGGGCCACCACAGGCACAAACGCTGCGAGCGCCGCCAAAGCCAGCCGATCAGCCAGCGCGCCGCCCAGGCAAACATGGTGATGTGCAAGCCCGAAATACTGACCAAATGCGCCACCCCCGTCGCCCTGAACAAGGCCCATTGCTGCTGGTCTAGGGCCGATTGGTCACCCACTACCAAAGCCGCCAGCAAAGCGGCCTGGCCCGGCTCGGGCACTGCCGCAAGTATGCGATCGCGCACACGCTGGCGCCATTGCTCTACCGGGTAGCACAGCGTCGCCGACAGCCGTTGCGGTGGCGCGTCACGCGCCCCGGCGCGCACATAGCCGGTGGCTTGTACGCCCTGCTCCCACAGCCACAGCTCGTAATCAAACCCCTGGAAATTGAAGCTGCCATGGGGCGCCTTGACGCGCACCGTCATGCGCCAGCGCTCACCCGGCGCCATGGCTTGCGGCTGTTTTTGCAAATCCCAATCGCTAAAGTCCGCCGGTGCGCTGCGCGGTGCCATACCCCGGTACCAACCCAAGTCCATGCGCGGGGGCAGACGCACCGGCTGCCCGTCCAGTGTGGCCGATTCCACCTCTACGCGAAAGCGCAAACCCACGGCGTTGCTGTACGTCATCTCGCGCACCAGGCCCACGATTTGCACATCGCGGCCTTCTAGCGCCGGGTCTAGCCTTTGCCCATCAAACCAGGCGGCGCGCCCGCCTGTCCAGGCAAAGCCGATGATTGCGCACATGCATAGTGTCAGCAAAGACCGGTAAAAGTGCTTCATCGCCAGCAGCGCCACCAGCCCCAAGCCCGTGTAATACGCCAGCGGCCACAAAGCGCTTTGTTGCAATTGCAGGGCTGCGCCGGCCACCAGGGCCGCTGCCATCATCCATCCCTGTGCGCTGGCCGGCGCTGCCCTGCTGTGCGGCATATTCATTCAAATATCTTAAAGCGATCTGCCTGCCCGCACTACGCGACAATGCAACCAGTCCCGCTGGCCTCTGTCGCCTTACGTGCGCGCTGACGGCGGGACTGCAATGACCAACCCCTGCCCGCCCTGCGCGGCACCCACCAGGACACGACGCCATGAATGTTTATGACACCTTAAAAGACTTGCACATCAGCCTGCCCCCCGTGGCCGCACCGGCTGCGGCCTATGTGCCTTTTGTGCAAACCGGCAATCTGGTTTTTATCAGCGGCCACATCGCCAAAAAAGACGGTAAGCCCTGGGTCGGCCAATTGGGCGCCACTATGCAAACCGCCGAAGGCCAAGAAGCCGCCCGCGCCATCGCCATCGATCTGATGGGCACGCTGCACGCCGCCGTGGGCGACCTCAACCGCGTCAAGCGCATCGTCAAACTCATGTCGCTGGTCAACTCCACCGGCAGCTTCACCGAGCAGCACTTGGTGACTAACGGCGCCAGCGAATTGCTAGGCCAGGTCTTTGGCGAACGCGGCGCCCATGCCCGCAGCGCATTTGGCGTAGCGCAGATTCCGCTGGGCGCTTGCGTAGAGATTGAGATGATTGCCGAGATTGGGGATTGAGCAAATTCCAATTGGCGCAACCTTGGTGCGATCCGCGCGTTTCGCACGAAAGGCGCGAATTAGATTACACTGCGGGCATGCAAACATTTACCGCCAACCAGGCCAAAACCCAGTTCGGCCACTTCATAGACGCTGCGCAGCGCGAGCCGGTGCGGGTGCTCAAGCATGACCGGGTGGTGGGCGTGATGGTGTCGGCGAAAGACTACGAAGCCATGCGCCTGTTTTATGCAGATCGCTTACAACACCGCCTGCGCCAAAGCGCGGCCCTGGCCAAAGCGGCGGGCCTAGGCACCAAGCAATTGCAAGAGCTTTTAAGTGACCCTGACTGAGTGGGTGCTGGACACCAATGTCCTGATCAGCGCGGCCTTGTCCGCCCAGGGCGCGCCGCACCAATTGGTGCAACAGGTGTTGCAACAGGGTTGTCTGGTGTTTTCTGAGGCCAGTTTTGCGGAGTTGAGCTCGCGCTTGCACCGTCCCAAATTTGACCGCTACCTGAGCCTGGAAATGCGTGACGCCTTGCTACACGACTTTGGCGCCAGCGCCCGCTGGGTGAAACCCGAGACCATCACCGCCTATTGCCGCGACCCGGATGACGACGTTTTTATCGCCACCGCCCTGGCTGCTGGTTTGCAATGGATGGTCAGCGGCGACAAAGACTTATTGCAATCGCCCGTACCGCCGGGCTTTCGGGTGTTGACACCAGCGCAAGCCCTCAAACGCCTCGCCGGCTGACCCGCTCAAGCCTTGCGGCGATTAAGCCAAAGCCGCGATCAAGTCCGCCGTCGGCAGCACCTTGGCAAACGAACCATTGAGCCCGGCTAGGTAAGCCGCATGCACTTGGGCGGCAGGCACTTGCACGCCATTGAAGGCCAGCGCCTTGGTGGCGCAAGCGTCCTGAGCGAGTGAACAAGCAAAGCCCAGGTCAGCGGCAGCGCGCACCGTGGTGTCTATGCACAAGTGGGTCATATTCCCGGCAAATACGACCTGCTCAATAGCGTGCAGGCGCAAATAATCGAGCAAAGGGGTATCGCGCAAAGCATTGGGGAAATGCTTGGTAAACACCGACTCGCCCGCTGCCGGCTGCACGCTGCTGTGAATGTCCGCCCCGGCTGTACCCGGCAGAAAAAATGTCGCGCCGGGCCGGGTCGCGATATGCTGGATATGCACCACCAGCTGGCCCTTGGCACGAAACGCAGCGAGCAACTGGGCGGCATGCTGCGCAGCAGCCTCGGTGCCGACCAACTCCATGGCGCCGCCAGAGAAATAGTCGTTTTGAATATCGATGAGGACCAGTGCAGTGGACATAAGAAAACTCCAAAAAATGAAATCAGGGGTCCATGGCCGCCGACGGCGGGTTGTCGATCATGGCTTTGAGAATGTGCAGGCCCGCTTGCAGTTGCTCTACCGAATCGGGCGCATTGAGGCTAATGCGGATGGCGTGCGGCGCTGGTGAGCGGCCTACGGCGAAATGGTCCGCGGTACGCACCAGCACACCGGCCTGGCGCAGCGCCGCGGCAAACTGGCCAGCGCGCCAGGGCTCGGGCAGGGGCAGCCAGATAAGCGGGTATTCGGCGTCGGTGCGGAACTCCAAGCCGTGCAAGATGTGCAGCGCGGCTTTCAGCCGCTCTTGGGTGAGCTGGCGTTGCTGCGCGATCAGCGCTTCCAT
>Ga0214919_10010827_pt1 | contig 11471 bp, 13 predicted proteins | sample LL1503_MetaG_FD_177994 | JGI IMG/M metagenome (GOLD analysis project Ga0214919, IMG submission 177994) | Freshwater microbial communities from Lake Lanier, Atlanta, Georgia, United States - LL-1503 | ecosystem: Environmental > Aquatic > Freshwater > Lake | place: USA: Georgia | collected...
GAGGCTTTTGGAAAGTGTCCCGCGCAGGCCTGAGTTGGTCTATGTATTTGCCAACCCGAGCACCGGCAGGCCGTTCATCAATATCTTCCATGCTTGGAACACGGCCCGCACCAGCGCGGAGCTGGAGGAGGTGCGTATCCACGACCTGCGGCACAGCTTTGCCTCTTTTTTAGTCAACGCCGGGCGATCTTTGTACGAAGTGCAAAAGCTTTTGGGGCACACCCAGATCAAAACCACCCAGCGCTATGCGCATTTGTCGCAGCAAACGCTGCTTGATGCGGCTAATGCGGCCAATTTGTCGATGGGGGGAGGAAGTTTGCTGCGTGCTAGCCGATGAGCCCAGCCAATCGCAGCGATGCACGCAGGGTGTCGTTGATACGTGTTTGCCAGCCTTCACCACTGGCACGCAGGGCTGCCAGTACGTCGGCGTCCAAGCGCAGTTTGACTGGTTCTTTGGTGAAGGCGGCTTTGGGGCGCCCACGTGCCTGCACCTTGTCACCCTTGTATAGATCAGCGGATTGAAAAAACTCAGCCGTCAATTGGGGCGCATCATCGGGGTCATTCCAGATAGCTGGCGTAGAGCGCTTTTTCGCGGTCATTTGCTTTCCTCATACTAATGATGCGGCGTACCTGGCCGCGCGGTGTCCAAACCATCACGATGACGCTGGCATCTAGCCAGCCCACGGTGATAAATCTATCTTCTTGGTATTCCATTCTCTTGTCCTGACCAGTGAAATGCATGCCCTCAAAGACCTCTAGCGAGCGGGCAAAGTCCAAGCCGCGCGCTTGGAGGGTCTGCATGCGCTTGACTGGGTCGAACTCCAAATCCATACATTTATTGTACACCCAATAAATGTATTTCAAGGGATTGGATCTACCCAGGATCGCCCTAGTATTTGCTGCACGCTGAGCCGATACACCCCCAAACTTCACCAGTTGCGCCATGCGGATTTTCTGAAGGGACATCGCCTAGATGTCGGTAATTTGCAGGAATCCCACACGATTTAGTTGTTTTTATCTATTTAATTTGTGAATTTCATGAAATTCACATAAATTACCGCTTTGCTTTTCTTTACAGGCGGTAGTTTTCATGAAATATTTGAGTAAGAAGGCCGTGCGTCAGAGCATCTTTCTGGGGCTCTGTGCCACTTTGGCCGTCCAAGGCCAGGTTCTGGCGCAGCAGGCTGCGACCGGCACGCTAGAGCGGGTCGAGGTGACGGGCTCCAACATCAAGCGGATCGACTTAGAGACGGCCGCGCCGGTGCAAGTCATCACGCGCGAGGACATCAAGGCGACCAACGCCAACACCCTGCGCCAGGTGCTAGACACCATCACCGCCAGCGATAACGTGCTCAAGGACAACGGCTCCTCGTCCAGCTTTTCGGCTGGCGCGACGGGTGTGGGCTTTCGTGGTCTGGGCAAAAGCGCCACTTTGGTGCTGCTTAACGGTCGGCGCGTTTCCAACTTCGGCCTGGCCGACGGTGGCAAGACGACTTTTACCAACGTCGACACCATTCCGGTGGACGCCATTGAGCGCATTGAGGTGCTCAAAGACGGCGCATCGGCCATTTACGGCTCGGACGCGATGGCTGGCGTGGTCAACATCATTACCCACCGCAATTTGCAGGGCGGCAGTGTCAGCACCTCCTTCCAAAACAGCTACACCCCCGGCGGCGTGCCCCAGCGCACCTCGAGTCTGGTCGGTGGCGCCGGCAATTTCAATAAAGATGGCTACAACTTGGTGGGCAATGTAGAGATCTATAACCGTGGCGGGCTGATGCTCTCGCAGGTCAAGGACTCTTACCCAGCCTATTACAAAGCCTTCGTGAGCCCGTCTTTTGGCGACCCCAGCGTGGCGTCCTTCCCCGGAAACATCATCAAAAACGGCGTGACGCGCACCGCCAACCCCGACTGTGCGCTGTCTGCGCGCAACTCCACGGGTGCCTGTACCCAGGACCTCAATGGCATCAACCAGGTGACCGACCCGGCCGAACGGGTGAACACCTTCTTCTCGGCGCGCTTGAAGCTGGGCCAGGAAACCGAGCTCTTTGGCGATGCCATGTACTCGCGCACGCAAACCGATTACCTGAGCGTGCCCTACGCATTCAATGCGCCGACCACGCCCTTTAGCTGGTATGACGGCCTGGCCAAACAAGTGCGCGTAGTCGCCAAGCCTTTGCTGCCCTCTACCCACCCCTTGTTTGCCTATGGCACGGGCCTGGAGTACCGCTTTATGGACCCGGGCATTGACTGGACCGCGCCGTCCAAAGCGACCCAGTTCCGCCTGCTCGCCGGCGCCAAAGGCGCGGTGGGAGGCTGGGACTGGGAGGCCACCATGGGGCGTGTGGGTGCGGAGGCGGTCAAGGTGGGCCTAGGCCCTTACCTGCCCGAGTTCATCAAGGCCATCGAGTCCAACGAGTACAAAGTCGCCGGTACCAACAGCAGCGCCTTGCTCAACCGAATGTTCCACGACGCGTCTTTGCTTGGCACCACCTGGCAAACCCATTTCGATGCCAAGGTATCGGGCACCTTGGCGGACTTGCCTGCCGGGCCCTTGCAATTGGCCATGGGTCTGGAGCACCGCTCTGAAGGCCTGACGATCAAGTCGGTGGAAGACGTGCTCAACGCCCAAATCATTGGGCGTGGCGGCATTTGGACCGAGGGTATGCGCGACATCGACGCAACTTTTGCTGAGTTGGAGATCCCGATTGCGCCCAAGTTCACGGCCAATACGGCGGTGCGCTACGACAAATCGTCCGGCTTTGACGGGCGCCTCTCGCCCAAACTGGGCTTGCGCATGGAGTTGATGCCCGAATTGGTGGCGCGCGCCACCAGCAGCCAGGGCTTTCGCACCCCCAATATTCCCGAGTCCATGGGCAAGGTGGGTCTGACTGGCTTCTTTAACGGCACCTTGGACCCCCGCCGCTGCGACACCGCCATCGCGATCCGTGACATCCTGAAGACCGGCAACTCCACCGACGCATCTGACGCCTCGCAAGCCTACAACTCGGGCTGCTCGGTGTCACTGCCCGCGATGATTTCGGCCAATCCGGCTATCAAACCGGAGGTTTCTAACAGCGCCACCGTGGGCTTGGTGTTCCAGCCCTCGAAAGAAATTTCCATCTCGGTGGATTACTTCCTGATTGAGCGCACCGATGAGATCAACTACCGCTCCCCCAGCTATGTGCTGGCCCGTGAGTTAACCGACCCGACCTATGCCGCTTTGGTCGTGCGCAACACCTTAACAGCCCAAGACCAGTACTGGGCCAACCGCGCCAACCAACTCAAGCCAGGGGCGAACATTTCCTGGGGCGCCGGCTCCCTGCTCTCGATGGTGCTGCAGTACGAGAACTATGCCAAGACCCAAGTCTCGGGCCTGGATATCGACGCGCGCGGCCGTTGGAGCGCGGGCGAGCTGGGCTCTTTCAACCTGGGCGTGCAAGCCACCATCAACCAAACCTACCTGGTGTGGGACGTAGCGAGTGCGCAGTACCGCCCCAACTTCATTGGCACCTATGGTCAGCCCCGCGTAGTGGGCCTCTTGTCGGGCTCTTGGACGCAGGGTCCTTGGACGACGGGCCTGTGGGTGAACTACAGCTCCTCGACCGGCCTGAATGGCAGCGAATTGGATCTGGGCACCTGGAGCGAAAGCGCCTGCGCTGCCCGCATCAAAGCGGGTGACCTGCCGTGCTACATCAAGGCCGACTACGTGACCAATGCGAGCGTGACCTACCGAGGCTTCAAAGGCTTGACGCTGAGCGGCTACATCACCAACCTGGATGAAAGCCAGGCGCCTGTCGACCTCAAAGGTGGCACCGGCCCCCGCCCTCGTTCGTTTAAGGTGGCGGCTAACTACACTTTCTAATTTGCAGGGCCTGAAAGGGCCCCCAGCAGAAACGCAAAAGCCCGCTTCCGACATGGAAGCGGGCTTTTTTTGTACTCGCACGCGCGATTACGTTGGCGCAGATAAGGCCTTCATAAGGCATTTGTCGTGAAGTGCAAAATATCGCAAGGCAAGTTTGCTTAGCTCGACCCACTTAAACCGCTCGTCCGTTTCGCCCACACGCAGGGTGATCCACCCCTGAAGTCGGAGTTTTTTCAGGATTCTGAAGTTGGTAATCGTTGTTTTCTGCGCATTGAGTGACATGGCGGCCACGACCCCTAAATGCTGGCCAGTGCTTGTAAACCTCAAGATATCGACTAACAAATTCTCTTCCACCGCACCCAAGGACGGCAGCGCGGCTGCGATTTTGGCCTTGGCTAAGAGCTCAAGGTAACGACCGTAGGTCAATTCGCTTGCGCGGGTGGCAGAAGTGGGGGTCATATACAGGTTTTCCCGTCCCGTGGTCCGATTTCTAAGTACTGGGCTAATGTATGACGCTTGTCCAGGACAAAACAGGGGGGACAGATGTTTCTTTTGTTGTTACCCTGAGCAACCATGCCCCAAAGCCTCTTTGTCCTACAGTCAGAAATCGAGCGCAGAACGGGCTTTGGGATTGAACAACTGCGAAAGTGGCGCCAACGCTTTGGCTTTCCTCCCGCGCAATATGAGAGCAGCGGCAGAGCTATTTATTCGCGCGACAGCGTCGAAAGGCTGCTGGTCATCAAGCGCCTGATAGAAACGGGCCTTCGCCCAGGGCAAGTCGTCGCCAACACGGCGGCTGTAAATTTACAAATTTGCGCCGACCTGAAGCTGGCCAAACATGCCGTTGACCGCTCAGAGTCGACCAATGTATTTATCAATCTACTCATTGATGCAGACTGCGAGGCATTCAAGGCCCTGCTGCACGAACAACGCGCTGAACGCACCATGTTGGACTTTGTACAAAATACCATTACCCCGCTGATGCTTGGCATTGGCGACGCGTGGGATCGCGGTGAAATCGATGTGTACCACGAACACCTTTGCTACTCCATGATCGAGCGCTATCTGATTGCGGAAACACTCAAGTCCAAACCGAAGCATGCTTTTCCGGTTTTCTTATTCGCGCTGCCCCCGGGCGAGCGCCATCAACTTGGCTTGCTGATGGCGGAGGCGGTATTGGCAGAAGCGGGGGCGTATATCGTCAACGTTGGAACCGATATCCCCTTGAACAGTTTGAAACTGGCAGCTGCGCAATGCAAGGCCGATGTGGTCGCGCTGACATTTAGCTTTTCGTATCCGCTGCGCGACGTGGTGCCAACACTGGCACATTTGCGGCGCTTGCTGCCGCCGCGAACACTGATCTGGGCAGGAGGGGCCGGTGTGTCGCAGGTCAAGCGGATGCCCAAGGGCGTGCAAGTTATGAACCACTTTGATGGTGCTATTGCGGCCCTGGGCGCTATGGTGCGGGCTGCGAAATTTCAGTGAAATAGTGCCCAATATCCGCTGGACCTTAAGATTATTTGCCAATACAATAAATCATGCAATTTATCTTTGCCCCGAACAAAGACCACCTTAACGTTAGGAATCACGGCATCTCTTTGGATCAGGCCATTTTGGTTTTCAGCGCCCCAAACAAGATGACCTTACAGAGCATGCGCCAAGGGGAAGATAGGTTGATGGACATCGCCCTGGCCGAGGTTCACGGGGTGGTTTTGGTATTGGTTTATGTCATGCGTGCTGAAGATACGGTCAGACCGATCTCATTGCGTAGAGCGTCAACAAAAGAAAGGACTTTATATGCCCGTTGGATCCAAACAAACTAATCGCCAAAGTGCACCGCACAACACTAATTGGGTGCACCTTAAAAAACAAGCGCAAGACGGTGCGCCTATAGCCTTTGATCCCGATGTGGAGCCGTATGATCCAAACGATGAGGCGGCGGTTGTGGCATATTGGGCCAATGCAACCATCACCCGCGGCAGAGGAAGGCCACCCCTTGCTGTAAAGCGCCCTACCCTCAATATGCGGGTAGATGCGGAAGTGCTTGAGGCATTTAAAGCCACGGGGCCGGGTTGGCAGACCCGAATTAACGCTTTGCTGCGGGATGCGGTCAAAGGCGGGATGCTGCGTCCTTAAAGTTGCACTGGGTTCAAGCCTTTCGGCACCTCGGGGAAAAGCGTATCACTTGCAGGTGCAAACGCTTTAGTGCAGCCAATTTTTCGATGGGAGATTTGTCGGGCGCAGCCAAATGAGTTTTGGTTTGCGTGGGCGCGCGCCGGGGTGAAATGGTGCGATTATCGGACTGATACCAATTAAGCAGCCTGCAAGTACATGTCGATGTGCATGGACGTGTAAGGGCAAGCCACACCACCGCCGTCTGTTCTCTCAAGCAGGCCAAGCTCCGCCAAGATCACAATGTCATTGTGCACACGCTTCACGTCACGATCAACAACACGCGCCAGCTCTCGCACAGACATCTCGCCCTTTCCCTGTGCTGCACGAACGATGTCCCAACGCTTCTCAGACAGTTGCCCAAAGAACTGGGCTGGCGTCTCAAAGTTAAGAACTTCGCCTTGGTAAGTATCTGCCTTGGATGCAACGCCCACGGCACGGATTGCAGCTTTCCAGTCAGGCTGCAAAGTAATGGTCAGGTGTCTCTGAGTCACGATGCTCTCCTTGTTTCAACGGCTTCAATGAAGTCTTCCACCAATTGGTCAACGCTGGTAAAGGTATAAGGCAACTCTTTGCCATCCATGTGACAGTGGTCGCCTTTGCCTCTTTCGTTCTCAAAGCCCACAATTCGAACACCATCGACAACATAAACCGCTCTGTACTTGTAGCCATGCTCAGTGGGTGGCACAGGCTTTGGCACTTTCCAAATCACAATTTCCAAGATGGAGCCATCAGGGTTGATGTTCTTGATTGCGGTGATTCGTTGGGCTGCCATGTTGGCGATTATGCCAACACTCAATGCTGTTGTCCATTACGCCAACAGACGAATGGGGAGGTGCCCCTTTGTACCCAGTATGCGGATGGTGCGCCGCGTATCACAATAAAATGGTGCCGATTATCGGATTCGAACTGATGACCTACCGCTTACAAGGCGGTTGCTCTACCAACTGAGCTAAATCGGCACGGGTGGCATTCTACTTCAGGGCTTTGCGTGTTTTAAAACACGCGCAGCAGTTGGCTATTACTTGATACGGGTCAGCGTAGGCCGTGCAGGCTTGGCCGGGTCCGATGCAAGGGCCGATGCATTGACCGCACCGGTCACCGGCTTGACGGGCAAGCCCGATTGGACCGCGTTGCTCGCCTCCACAGGGAAGGTCATGCCCTGCCCGTTTTCGCGCGCGTAAATGGCGGTGATACGGCCCACGGGTACGCTGATGTCGCGGGCCACGCCACCAAAGCGGGCTTTGAAGTCCAGGTACTCGTTGCCGATCTGCAGGTTGCTGGTCGCACCCATGCTGACGTTGAGCACGATCTCGCCGTTTTGCACAAACTCCATGGGCACACGCACGCTGCCATCAACGACGACCACCACATAGGGCGTTAGAACATTGTCCACGCACCACTCGTACATAGCGCGCAACATGTACGGGCGGGTGGAGGTCACGGGCGTTGAAGTGGCCATGGTGTCCGAGCGAGCGCGCCAGAGTTACTTGCGCATGACCTTTTCTGAGGGGGTCAGCGCCTCGATGTAGGCAGGTCGCGAAAAAATGCGCTCGGCGTACTTGAGCAGCGGCGCGGCGTTCTTGCTCAGGTCGATGCCGTAGTACTCCAGGCGCCAAAGCAGGGGCGCGATGGCCACGTCCAGCATGGAGAAGCTCTCGCCCATCATGAACTTGTTCTTCAAGAACACCGGGGCCAGTTGTGTGAGGCGGTCACGTATGTGGGCACGCGCCTTCTCCAGCGCTTTTTCGTTGCTCTTGGTATTGCGCGACTCCAGCGCGCTGACGTGTACAAACAGTTCTTTCTCAAAATTGAGCAAGAACAAACGCACGCGGGCACGGTCCACCGGGTCGCCGGGCATGAGTTGGGGGTGCGGAAAGCGCTCGTCGATGTACTCGTTAATGATGTTGGACTCGTACAAAATGAGGTCGCGCTCCACCAATATCGGCACCTGGCCATAGGGGTTCATGACGTTGATGTCTTCGGGCTTGTTGTACAAGTCCACGTCACGGATTTCGAAGTCCATGCCTTTTTCAAAAAGCACAAAGCGGCAGCGGTGTGAGAAGGGGCAGGTTGTTCCTGAATACAGCACCATCATGGCAGGGGACTCCTAAAAATTAAAAAGAGTGGGTGCGCTTTGCAGACCCACTCTGAGGCCATGCGCTCGCCGTGGGGCGGGCATGCTTGGCAGCTTGCGAAAAATTACTTGACGTCTTTCCAATACGCGGCGTTCAGGCGCCAGGTGATGGCCGTCAGAACACCCAGAAAGATCAGTACCCATACGCCGATTTGCACGCGTTTGCTCTGCGATGGCTCGGACATCCACTGCAAGTAGCCCACCAGATCACCCACCATGTGGTCGTACTCCAGCGCTGTCATCTTGCCCGGGGTGATCTGTTCCCAGCCTTTGAAGACTTCCACTTCGTGGCCGTGGGCTTCTTCGACCGCATAAATCGGAGCGCGCTTGCCTTGGAGTTCCCACAGCACATGGGGCATGCCCACATTGGGGAAGGCCAGGTTGTTCCAGCCGGTGGCTTTGGTGTCGTCCACATAGTAAGTGCGCAGGTAGGTGTAGATGTAGTCTGCACCTGAGCCCTTGCCTGGCGCTGAGCGCGAGCGGGCGATGACCGTCAGGTCCGGCGGGTTGCCGCCGAACCAGTCTTTGGCCTGGCGCGGGTCCATCGCCACTTTCATGGTGTCGCCCACTTTATCGGTGGTAAAGAGCAGGTTGTCTTTGATTTGCTGTTCGGTCAAGCCAATATCTTTCAGGCGGTTAAAGCGCATGAAAGCGGCTGCGTGGCAGTTCAGGCAGTAGTTAACGAACACCTTGGCGCCGTTTTGAAGGGCGCTCATGTCGTTGAGATTGTTGGGCGCTTTGTCCCACACGATACCGCCGGTATTGGCCTGTACGCCCGAAACCAGGGCACAGGCCATCAGAAGGCTGAGTACAAACTTTTTCATTTCAAAACTCCGCTCAGTGGGCAGCAAAGACAACACGGTCGGGCACAGGTTTGGCTTGGCCCATTTGGCTCCACCACGGCATCAGCAGAAAGAAACCGAAGTAGAACAAGGTGCCTACTTGCGAAACGCGCTCGCCCACCTGCGAGGGCGGTTGCACGCCCAAATACGCCAGGATCACAAAATTGATCACAAAAACGGCGTACATGTATTTGTGCCAATCAGGGCGGTAGCGGATCGACTTGACCGAACAATTGTCCAGCCAAGGCAGGAAGAACAGGATCACCACCGCGCCGCCCATGACAACGACGCCCCAGAATTTGGCGTCAGTGGACAGCATCATGGCCGTCACGGCGGCCGCAGCACCAAGGGCAACGATCTTGAACAGCGCCGCCAGTTTGCCGCGCGTCAGTGCGAGGAAAACAGCGAGCCAAATACAGGCGATCAGCACGTACACCATTTCGCTGGTAATCGCACGCAGCATGGAGTAATAGGGGGTGAAGTACCAGACCGGAGCAATGTGCAGCGGGGTCTTGAGCGGATCGGCCGGAATAAAGTTGTTGTATTCCAGGAAGTAGCCGCCAAACTCGGGCGCAAAGAAGATGATGGCGGTAAACACCATCAGGAACATGCTGACCGCGAAAATATCATGCACCGTGTAGTAGGGGTGAAAGGGAATGCCGTCCAGCGGGTGGCCTTTGGCGTCCTTGGGGGCGTTGGGGCCTTTGATCTCGACGCCATCGGGGTTATTTGAGCCCACGTCGTGCAGCGCCAGCAAGTGCGCCACCACCAGGCCCAGCAGGACCAGGGGCACAGCGATCACGTGGAAGGCGAAGAAACGGTTGAGCGTTGCGTCACCGACCACATAGTCACCACGGATCAAAAGCGCCAGATCGGGACCGACAAAAGGAACGGCCGCAAACAAATTGACGATCACTTGCGCCCCCCAATAGCTCATTTGGCCCCAGGGAAGCAAGTAGCCCATGAAGGCCTCGGCCATCAGGCACAAGAAGATGGCGCAGCCAAAAAGCCAAACTAGCTCACGCGGCTTGCGGTAGCTGCCGTATATCAATCCGCGAAACATATGCAGATAAACCACGATGAAGAAGGCCGAAGCGCCGGTTGAATGCATATAGCGGATCAGCCAGCCCCAAGGCACGTCGCGCATGATGTACTCGACCGACCCGAAAGCCAATGCGGCATCAGGCTTGTAATGCATGACCAGAAAGATACCGGTGACAATCTGAATCACCAGCACCAGTATCGACAAGCCGCCAAAAATATAAAAAAAGTTGAAGTTTTTGGGTGCGTAATACTCGGAAAGATGAACGCGATAAGCGTCAAACGCCGAGGGGAAACGGTTTTCCAACCAGTTGCCAAGCTTGGCACTGGCAGGCGCGTTGGGGGAAATTTCTTTGAATTCAGCCATGGGGTGCTCCGGGGGCGTGGGTTCAGGCTTGCGTGTCTTCACCGATCAGCACTTTGCTGTCGGAGAGGTACATGTGCGGCGGCACTTCCAGGTTGTCCGGCGCAGGCTTGTTTCTAAACACGCGGCCGGCCATGTCGAAGGTCGAGCCGTGGCAAGGGCACAAGAAGCCGCCTTTCCAGTCATCGGGCAGCGAGGGTTGGGCGCCCATTTGGAACTTGTCCGAAGGCGAGCAGCCCAAATGCGAACAGATACCGACCACCACCAAAAACTCAGGTTTGATTGAGCGGGCCGGGTTGCGGGCGTATTTGGGCGTGATTTCGTCCGCCTTACGCTGCGAGTTGGGGTCCGCCAATGATCCGTCCAAGGCGGCCAGGGAGGCCAATTGCTCCGGCGTGCGGCGCACGACCCACACGGGCTTACCGCGCCACTCGACGGTCAGTTTTTCGCCCGGTTTGATGGTGGAAATGTCCACTTCCACCGCCGCACCGGCCGCTTTGGCGCGCTCGGAAGGCTGGAAGGAGCTGACAAAAGGTACTGCGGTGGCCAAGGCACCGGCTGCGCCCACGCAGCTCGAGGTGATGATCCAGGTCCGCTTGCTGGGGTCGTTCGGTGTGGAACCGGCGAGGGTGTCGCTCATGAGAATCCTCAAGAAAAATCACTAAAGGGTAACCATGCATTGTATCTGAGCCCGGCTGGCACTTCCCTTGCAGCGGGCGTCCTCGCGGCGGGGTTTTTCAGGCGGCGGCCTGCGGTAAAGCCCATTGGCGGGCCATGCGCACGGCGCAAATCAGGCTGGCCGGGTCGGCGCAGCCACGCCCGGCGATGTCAAAAGCCGTTCCGTGGTCCGGGCTGGTGCGCACCAAAGGCAGGCCCAAAGTGAGGTTGACGCCCTCCTCCACGCCTAAATATTTCACTGGAATAAGGCCTTGGTCGTGGTACATCGCCACCACGACGTCAAAGGCGCCAGGCCCTTGCGAGCCGGCGCGGGCCTGCATGAACACGGTGTCGGGCGGCCAGGGGCCGCTGGCGTCGCAGCCCAAGGCCTGC
>Ga0214919_10010828_pt1 | contig 11471 bp, 8 predicted proteins | sample LL1503_MetaG_FD_177994 | JGI IMG/M metagenome (GOLD analysis project Ga0214919, IMG submission 177994) | Freshwater microbial communities from Lake Lanier, Atlanta, Georgia, United States - LL-1503 | ecosystem: Environmental > Aquatic > Freshwater > Lake | place: USA: Georgia | collected 2015-03-15
GGTTTGAATTTGAATATCAAATTCGGATAAATTACGACCGTATGCCTGTTCAAATTGACAAGGAAAACCACGATATAAATATTTTTTGAGTGAACTGATTTCAAAGATATACCAGTCACACTGTGGTAATTGTTCATGAAGGCGTTGTAATTTTTCGTATGCCATTTCAGGGTTTTTAACGGGAATTTCATGTATCCATCGTTCTGCGTTAAATACTGTCAAAAATCTTCTTAATATATCTTGTTCCAATTGGATTTTACCCTGTAAAAAAAGAATCAATTGTATTTGACACTTAATATCGTGCAATTTTCCTAAAAAGTTGTTGCCTTCGAAATTGGTTCCCGTCAAATTATGGATAATTTCGCAGTCTTCGCGGTCCTTCATAGATTCCAATATTCGGCAACTTCCGCAACAAAATACCTTCATATGAATAAATAGGTTTATTTTTTATTCATATTAAACGCTACCCCTCTTCTTTGGAAGAACTATCTCCATTTTCGGACAGTGAGTCGATCGGAGAAACATTGTCAGAAACCGAGTTGGTAGGAGAACCCGTGATATACATGTCAGGTACCACACCTCCATAAATGTTCAAGATTTCCTTCACCACTTGTTCTCTTTCTATATCTTCGTTCTCAAATTCAATGTTGGAAATCGAGTCCGAGCGACATCCACGAAACTTCTCCAAAAAGTCTTGGAGTCCGTTGATTTCATCTTTGCGATCATGTTGGTCCAAATCACCTGTAATGACCATTCGCGAGTTCTCACCCAAGCGAGTCAAAAGCATTTTCATCTGACTCCTGGTGCTATTCTGCATTTCGTCGGCAATGATCCAAGTATTTTTGAAAGTACGACCACGCATGTAGGCCAAAGGAGCAATTTCTATGATTTTTTCTTCGATCATGGCACAAACTTCGCTCGGTGAAATAAAACGATACATAATATCGTAGATTGGCCTGATCCATGGAGCCATTTTTTCTTCCAAAGTTCCGGGTAAATATCCTAAATCTTCGTCGGTGGTTACGGCCGGACGAGTAAATATGATTTTCTCGTATTTGCCCATTAAGAAATTTTTCAGACCATATTCGGTAGCAAAAAGTGTTTTACCAGTTCCGGCCGGGCCATTCGCAATAATTATTTTATGATTGGTATTATGTAAGGCTTGTACATATTTATATTGTGACTTGTTTTTAGGTTTGGCAAATTTATTATCTACAACGGATTTTTCTTTAGTGGACAAATAATGATAGTTTTCAAATATGGTTTTAGATTCCTTGAGCGTCTCTTTTTGTTCATTGTACTTGCCCAATTCCTCTTCAATCGCCTTATTTGCAACTTTTCGATTATATGCCCGTTTTTTCTTTGCCTCCATTTTTATACATTATCGATACAATAAAAATGAGGATTTTAATTTCGTGGTTATATATATAGCTGTCATGAATTTGTGTCCGTATAAAGATGCCTTAGGTAAACCTGGTGTGGGAGTTCATTCTTATCGTATTTTGAATTTGGCGATTGCCGATATTATTATGACACTTATTGCGAGTGCAATAATATCATACACTTTCAAATTTCCATTTTTATGGGTAACAGTATTTTTATTTGCTTTAGGGATTTTTCTTCACCGCATTTTTTGTGTGAGAACTACAGTGGATAAATTTTTATTTGGCTGATGGAACGAAATCTTCGTCTTCATTTCGCTCAACAAAATAATTCATAATATCTGCCAAAAATTCTTTGGAAAAATGCGGTGTAGGAACTAAGATACCTGTGCTATTTTTCGTTACATGAATGTATGGATTATATTCATGTCTAATGAGAATTTCCCAACGCTCCATGTATCTGCGATTCTTTTTCGCTCCGTGAAAGTGGTGTCGTATGACGCCCGGTACATAACCGATGCGCAAATTGCTGGCTTTCTTCTCATATTCAATAATGGACTGTTTATATTCATCCGTACCTTTTGCATAAACGCTCTTAATACCCTTACCAATCAAACACATTGCCGTAATGTTGTCACCGGCGCCTAAAATGCCTTTATCGTAGAGACCGCCCATTTTTTCGTAGGCTTTGCGGTTGCAGGCCCACGCGTATCCGGGATGCCAAAAATTAACACCATGTGAATACGGATTCTTTTTCACATATTGGTAACCAAAACTGGTAAATACTTGCATGGCTTCCTTTTTCTTGTTCATATCTACGCAATGGCTGAACAATTGAACGACATCTTTGGATCCATTCAAAATTTTGAGCGTATCCATTGCCCATGTCGGATTCTCAAACTCAACATCCGCATCGATCCATGCCATCGCCTTCCAATTGTGGGGTAGTAAATATTTTACCCCCAGATTGATCATATTCTCTTTGTGCCATAAGGCATGCTCGGTTCTCAACTGCAAATGTCGGGGGTTTTTGGAATCGGTGATGATATATTTCTGATTCTTGTAGGCGAGTTCAACCACATATAAAATCACATCGGATTCGTCCATTTCCATGCGTTTGATGAACTCGCGCATTAAAATATAACGGATTGCGTATAAACAGGGATTTGAAACAACCGCAATAACATGTAGTTTGTTTTCAATGGGTTCGTTATTCGCGATTGCCAAACGAGTTTCGTTGGTACTATATTCGATGTTGTCGATTTCAATATTGTTGATTACCGTCATTTTTAGGTGTCTATAATTTATTTTATATTTAAAATTGAAATTTTAAACATAAATACATTGAACGACGAAAAATATTTTATGAATACTATTCAGAATAATCTGTCTAGAAAAATGGAAGAAACTGCGGAAGAGATTTCCGAAGAAAATGAAGAAATGCATATGGAAGCGGTTGTCATTCGCGCAGAAGAAGACATTGTTTCGGAAACGAATTCTGAAACAGATTCGGATACTGAAATATTTTATGATGAAAGTACGGATGACGAATATAGTTTGGACGATTTAAATTCATTACTCGAAGAAGAATGTGAACGCATCTGTATAGAAGAGAACGAATTCATGAATGCCGACAGATGTCACGGCAAAAATTATATTGGATTTGCCATATTAATGCATTCTAAATATATTTTGGATACGGCTATTTCTGCCAAATCGTTTTTACGATATCCATTCCATTCTGTTCTTTATTATTTAGAAGACAGCAGCATTTTCCCTACAAATCATTGGCGAATTTATAGTATCGAGACAAGATTACAAATTATGCAAGTGGTTATTAATTCAAGGACCCAAGAATACAATGTGATATTGAAGACCTTCTGGTTACGCATTGTCCAGAGAACCTGGAAACGCATTTTTCGCGAGAGGCAAACTATTTTACGAAAACGCGGTTCCATACACAATTTACGATATTTTGAAAGAAGGGGTCGGCACTCGGATAATTTGAGGGTATTACCTGGACTTTATGGCATGCTATTGATGCATGATTGATGCCCTTTTATTTGGTAAAAGTCATAAGGTAGAGGAACTGGTTGATATCTCCCAAAATCTCGTCGCGAATATTCAGTAAATCTGTGTCGCGATCTGAATTCAGTACCTTGTTCATGTCGATCAAGAATTCGCGGTAAAAATATACGCGCGCCTTGAAATCCTTGGTGTGCTTGTAGTCCAGGAGCGGATTGGATTTGGCCAAAATATTGATTCTAGATTCGTCTTTGCCCAGAAGAATCTCGACAAAACTATCGACATGTTCGTTGAGTTTGGCATACAATTCATCCGTGGCCTTGTGTTGTGCGTACGAATAAGTTTTCCAGTGGTATAATTTCACCGTGTTGAGCATGCCCAAAAAGATTTCTATGATTTTGGATTTCGCGGGATTTGCTAAACCATTTTTTTGTGTTCGATTATGCTTATTTTGCTTGGGTGATTTTTTATTGGTTTTATGGGTTTTATTGGACATAATATTATTATATACAAATATAAAAATATTGTGTGTTATTGTATTAGTGAATTATCCAATGAGACAGGCTTTTTGTTTGATTGCACATTATCCCCGCGAAAGTTGGATGAATTTTTTGAAAACCTTTGTCTATTACGATGTGTACATGATTGTAGACGATAATTCGGAGAACTATCAAAGCCGCTACGGCGAAGAATACCCGAATATTTGTTTTATTCAGATTGACAATGAAGAGTATAAAAACGCACATTTCATTGACCAGGACTTTTCCAAAGAGACCATCAGCGGTTGGCACAAGGCGCTCTATTATTTTTCGACGCTCAATACTACTTTTGATAATGTGTGGTTTTTCGAAGACGATGTTTTTATTTACAAGGAGAGCACGCTATTGAAAATTGACATGCAGTATCTCCAAAGTGATCTCATTTCTGCACCATTGGAGGCGAATGCGGCTGCGCTGCGCGGGACCACGGATTGGCATTGGTACAAAGTGACCGTGAACTATCCTCCACCGTGGTACAAAGGCATGATGTGTGCTGTGCGTATGTCGGCCCATTTATTAAGATGCATTCGCGAATACGCCGACAAACATAAATCGCTGTTCTTTATTGAGGCCATGTTTCCCACCGTTGCCAAACAGAATGGTTTGACCTGTGTTTCGCCCAGTGAACTAGAAAATATCCATTATCGCCACGATTTTCAGTTGATCGATATCAAAAAAACGCATGTATATCATCCTATGAAAGAATACGATTTGCATCCAATGTTGCGAACGCGCATGTCGAAAATCGTTAAAATATAATGTATATAATGTATATTAGGATTGTTCGATGCCTCTTAGCGTACTATGTAATTCGTGCCATTTAAGTTTATTCGGCATATCATATACAGTTGTACCTGTGTCTTCAATTACTACATCTGGGTCGGTTACAGTATCGAGTGATTCGAAATATACATATTTTACATATACTGGGAACGGAACAATTAATTTTCCATCCTCTTCTTCTACACAGGTTTTGATAGTTGGTGGCGGTGGAGGTGGCGGAAGATCTGCTGTAAATGATGATGGTGCTGGTGGCGGAGGTGCTGGTGGGGTGGGTTACGGCACAATCACCTTTTTACCTAATACGCCTTACACAATATCGGTAGGAACTGGAGGAGCTAGTGATACTGTGGGAAAAAATACAACTATTATTGGTGCAAGTATCAATGAAAAGGCTTACGGGGGGGCTTTTGGTGCTGGATTATATAATCCAGTTGATGGGGGATCCGGTGGAGGTGGTTCACCAGTTGCGCCCCAAGGCAACCCTTCTAATGCTACCAAAGGAGCAGGCACTCTTAATTATTTGGGCAACAACGGTGGAGGGTATAATAATTATTATGGGAGTCGTGGAAGCGGAGGAGGAGGAGGTGGTGCAGGTGCTGTGGGTAGCTCAGTAGATGGATCGGGGGGTAATGGATTTACTTGGTCTGTTAACGGTCTGACATATGCAGGGGGTGGAGGCGGAGGTAACAGTAATACTTTGGTTTTGGCTCCAGGTGGGTCTGGTGGAGGTGGAAATGGTGGAGGCAAAGGTGCGGGTTCAGCATATGTTGCTGGTAATGGCACATTTTATGGCGGAGGTGGTGGCGGAGGTTCTTGGAGTACTTTGGGAGGCACCGGTTATCAAGGTGTCGTCATTATAGCATTACTAAAATAGTTTTTGGGTAAAATATTATAAAAATTGAATATTTTTATTTAAAATGTTCATAATGTACAAATGAACTGAATGATCCTAACAAGATACCTGTATCCCAAACACAATGTCGAATTTTCATTATGTGTTTCCCTTTTTAAGAAAGATGCCGAGCAAGCTAAATTTTGGGCATATGAAATGTATTACTCCGGCTATAAAAAACAAACAATCGATCGCCTTGTGGAATTATACCAAGAATTTTATTCGGAAGAGGTCTGCAAAGCGAAAGTAGTCGGATTCTTAGAAAAAAAGCGTGGTGAATGGACCGAAGATAATACCAAAGAAGCAACGGTAGGAACAATGATCGAGAACATTGTGAGAAGACAGCCGAATTTTTGTAAAATATACGACAAATGGGGTATCATGGAAGAAAAACAGCAAAATGTGCAGGTATTTGTTGAGGAAAAAAGGATTCTCTATGTGGTTCTGAAAGAAGAGGCCATCCGAAAATACAAAACGCCCCTGAACAAACCCGCCAAAGGGTGGATGTTGCCACGCAAGGTGTGTCTGTATCCCTGTTACCGGCTGCCGGGTGCTCGGATTCCTCAGGTGGAAGACTGGCGCGAACTCTGGATGTACCTGATCGCCGAATGCCCAGTGTGGCAAACTCGCATCAAGAAATTCGGGGGCGTCGTGGATCATCCTCGTCGAGAGGTGCGCTTTGCGAACGAAGATTACGAAGAACAGTTTCATAATCTATACGATATGGAACCGGACGAGCAACCAGTGTCGGTCATGGAAAAGTGGTTAGGAGTTGAAGTGTAAATTTTGGTGTAAACCGATATAAATATTATTTTTTGGCGTCGTGCGACACGCACCATGAAAGAAGGAGAAAATGTAGTCACTGATGTTTGATAGTTTTTTTTATGGCTATATAATATAAAACAACAGGTACATTATGGATTCGGATTTAGAAAAAATGGCCGGTCAATCCGCCGTCCATACTTTTGATCCCGAATGTGTTCGTAAAAAATCAAATTGGAGTAAGGCTGACAACAAATTCAAATTCGACGACGAAAAATTTGATCCCGCGGCGCTTTTGGAGAACATGCCCGATTATTCTCCCAAGTTGAAGGCGCTCATGGATAAAATCGCAGAATTAGACAAACGCGACCAGAAAAAACACGGCAAATTATTCAAACATTTTATTTTTTCAGATTTGAAATCGGGGGCCTACGGTGCCAAAATGTTGGCCTCGGCATTCATTGCCAAGGGGTATCATCTGGGGTACAATGCGCCTCTTAAAACATCTGGACAGAAGGGTGGCGCAGATGACGACGATGAAGACAATGGCGACGAACCGGTCAAAAAGGCGGCCAAAAAGCGCTACAATAAAATCGAACTGTTGTCCGACAGCACCCTCGCAAACACCGCGAATGAGAACTTCTACATGTTGTGCTCGGTCGCGGTGTACGATCAACCCATTTCGGTAGCGATGAAAAAGGCCATGTTGAGCAAATTCAATCAGCGTCCCGAAAATGTGCAAGGCGATTTGGTGCGTTTTATCATTTTGGACAGTGGTTTCAAGGAGGGTATTGATCTCTTCGATATCAAATACATTCATATTTTTGAGCCCTCGGTAGTGACCGCCGACCAAAAACAGGTCATTGGTCGCGGCACGCGAACATGTGGTCAAAAAGGGCTGGAATTTCACCCGACGCAGGGATGGCCGCTGCATATTTACATCTACGATTTGACGATTCAGGAATCCATTCGTAAAAGTCTGTTGGGGGCCGAAACCGCGATGGATCTGTATTTGAAGGCCATGAATCTGGATGTGCGTTTGCTGAATTTTGCCAGCGATTTGGAAAAAACGACCATATTTGGTTCGGTAGATTACGAACTCAACGAAAATGTCCACAATTTTGCGGTGGCCGAAGAAGAGGAAGACGAGGCAATCATTGTTGGAGGTGGTCCCAAATTGCGCGTACTGAACAAACCGCCCAAAATCGTCAACAGTCAAGAGACAGTTGGACTTAACGGGCGTTTAGGATTCCACGGCACGCGCCGATTCATTCGCGACCGCTACGGCGAATTTGCGTGGGATCCGGTCAAAATGGAGAACCTGTGTGTTGCAAAGACGGGCGGATCCACTATCTTGAATTACACTCCCACCCAGGATTTTATTCGTCATTATTTTACCCCCAATCAATCTGTCAAAGGTATGCTGTTGTATCAGAGCGTGGGTACGGGCAAATGTCATGCCAAAGATACGCCTATTTTAATGCATGACGGTACAATCAAAATGGTACAGGATGTGAATGTTGGCGATGTATTAATGGGTGATGACTCCACACCAAGAAAGGTTTTATCTTTGGCGAACGGTCAAGACGAAATGTATGATATTATTCCTGTCAAGGGTGAAAAATATACTGTTAATTCAGAACATATATTATGTTTAAAATACAGTGGTAGAGGCGCTATTATAAATGTTTCCAAAAGTCAGCCTAATTTACCCTTTAAAGCAACTATGATTAACAATAAAACATATAAAATAGTTTCAAAAAGTTTTAAAACTCGTGAAGAAGCGGAAAACTATCTAAATAAATTTACCGAAGAAGATCGAATATTGGAAATAACTGTTAAAGATTATTTTAAGTTATCGGAGTCATTGCGTAGAGATTTAAAGGGATATAGAAAAGGTGTAGAATTTGAAGAAAAACCCTTATCATTTGACCCATATATTATCGGGCTTTGGATTGGTGATGGGTCCAAACGAGGCTCTGTATTTTCAAGTCAAGATGCAAAAATACTAAAATATTTGAGAGATAACGCAGGTAAATATGGTTTAATATTAAATTATCAATCTGGATATGATTATCGTTTGTCTAAAAATGGTACCTGTAAAACAAATTTACTGATTGACGAATTACATAAATATAATTTAATTGACAACAAACATATTCCTTACGATTATAAATGTAATTCTAGAGAAAATCGTTTGAAATTATTGGCAGGAATATTAGATACAGATGGTTATTACTGTTCACGCGGAAAAATATTTAGTATTTCACAAAAATCCGATCAAATAACCTCAGATATTTTATTCTTGGCGCGTTCTCTCGGGTTTGCTGCCTACAATAAAAAGGGTGAAAAATCATGCATGTATAAAGGTGAAAAAAAAACGGGACTATATAATTCTATAACTATAAGTGGTAATAATTTAGATGAAATACCCACATTATTAACTAGAAAACGAGCCGAAAAAAGGACACAGATTAAAGATGTGTTATTAACTGGTGTAACGGTTTGTCCTGTTGGAAAAGGGGATTATTACGGTTTTTGTATTGACAAAAATCGCCGTTATCTTCTTGGTGATTTTACAGTTACTCATAATACTTGCTCGGCAATTGCAGCGGCAACCACGAATTTTGAAAAGGCGGGATACACCATACTTTGGGTCACTCGCACCACCCTCAAAAATGACATTTGGAAAAATATGTTTGACCAAGTATGCAATGAGAGCATCCGTTATCAACTTCAACACTCGGGACTCACCATTCCTTCAGATCAAAGCAAACGCATGCGTTTACTCTCCAAAGCTTGGCGTATTCGTCCCATGTCTTACAAACAGTTTAGTAATTTGGTCTCTAAACAAAACTCGTACTATGAGACTTTGGTCAAAATCAACGGCAAAGAAGATCCGTTACGCAAAACGCTGTTGATCATTGACGAGGCGCATAAACTGTATGGCGGTGGCGATTTGTCGTCTTTGGAGAAGCCCGACATGAACGCTTTGCACCAGGCTCTCATGTATTCTTACAAATACTCGGGTCAGGATTCGTGTCGTCTGCTCTTGATGACGGCCACACCCATTACCCAGAATCCCATGGAACTCATTCAGTTGGTCAATTTGTGCAAACAGGAAGAAGAGCAGATGCCCGCGGATTTTTCCAATTTCTCGGATAAATATTTGGATGATCACGGTAGTTTCACCGAGAAGGGTCGTACCAATTACTTGGACGACATCGCCGGATACATTAGTTATTTGAATCGCGAAAAGGATGCTCGTCAGTTCTCTCAACCGCGCCTTCACCCGGTCAATGTGCCGATTGCGCGCGACATGAATATGGTGAATAAATTTGATCGTAAAATCGTTCGAAACATCCTGGATTCGGATATTTTGGAACTTAAAGATCAACTTGCCGAAGAAAACAAGAAGGTGCAGGGCGAAATCGCCGAGATTAACGCCAAAAAATTCGCCTTTTTGAAAGACGATGTGTGTGGGGGTCTGGAAGGCCCTTCGCAAAAGGTATGCGAAAAAATCGTGAATAAAAATATCCGTGATATTGTCCAAGAAGCCAAGGAGGAACTCAAAGACATTCGCGACAAAATCAAACAGGTGCGCGAAGAAATCAAAATCAAGGGGGCTTCCAAGCGAGAGGCCTTGATGGGTATCAAGGGCAACATTGAGAACCTGAAGGAAGAATACGATGAATACAAAAACTCGCTGCTGTACCAAGTCAAGAACACCTGTGCCATGAAAATCACGGATAAAAATCAATTTGGTGCTCACCCAACAATACAACAGTATAATTTGCAAATTCAACAGCACAACGGCGAGCTGCAAGATTTGGACAACCAACTGAAAAGTTTGTCGGAAAATTACAAAAAACGCATGAAACATTTGCGAACGCTGTTGAAACACGATTTGAACGATGTTGAGCGCAATGTGGTGAATATGGTGATTCGTGACGAGCGCAAATCCTATCGTCTCACCATGAAATTGAAGAAGAAGGAAACCACTCAGTCCAAAAAAGTGATCAACGGCGACATTTCGAATGTAGAAAAGGATCGTAAGAAGAAAATCGCCAAGATTCGTAAAACCTACAAAAAGGCGGTGAGTGAAGATGCCAAACAGAAGAAGCAGATTGCGAACCAAGAGAAGCGCATGCGTAAAACTTTGAGTTATGCCAAAACAGAAGATATTCAATCCGATGTAGTCAAGGGGCTCGTACACAAATATCACGCCAAAATCATGGACGAACTGGTCGATGCTTCGGAAGCAGCCGTGGCCAAAATCAAGGACAAAGAGGAGCAGAAGGCGGAAAAGAAGAGGGTTCAGGAGGCGGTAAAGCGTGCCAAGATGTTGGAACGAGAGCGTGTGCGCGAGACGAAAAAGCGCGAACAAGAACACCTGCGCGAAACCAAAAAACAGGAGAAAAAGGAGGCAGCGGAGCGCAAGGCTGCGGAAAAAGCGGAGGCGCGCAAAACCAAAAAGAATAAAAAAGGGGTGTTGGCGGATTATAGCTTATAAAACACAACAAAATGCTATCTAATACTAATAATACTGTGTCGCACCGTAAGGCCAGGCGTCTTCGTGTCGAAGAACTAAATCCATGTCGTAGTTGTAGTGGTAGAGAGTGTCCTCGTCCATTTCGGGCTCTTGGGATCGTTGGTAGATTTGTTCGTACAGTGTCCATGACCATCTCAAGTAGAAGGGTGCCCCAATGGGGTTTGCGACGGCGAACTGCACGAAAACACCATCTTTGGTGATGAGTGGTTCGTTGGTTTCGAGCGTTATTTTTTCGCACTCGTAGCGGTGGTTCCACAGTTTGTACATGGGCATTTCTTCTTCGTATTCGTCGCGCGTGTTTTTGAGAAGATTGAGGATTTTTTTGGACCAAAAGACAATGGTGGCGTTGTCGATGGTGTGATTTTTGATGATGTTTTTTTGGAAAGCGGCGCGCGGCGACTCCAGGAAGTCGTCGATGTAGAGCCTCAAATCATTGGTTGCGAGAATGCGGTATAGGGGCGACTTGGGGAAGTCGCGCGCCGTATGGTTAAGCAGTGCGATGGTGGTCATTCTATTCAGATTCGAATCTCGGGTGT
>Ga0214919_10010829_pt1 | contig 11470 bp, 14 predicted proteins | sample LL1503_MetaG_FD_177994 | JGI IMG/M metagenome (GOLD analysis project Ga0214919, IMG submission 177994) | Freshwater microbial communities from Lake Lanier, Atlanta, Georgia, United States - LL-1503 | ecosystem: Environmental > Aquatic > Freshwater > Lake | place: USA: Georgia | collected...
GGACAATTTGGTTCCGGGTACCATCGACGTCATGTTGACGAATCCGCCCCTTGGCCGCCGTGTGGCTCCGAGCGAAGCCCGCGCCATGGCGGATGCTTTGCTTGAGATTGCTTCAAAGCGCTTGCGTTCGGCAACGGGGCGCCTTGTTTGGGTTGCGCCGGATGCTGGGGCTGCTGCTGTGACGGCCCAACGTCTGGGTCTTGTCGTTGTGAGCAGCCGCCGTGTTGACTTGGGTGGCTTCGATGCAGAAATCCAGATTTTGCGGAAATCGATCTGATTTTAATTGAGGAGTTCTCGTGAAGGTCAGTCTTGTTTGTCCTGTTTACAATGAAGCCGGCCATTTGAAGGATTTTTTGGAACAGTTTGATGCGCTGGAACTCGGTCGCTCGCCAAAAACGGGCGATGCAATCGAAAAAGAGCTGATCTTCGTCGACGATTGCAGCCGTGATGGATCGCTCGAGATTTTGAAGTCTTTTCCTTTCAAGTCGCACGTGATCATCGAGTCGCAGTCCATAAATCAAGGCAAAGGCGCTGCCCTGCGCCGGGGATTTGCCCTGGCAACCGGTGATGTGATTGGCGTTCAGGATGCGGACTTTGAATATTCGATGGATGAGGTTCCGGGCCTGTTGATCCCTTTGGCCTCTGGGAAAGCCGACGTGGTTTACGGATCACGCTTCAAAAAAAGTGGCACCCAGGTTCACCGGACGTTTCATTACTTGATCAACCGTTTTTTAACCATTTTGAGCAACATGCTCAGTGGGCTTTATCTGACCGACATGGAAACCTGTTACAAGTTTTTCCAGGCAGAGATCCTTAAAAATCTGAAACTTGAGACCAATCGCTTTGGCTTTGAGCCTGAAATAACCGCAAAAGTTGCACGCCTCAAGGTGCGGATGGTGGAAATTCCCATCAGCTATCACCCGCGAAATTATATGGAAGGCAAAAAGATTACGTGGAAAGACGGTGTGGCCGCCGTGCGTCACATCATCCATTTCAACCTGTTCGCAAAACCCTGTGAATTTGTTTTGCCGGCGATGCCAAAACGATTCATCCCGGCCGGGCGGCAGTGGCTATAGAGAGATCCAAACAATTCAGTGTCCTCTGAAGGTTAAGGACCAGGGTATGGGGGCCCTGATCCTAAGACTCTTTACTTGACTGCAAATTTGTAATATTATTTTGAAGTATGCTGAAAAGAACCATCAACTTACTGAAAATACTGGGTATAAAAAACTCAGCCTTTCTTTTTGGCGCCCGTGGGGTCGGAAAATCGACGCTTGTGAAAGATTTTTTGCAGATGGAATCGCAGCGCGGCATTGCAACGCGAACGATTGATTTGCTCCAGACTGAAACTTACGAACGGTACTTGAAACACCCTGAATTTTTGCGCAAGGAACTGGAGAAAGCGGCCTCGTTAAACCAAAATGGATTGACGGTGGTGATTGATGAAGTCCAGCGCGTCCCCGCTTTATTGAATGAAGTTCACGGGTTGATGGAGAGCCAGCTGAAAGGGTTGCGTTTCTTGTTGACCGGATCCAGTGCCAGAAAGTTAAAGCGGCAAAGTGCAAACATGTTGGCCGGACGGGCATTTTCCTTGCGGCTTCATCCATTGACTCAAGGGGAGTGGCAACAAGAAATCGAGGATCGGCTGCTTTTCGGAAGTTTACCGGGGATCGCGTGGAAATCCAGCGATTCAGATGACGATCGTCGTCATGCGCTGCGAAGTTATGCTTCGACTTACTTGCGAGAAGAAATTCAGCAAGAGGCTCTTGTGCGTCGCTTTGATGCATTTGCCCGTTTCATCGAGGTCGCCGGTCAATTTCATACCAAGACCATCAATGCGTCGACACTGGCCAAGGCTTCTGGAGTTTCCGTGAATACGGCTTCGGAATACCTGCAGATCCTTGAGGACACGCTCATAGCCATGAAATTACCCGGATGGAGTGCGTCGGTAAAGAAGCAGTTGCGGACGGCTCCGAAGCTTTATTTCTTCGACAATGGTGTCGTCAATGCCTTGCGAGGGGAATTGAACTCTCCTGTTCGGGAATCGACGGGCCGTTATGGGGAACTTTTTGAGGGGACGGTGATTCAGGAATTGTGTCGGGCCAACGACTACTCTGAACTGGACCTCAAGTTTTCATACTGGCGCACGAATAACGACATGGAAGTTGATTTGATTTTGTCCAAAGGAGCGGGAAATCCAATTGCTGCGATTGAAATCAAATCAGCAGTGGACCCTGAACACAAAGATTTGCGTGGGCTTGATGCATTTCGCACGGAATGGCCGAAAGTCCCGCAATACTGCGTTTGCCGCGCGGAAAATGGTTACACCACCGAATTTGGTGTGGAGATTATTCCCTGGCGTCAGGCGCCGGAGCTTCTCCGTAAAATCGCTGGTAAATGATTTTTCCTAATCACAAACGCAGGCTTTAACCAACCGGTGCGCCTTTTCGGCGGCCGCCTTTTTGACATCGTCGTTGATGTACATGGCGACTGTGGCCAATGCGGCGGTGATCACGCCCAAGTCATCGGTGAACCCCACACCAGGAATCACGTCTGGGATCGCGTCCAGCGGTGTGAGCAGATAGATCAGGGCGCCAATCATCACGCCCCGGGCCCATGCCGGAGTCTCCTTGCGGCGGGCCGCATAATAGAGTTTTAAAGCGGCGCAGAGAATGGGGCAACCAACCCGTTTCGCGATGGCCGCAATAGCAGATTCTTTGGGTAAATTTTCCAGGCGACTCAATTTCTGGTCTCCTTGATCAGGCGTCTTGATCAGTCTTGCTGCTTCCCAGTATACTTGGAAATCAATTTTGTGCGTGAGCACCGTCAAGTCAGGAGTCGTTTAATGTTGAACAGGGCTGGGATCGTCGTTTGCATTGGACTTTTGACGGGCTGCGCGCAGTTGCATCACGCCCAATTGGGCGAGATTGACAACCGAAACGGTTCGTTAGCCAAAGCAAAGAAAATTGACATCAAGGTCAGCGAGACTGGTGTCAATATCAAGGAACTTGCTGACGTCGCGCGTGGCGTTGGGGGAAGCCGGGCAGCAAAGGGGATCTCCCAGGTTGAAGGCATTGTTTCTGCATTCCAGCTGGGGCCAGTGACCGGTGAGAAAGTATTCAATGACAAATATGCGGAAAATATGATCGCCATGCTCAAGGCCGAATGCCCTTCGGGAAAACTGACGGGGCTGATGTCGGTGCGGGAATCGCGTAAGTATCCGGTCATCAGTGGCGAAATCGTAAAAGTTACGGGTTACTGCGTAACACAATAAATCCAAGGAGCATTTCATGATCAGGTATTTTTTTAAGGCATCGATTTCAGTTGCTGCTTTGATATTGGGTGGATGCGTGAGCCTGTACAGCGCATCTTTGACGCAGATTCCTGTCAAGCGTGACAATAAGATTTCTGCGGAATCCAAGAAACTTATTTTTCTCGGTCTGACTTTTGATAACGATTATGTGGACAAGGTTCGCGACGATTTGGCCCGTAAATGTCCCAATGGCAAAGTCAGCGGGATTTTGACCAAGGATGAATTCATCGCTTATTTCCCGCCATTTGTTATGGCTCGTCGCATTGCAGCCGAGGGCTATTGCGAACAGAACTCCAAGGCTTGAGGGGGAATCATGAAAAAAACACCAAAATCCCGATCACCAATGCTTTGCAGGTTCTTCTTTTTGGCCGGTCTCACAGCATCTGGGCTGGGAGGGTGCTCATATAGCATCCACAACGTTCACGTCAGCGATTTCACTCCGGTCAACGCGGAGTCCCCGAGCGGTGAAGGCCGCGTTGTGAAGGCACAAGCAGAACAGTTTGTTGTCTTTGGTTTCGTTGGACAGACCGACTATCTGACCGAGGCGTACCGGAAAATTCAGTCGTCGTGCAAAGGTGGCGAGATCCGCGGCCTGACGACCCAACACTCAACGGCCCACGGTTTTTATAGCTGGACTAACAAGGTGTTGATCCAAGGGACATGCTTTGGTGGGGCAGTGGCCTCGAAAGTTAGGCCCGCTGGAAAAAAAGCCTAAAAAATACTGAAGGCATGTGCAAGTTTTTCAATGAGGCCGGGTTTCAATAATCCGGCTCATGACTTCTTGAAACTCGGCCTGCCATGGCTCAAGGGTTACCTTGAAGTCGGTTTCAAAGCGAGAGCAATCAAGCCGTGAATTGAGCGGTCGTTGTGCTGGGGTAGGGTGTTCAGACGTCGCGATGGGTATCACATTTTTTACCTTCATCGGCATCCCGGAACCTTTGGCCAGAGCAAAGATCTCTTCTGCAAACCCATGCCAACTTAGTTCGCCCCGCGGGACCAAATGATAGATTGGGCAATTCGTGGTCGCGTTAGATGTATCGCGATTCGAGATCCTGCCGCTTAACAAAGCCTGCCATGTCATCCGCGCCAGAAAGTGCGCGCTGGTCGGCACTCCAATTTGATCCGCGACGACTCGAAGTTCTTCGCGTTCTCCGCCAAGGCGCAGCATTGTTTTGATGAAATTTGCGCCCTCGTCAGAATAAACCCACGACGTCCGGAAAATCGCACCACGGACGCCGCTGTCGGCAACCGCTTTTTCGCCCGCGAGTTTTGTTTTTCCGTAGACGCTCAGTGGTCCCGTTGGATCGACTTCGCGCCATGATCTTACGCCGCTGCCATCATAAACATAGTCGGTGGAGTAGTGGATCATGACGGCGTGGTGATCGCGTGCCCAACGCGCCATGATGCCAGGTGCGACGGCATTGACTGCGTGAGCGATTGATACCTCAGACTCGGCCCGATCGACTGCCGTGTAAGCCGCCGGGTTGATGATCAGGTCTGGTTGAACCTTGTCTAAGAGCTGTTTTAATTCGGATTCCACCGCCAGATTGCATCCGTGTTCGCCTTGCACATCGGTGAAAACAACGTCGGGGACAGGAGTCAACAACCGAGCAAAAGCACGACCGAGTTGTCCGCTCGCCCCAGTGACTAAAATTTTTTTAAAGCCTGACGCCACGCGCATAGATTGAATCGTCACAAATTGGGAATCCTCTGACAAGTAATAAGGTTAATAAAATTGAGGGCTTTATTCAGGCGGCCAGATTCCGGGCGTCAACCTGGATGTTCGTTGGGGTATCTTTCACCACGGGAATCAGGCTGCGATAGAGCTCCCTGAAGTTTATGGAATTTTTTTCGAGTCTATCGACGATAAACAGGCGAATATCTTTTTCGGTTGACCATGACATTCCGGTACTGGCATGTCCCTTGCGCTCCCAGTTGAGAACTGCCGGATGTTTTACACCAAATCGCCCGGCAAAGGATCTGATTGTCATGACAAAGAATTTTCTGACAAACGCCACTTGATTCCCGCTCAGGCGCGAGGACTGGTACGCGAGAATCTTCAATACTGCCGTCTGATAGGCATTGTAATTGACGTTCAGACACCATTGACCCGCTGCTTTGGTCATCGGTGCATTGATCAATACGACTGGAAACCCAAGGCTTTCGTCGATAAATTTTTTTTGAATTTTTGTTTCCACTAATTCCTACGACTCCCTAATCGGATCACCGCTAAGGAGTGTGTGAACAATATCAGGCAAAGTGATGTTGCGTTCAAGGCCCCGCAATACGGCGTGAGGCAGGACAATGAAATCCCCATTCGCAGCTCGTTCCCTCACAAAGGCCAACAAATCTTGATGCTTTGTCTGCAAAAACAAGTCCTCGCATGGTAACTGAGTTACCATTAGGTGTCAATCTGACCGTTGGACGCCATTCGCCCGACTCAGTAATCGAACTTGATTTGTGATGAATTGCAGAAAAATTGGAAGTGACATCGGGTGTCACCCCTTACTCGCGCCAGAACTATCCCCTCTGCTGCCCCCTGTGGGGTCAGGAAAGTTCAGCCCTGTGGAAGTGTCATTTGTAAACTGGTAAACGCGCCGGATCGATGTCGCGCAGTCTTGGGGCAGCCTTGTCTTTCGCCGACAACTCGACTCCGTTTCCACCGCCTGAATGGTTCAGGATTTCCAGCGGCCAGGGGATGCCCAAGTCGGGGTCGTTCCATGAAACTGAAAATTCATGCTCGGGCGAATAAAATTCGGTGCACTTGTAAGAGAAGACAGCAGTTTCGCTGGTCACGACAAATCCGTGGGCAAGTCCTGGCCCGACCCAAGTCTGGTTTTTCTTTGCCGAGCTCAGTTCAACTCCGACAAATTTTCCGAAAGTCGGAGAACCGCGACGGACGTCCACCGTGACGTCGTAAACTGATCCGGCCAACACCGAGATTAGTTTGCCTTGGCTTTTTGGATTTTGAAAATGCAGCCCGCGCAGGACTCCGCGGCGCGAAAAACTGACGTTATCCTGTACAAATTCCTGTGGGATTCCGGCTTCGGTGTACCGGTGTTTTGCATAGGATTCGAAGAAATAGCCGCGATCGTCGCCCCAGACTTTGGGTTCGATGATCAGGACGTCGCCAATTTCGGTTTGTGTGACTTTCATTGCCGGCCTAACGCCCCTCGCGCGCAATAATGTCCAACAAGTACTGACCATAACCACTTTTCTTGAGTGGTTCCGCCAACTTCTGCAGCTGCTCGGTGGTTACAAATCCCATGCGCCAGGCGATTTCTTCGGGACTTGCGATTTTCAGTCCCTGGCGGCTTTCCACAGCCTCGACGAAATTTGTCGCCTGGACCAATGACTCGTGAGTTCCGGTGTCAAGCCATGCCGTGCCCCGGCCCAGCAGGTTCACGTGCAGTTTGCCGCGTTTCAAGTATTCGATGTTCACGTCTGTTATCTCAAGCTCGCCGCGCGGAGATGGCTTCAAGTTTTTCGCAGTCTCGACGACGTCGGGGTCGTAAAAATAAAGTCCGGTCACGGCGTAATTCGAACGTGGTTTAACTGGTTTTTCTTCGAGACTGACGACCTGGCCGCCGGCATCAAATTCCACCACGCCGTAGCGCTCTGGATCGCGCACATAATACCCAAATACGGTCGCGCCGCCTTCGGTCAGGTTGGCGTCGTGCAGAGATTTGCCCAAGCCACTGCCGTAGAAAATGTTGTCGCCAAGAATCATGCAACTGTGGTGTCCACCAATGAATTTCTCGCCGATGATGAAAGCTTGGGCCAGGCCGTCGGGTGATGGTTGCTCGGCATATTCGATACTGATGCCCCATCGTTCGCCGGAGCCGAGGAGCTTTCTGAAGTTTGGTAAGTCGTCCGGCGTGCTGATGATGAGCACTTCGCGGATGCCAGACAGCATCAACGTTGCCAGCGGATAATAGATCATGGGCTTGTCGTAGACGGGCAGCAGCTGTTTGCTGGTCACGAGGGTCAGTGGATGCAGCCTCGTCCCCGAACCACCGGCCAGGATAATCCCCTTGCGGTGCAAGCTGTTTGTTGCGGGACGAGGTGTTTTTGTTTTGGATTCGCTGGTCATTTGGCTTCTCGTTGGTGATGTTGGGATGCTTAGGTGATCGGTTCCGTTGGACGGGGCCGCCATCCCTGGCCATGGTCACAAATGGCGACTGACCCGGCAAGTAAAAAGCTGCGATAAATAGGCTACTTGCGCCCATTCAGGCGGCTGAAATCAGCTTTACCTGAAAATGAAGGCCATCGCGCTCCAGTGCCGATTGTAACGCCAATTCAATAAACTGTTCCGGAGAGTGGCCTAGTTTCTTGGCCCATTTCCAAGCCCGGGAAGGACTGACGATCCTTCGGTTTTTTTCGATGTCGCACAGATGTGCTTTGGAAATACCTAATGTTTTTGCGAAATCAACTAGATTTAAGTCCTCGCCCATTCGAATTGAGTGCAGCAGACGTCCAAATGTGAGAGGTCCACCGGCAATTTTTTCTAAAAATATTGTCGCGTCCGTTTTTCTTGGTTTTTTTTGGGACTTAGTAGTCATGCTTGTTTACCTCCTCGATTCTGACGAATTTGACGCGATTTATTTCTTTGATCGCATATATCGCTCGATAAGATCGACTGAGGCGAATTGAACGCTGCCCAAGGCGGTCTCCTGAAAGTGACTCGTCGTGAAAGCCTCTGATCAATCTTACCTCTGACACACCGACTTTTTCGACTCGCTATCCATAAAATAAATACCCCGATCAGGGGTACAATTCAAGGCCTTCTGAGTTAAACGGAGAGTGCCTCAGGAACAGATTTTGATGATTAGCAGGAGAAGAGGAAGTGACATCTGGTGTCACTTCCCACGCGGTCAGCAAAGTTCAGAACGATCATCGCCTATAATTTCTGGTCTTGGTCGCTTCAACGGCCTACTTTTTCAGCCCAAGGCGTTCCCGGTCGTATCGACCTTCCTGGATTTTCCGGCACCAGTCCCCATTTTCCAGATACCAGGCGACTGTCTTGCGGATTCCTGACTCGAAAGTTTCTTTTGGTGCCCATCCCAACTCGCGCTGTATCTTGCCGGCGTCGATCGCATAGCGATGATCGTGTCCCGGGCGATCGGCGACATAGGTGATCAGGTCGCGGCGCCCGGTCTTGTCGGCCCTTGGCGCCAGCTGGTCCACGAGGTCACACACGGTCTGCACGACGCTCAAGTTTGTTTTTTCGTTGTGGCCGCCGACGCAATAGGTCTCGCCGATTTTGCCCCTCTCCAAAACGGTGAGCAGGGCCTCGGCATGGTCTTCGACATAGAGCCAGTCGCGGATGTTGTCGCCTTTGCCGTAGACCGGCAAATTTTTATTTTCGAGGGCGTTCAGGATCATCAGGGGGACCAATTTTTCCGGGAAATGATACGGCCCGTAATTATTTGAACAATTGGTCGTCACCGTGGGCAGGCCAAAGGTCTCGCGCCAGGCGCGGACCAGATGGTCGGAACTTGCCTTGCTGGCGCTGTAGGGACTGTTTGGAGCGTAGGGGGTCTCTTCCCGGAAGAAGCCCGAATCTCCGAGGCTTCCGAAAACCTCGTCGGTGGAAATATGCTGAAACCGGAATTTTCTCTTCCGCTCGCCGTCGCTCAAGGCCGCCCAATATTTCCGGGCCGCTTCCAGCAGCGTGTACGTCCCGACGACATTGGTTTGGATAAAATCCCCAGGTCCGTCGATCGAGCGATCCACATGACTTTCTGCAGCCAGGTGCAGCACCGCATCGGGCTCATGCACGCGGAACAGTTCATCCATAGCCCGCCGGTCGCATATGTCCGCTTGAACAAAAGCGTAAGCCGGGTGTTTTTCAACGCTGCGCAAATTTTCCAGGCTGCCGGCATAAGTCAACTTGTCGACGTTGACCACTTTGTAGCCGGGCCTGCTGATGGCCAGCCTCACGACCGCCGATCCAATAAATCCGGCGCCGCCGGTGACGAGAAGTTTCATCAATTCGCTCCTTTCAGAAAAGACGGCCTGACCAAAGCTCTTTCAGGAAGCCCTTAGCAGGGAAGCACTAATGGGGACCCCAAAGAAAAAGCGAAAGCTCCGTTTTTTTTTGTGAAATTACATGTTTACATATTTATGTACCAATGGTGCAAATTTTCGCACTAAATATGAACCGACGCTTCATTGTAAAAAAAATCGTGTAAAGACTTCAAGTTAGCGCTATGAAAGGAGCGAATTCAAGTCTTCCAGCGTCATGCTGCCCATCGTGCTGTTTTCAATGTTCATGACGGATTCAGCTAGCCCGCGCTTTTGGGCTTGGAGGGCCACAATTTTCTCTTCCACCGTATCGCGGGCAATCAAGCGGTGTGCAATGACCTTTCTCGTCTGGCCGATGCGGTGAGCGCGGCTTATCGCTTGGGCCTCTGCCGTCGGGTTCCACCGCGGGTCCAAGATGAAGCAGTAGTCGGCCGCCGTCAGGTTAAGTCCGACCCCGCCCGCCTTAAGGCTGATCAAAAAGACCGGAATTTTCACGTCAGGATCGTTTTGAAAACGATCCACAGGACCCGCCCGGTCGCGGGTTTTTCCGTCCAGATACTCAAACGCTATGCCAGCCTTTTCCAAACAATGTCGCACGATGTCCAGCAGGCCAGTGAACTGACTGATGACCAACGCCTTGTGACCAGTGCTGACAATCTCCTCGAGTTGTTCCAGTAGGATGTCGAGTTTAGCGCTGCTTTCCTTGATGGATTTTTTGTCAATCAGGGCCGGATGGCATGCGGCCTGGCGCAGGCGCTTCCATAGTGTCGCTCGGTGCCCAAGGCATCCAGAACTTGACGCAGAAATAACGTTTTTTGGAGTAGGGCGGAAGTGACATCTGAGGTCATTCCAGCCAATTGAGCCCAATTGCTGGGATTTAGCAAAGCCCTATTGACGCCAGATCACCCCATCATTTACCGTGCACAAGATCTGCCCATCAAAATGTCACCGTATCCGAGGTTTTTAAAAGTGATCGGCGTGACAGCATTACTGGTTTTCGTAACTTCGCTGGTCGTCGCGCTTAGCGTGATTCCGGTCATCCTGCGATTGGCCCAGGCTTACGGGATTTACGATATTCCAGACGTCGCGTTGGCATCCTCCAACGGCACCATGCCTGTGTCACAAGGCCAGACCCATTCTCATACTGGGCGACGCATCCACACGGCACCGATTCCCCGGCTTGGCGGCGGCGGTATTGTCCTCGCCGTTTTGCTCAGTATTTTGGTTTGGCTCAGCCCTCGGGGAATCTCATCCATTTTACTGCCCTCTTTGGCCCTTTATGTCATGGGGCTGTACGACGACCTTCACACCATCCGTCCGCGCTGGAAATTTGCGATTCAATTGACCTTCTGTGGCCTGGCTGTTTATTTTTCGGGGATGGGATTGTCGTCCCTCGTCCTGTCGCCAGCTGTCGTCGTTCCAATACCACCCACACTCGGGGTGCTGTTCAGCACCTTCATCATTGTCGGAGCCATCAACGCCACAAACATGATCGATGGCCTGGACGGCCTGGCGGGCGGAATGGTTCTCATCGGTATTGCCTTTCTTTCGTACATTCATTTTCTGACTACGGGGGACATCCAAACCCTCTTGTTTTTCTCGTTTCCCGTGATCGGTGCCTTGATTGGATTTCTTCGCTACAACACACATCCGGCCCGGATTTTCATGGGAGACGGCGGCAGCCACTGGCTGGGCTTTATTATCGGATCCCTATTGGTTTTGACCGCTGGTGGGATCGGGCTCATGCCAGACGCCCTCGGCTTGCCTCGATTGCAGCACATCAACGGTTCAGGCGGCACAGCAGTGGGGCATGTCCCCCTGATTTCTGCAGTCATGTGCCTGGCCATCCCGGTGTTCGATACGGCAAGTGTCATGATTCGCCGACTGATCCGGGGAGAAAATCCCATGAAGGCTGACAAGGCTCACCTTCATCACAGTTTGATTGAGATTGGATTTTCCCATCCTCAATCTGTTTTGATCATGTACTTTTTTGCGGTCTGTAACGGCGTGATCGCGGTACTTCCCGTGGCATTCCCGCAAAAAAACCTTTGGTGGGTACCTTATCTGGCAGCCGTTGCCCTGATGTTTGCGATCCCGCTTCTATTGCGGGTTGACCGCAATTTCATTGCC
>Ga0214919_10010830_pt1 | contig 11470 bp, 9 predicted proteins | sample LL1503_MetaG_FD_177994 | JGI IMG/M metagenome (GOLD analysis project Ga0214919, IMG submission 177994) | Freshwater microbial communities from Lake Lanier, Atlanta, Georgia, United States - LL-1503 | ecosystem: Environmental > Aquatic > Freshwater > Lake | place: USA: Georgia | collected 2015-03-15
ATATTTTTTACCATTTAAAATAAAACATCGTTTTATTTTAAATGCAGTAGTAGTGAATAGAAAAATGTAATTTTTCTATACACTGCGTACCATTAAAAATGTAAATTTTTTAAAATAATTTAAAAACATATTAATTTTTTTTTTAATGAGGTTATAATAAACACTAATTAAAAGAGTTTATTATAAACACGTCTATAAAAAAATTAATATTTAAGATAATAATTTATATATATTATCTTAAATATATTATATGGGAAATAGTATAATTAAGAGTTCTGAAGATAATAGATTTAATGATTCTTTATTAGCTACAGAAGTAAAAAAAATTATGATGGATAAAACATCTAATTATAATAATATGCCTATAAAACAGTTTTTAGCAGAAGCATGTTGTAAAGATGTTATAAAAACAGGTATTAATGACCCAAAAAATGTTATTTTAATAGCATTTCCAAAAGCAATTGATAAAAATGATTCAAGATGTATGAACAATAAAAATTGTTTGGAAAAAACATATGTTGGATTTCAAATAAATGATGATAAAGAAAAATATTGTGGAAATGAAACAACTACAGGTTTAGCCGGATATAACTTTTCATCATTTAATAAAGATAGTGTTTCAATGTGTGATCGTATTAAAATGCCAATAAATAGTAATAATGTATATACTGATTCAACAGATGGTAATACTGGTTCAACTGGTGATAATACTGGTCCAACAGGTGGTAATACTGGTTCAACAGGTGGTAATACTGATTCAACAGGTGGTAATACTGGTTCAACAGGTGGTAATACTGGTTCAACAGGTGGTAATACTGGTTCAACAGGTGGTAATACTGGTTCAACAGGTGGTAATACTGGTCCAACAGGTGGTAATACTGGTTCAACTGGTGGTAATACTAGTTTAACAGGTGGTAATACTGGTTCAACAGGTGGTAATACTGGTTCAACTGGTGGTAATACTAGTTTAACAGGTGGTAATACTGGTTCAACAGGTGGTAATACTGGTTCAACAGGTGGTAATACTGGTCCAACAGGTGGTAATACTGGTTCAACTGGTGGTAATACTAGTTTAACAGGTAATACTGGTTCAACAGGTGGTATTGGTGTGGATGATGGTGCTACTGGGTTAACTGGTGCTACTGGATTAACTGGTACTACTGGGTTAACTGGTGCACCATCAAATAACATATTTACTTCTTTAGGAAATTTTATTAAAAATAATTTTTTAATAATTGGTGTTTTTATATTATTTTGTATTATGGGTTTTATTTTTTTATCATCTCAAGGTAACAATAAATCAAAACATGGTAAACAAGGTAAACAAGGTAAACAAGGTAAACAAGGTAAACAAGGTAAACAAGGTAAACAAGGTAAACAAGGTAAACAAGGTAAACAAGGTAAACAAGGTAAACAATATATTGATGGTAGTCAAGAATAAAAATTGATAATTATTTAATATGTAAAATATAGATTATTATTATTAATGAAACGTAATCAAACTAATGAAAATGTATTTGAAAGTGTAAATAAAATAGTTTTATTGGGTGATGGCTGTATTGGTAAATCAACATTTTTTAATAAATTAATTAATTTGAATGATAAAAATTACCGTTTTCCAAAAAAGTATGAAGCTACAGATTCTTTTGATTTTGATAGAATTAATATAAATACATTAAATGGTGATATAACAATTGATCTATGGGATACAGCAGGTCAAGAAAATAGAGGAGGAAAATTAAGAGATGCATATCTTAAAGGTGCTGACGGTGTTTTATTATTGTACGATGTTTCAGAAAAAAAAACTATTGAAAATATTCCAAAATGGCTTGGTCAGATTAAAAATATAGCACCAAATGTACCTGTTGCTGTTTTAGGAAATAAATCTGATAAATTTGATAATCTTCAACAATCAGAACTTGTTAAAATTCGTGAATGTAATTTACAACGTGATGTTGGACATAAAAATATTAAAAATTTTTTAATTTCCATTAAAGAAAATACTCATCTGGAATTTACAACTAGTTTTTGGTCATCTAATGTTACAATTAATGAAAAACCTAATTGTTTAATCGGTCTAGAATATTTATTGTCTAACATTTATTCTCAACCTATTGTAATTGAATAATTTATTTTATTAAATACTAATTGAATAATTAAATAATTAAATTTATTTTATAAAAAAATTGAATACGTAACTAATTACTAACAATTAATTATATATTATTAATGTCTAATGTTTATATTATTAAATTAAAAAAAAATAATAATTCTGATATTGTTGACGCTTTTTTAGAATTATCAAATAATTCAAATGGTCATCCATATCTTCAAGTTAGAACTCATGAAAAATCAACAGATATTGATAATCAAGTACTATTATATAAATATATTAGTAATAATTTTTCACAAGTATCATTTTTAACTAATGATGATAATCATGAATGTTTGCTAAAATATTTTGATAAGATTGAATATAATACAACATTTTATTTTGATTCTCAAAGTGCTAGCTCATTTACACATTTTACAGAAACATTTAATAACATGATTAATAATAAAATTGAAACTATTAAATATCCTAGCGGTCATTTATATTATTTTGGAAAAACCGTAAATAATAGAAATATAAAACAACCTCATGGGTTAGGAACTGTACATTATGATACAGTTGCATCCAAAGTAAAATACACTGGTGAATTTGAATATGGAAAATATGATGGTGCAGGTGAATTTTTTAATTATGATAATAAAATATCTATTAAAGCAAATAATATTTCAAATGGAATACCAACACAAACCGGTGTTTTAACAATTAATTTGGGAGTAAAATCAGAATCGTATGATATTGATTTTAATTATTTATTTGAATCATTAAAATTAACTGAAAAAAAAGATAAACAATTTTTTGTTAACTCAGACAAATTTGTTAATAAAGTTGCAAAATTATATTGGACACGTGGCGAATCTATTAAAAGTGTAATTTTTAGAGAACAAAATATTAATGATAAACAATTAGAAATTTGGAATCAATTACTAAAACTTAATAAAAAAATAGACAGTCTAGTATTATTAAATGAACAATTACATCATAAAAAAATAAATGATACTAAATCATATGATGATTTATATATTTATACATTAATACCTTCTGTCATAGTTTTACTAATTAGTTTTTTTTATTAAATTAAAAATATTGAATAAATAATTATTTATTTAACAATGATTTATTTAATATAATGACATCAACATTTAATATTAACGGAAATTATTCAATTGATCTATCACTTAATACACATGAAAATCATATATATATATTAATTGTTAATAAAACATCAAATAAATCTTATGAAAACATTATTATGCCTACAGATATTATGAATTATACATTTAATATTGAAAGTATCCATAAAATTATTGTCAAATGTTTTGATACTGATGAAAATACTGATTATACATTTAATATAAATTGTTATGGTGATTCTATTAAATTATCTTTTAATGTATTATTGGACGAATACTTAAAAATTAATTTTGATATATATTTAACAGAAAAAAAATTATCATCTAATGATGAATTATTACTTAATTTTAATAAAATGAATATTAAATTAATAGAACTTGAAAAAAATATCACCGAACAACGTAATAATTTTGAACATAAAATTACACAACAAGAAAAACAAATAATCAATTTAGAACATAAAAATATCCAACAAGAAAAACAAATAATCAATTTAGAAAATAATTTGTCAAATTGTGTTGTTAATTTGGTACATCCTAGAGTACTGCTTGCTTATACCAATAATAATAATACTTGTCAAGAGGGAGCAAAGTTTTTAAACTTATTAGTACCTATTAATCTGACTGAATTAGATTTTACTGATCACGTGCGTTTTCCTAGTATTGGAAAAATTGTTCATTATATCGATTATGAAAAAATTAATTATCTATATAAACTTAAAAAACTTAAATTATCATTTGCAATTGATAGCAATGGCTATAGTAGTTGGTATAATTTTTCAACTAGTTTAGCAAAAAGTAAAACTGTTGAACACCTAACTATTTATCAGCATCATGCCGGTGGTCTTGGTTTTCATTCAAGACCAACCACATATGAATTTACAGGTTTAGAACATTTTCCAAATCTCAAATATTTATGCGTGGAAAGTTCAAACTTTTGTAATTCTACATCATTTGTTGGCAATCTAAAGTCATTCAAACATAATATTAAGAAAATAGAGTTAATTAGTTGTACTAATCATAATAATCCGGAATTAGAAAATTATTGTAGAAATAACAAAATAGAGATATTGATTAAATAATTATAAAATTGAAAATATAATATTTTGAAAATATGTTTAATATATATATAATGTCTATTTTACACTATATTATTGAGTTTTACAAAGCAGTAAATGACTTTACTGTTGAAATGACAATGACAGGATACTTGGAAGAAAATGAATTACAACATTTGAAATATTATAATAGTTTTGATTTTGAAGACATGTATAATTAATTTATAAAAATTGATAATTTAAAATTATAATATATATTTGATTATATATTATAATGACAATTCCAGAATATATTAATACTATTTTTACTGACTTAAATAATGATAATATTAGGATTAAACTAAAAACAAAACCATTTATTAATGGATCTATTGATGATATCATTAATTGGATGGTTTTATACCCACATGCAAATGCAGATATGGAAGATATTAAAACAGGCGAAACCCCATTTTTCTTAGCATGTAGATATAATTCAAATAATGATTTAATTAAATGGTTTATTCAATTAGATGAAACTAATTTAAATTTTAAAAATAAACATAATATGAGTGTTATTGATTATTTAATTAAACATAATGTTGATTCTAATAGAATTAATTTATTACAACAATTTAATATTATAATTTAACCATAATTATTTTATTAACCCCAATTATCCCCCAATTAACCATAATTATTTTATTAAACCGAATAACCCCAATTAAACCCAAATTAACCTCCAATTAACCCAGATTAACTATAATCAGTTTGTATATTATAAAAAAAGTTGAATATATTATATTTTGCAACCAAACATTAATAATATTTAATGCTATCAATCAATAAATTGGAAATCAATACTCTACCAAACACTACCAAATCTGCTATGTGTTCTGTAAAATACAATAATTATAATGTATTGTCAGTTGTATCTGCACACTTGCCTTCAACGAGTTCTAAATCTATTAAGAAAACTCCGACATTGCTTGAAATTATTAATCAATTACAAGATGATGTTATTTTGTTGGGTGATATTAATGCTACATTTTCAACTAAATTTAATAATGTACAAAAATCTTCAACATTAGAGTTATATGATAAAACTAAAAATCATTCGTTATCAACACAATTATTATCATATCATTTTGCAAATACTAATATTATTTATGATGAAGATGCTAAATCAATGAATGTTAAGACACGATTAATTTCATCTCAATGTACTAAAGCAGGTATTGAATCAGGTGGATTAGGTGCTAGTGATAATTGTATCTTATTTGAACGTAAAAATAAACCAAATATTACATGCAAATATTCATCTGCATTTAAAGCAAATCATCCATTGACAAAGCTAACATATGGTTCAAATGAAGTTCCATCAGATCATGCAGTTGCAAATATTGTTTATAGTATTACAATTCCAGAATTTAAACAATCTAAAGAAACTAAACAAATTTGGCAAACTGAACACTATTCACGAATTGATATGAATTGTATGACTATGAATGTAGGGGGCGATGTTTCAGATGAAGCTACATATAATTTAGAATTTATTCCTGCTGGTTATGATTTTAAAGACGATGAAGAAAAAGCAAAGATTTTATCAACAATTAAGGAATCTTATGTCGATATTATTAAATATGAGAAAACGAGATCTAATTCTGGTATTGACAATATCAGTGTTCCATCAAGATCATATGGAATTTTAGATATCCATATTCCATATATTTATGATTTAATTGAATTTTTTAAACAAAAAAATTATTCTGAAGAAACAATGAAACGTGTATATAAATATGCAGAAAGTCAAATGAATAAATATAATCAAGTTCGTGATGATTTTATTAAGGATCATCCTGATCGATTAGAAAATCTAACTCTATTAGAAAATGCAATTAGCAAAATTAGAACATGTGATGAATTAAAACCAATTAGATTTGTTGCTATTAAATCATATGTTGATTCACTTGTTAGTAATAAACAAAAGATGACACAATTAGAATTTATTAAAAGTCATATTGAATCAAAAGATTATTCAATTGTATCATTACAAGAAGTTCCATTTGTTATGTTAGAATCAGTTAAACAATTATTAGAATCACATGGTTTTACTATTCCAGATTGGCACGTTGAAGATAATTTTGTTACATTTGTTGCAATTAATTCAACTAATATTGAACCATTTATTAAAGAAGTGTATGAGTATTCTTATAGTTTCTAAAAGAAACATATACATAAGAACTTTGTTCTTATTATACAACGATTTAATATACTTTTTTTAAATAATAATATATATATAATTTATACTATATATATAATATGTTAGAAGAATGGATATCATTAATACCAAAAAAAGTATTTATTAATAAAAAAATAGATAAAAGTTTATCAAATAAATATGATAAAATAACTAATTTACCATATATTATATCATTTGATATAGAATTTATAAATTATAATAATATTCGTATTATACCAAAACAACGCATTCAACCTACCCAACCTACACAAACAAAACATAATAATTATGAACGTTTGCAAACAATTCATGAGTTAGGTGGATTAATATTTGAAAAAAAAAATGATGGTTGGTATTTAACCTATTTATTTCATTTTAATTTAATACCAATAATTAAAAATATAAAACAGTATTATTTATTAACATCACAATATAATACACTATCAAACAAAACTTTAGAAAAAGTAGTTGAATTAGAAAAACAATTACTACCAGAAAATATTAATATTAATTTATTAGGTGAAAATAGAATTATAAAAAGATATTTACCATATTATAAAAAATTTACAGATATTAATATTTTAAAGAAAAAGATTAGTAAAATAAAATATATGATAAAAGGCACTGATTTATCAAAACCAGATTATGAATTATTTAAAAAAATTATTACATTAATATTAAATGATAAAGATAGTATTCAAAGAGAAATTAATAAAGATAAGCAAAATATATTTATTAAATTAACTAATGAATTATTTTCAAAATCTTATTTAATTGTTAAAGGGGTTGAAGATATTAAAGCATTAAAAAATCATACAATATTATTAAATGAAGAACCTGTTAAATTAACTAATTATTTTGATATAGCAATATTTAATGAACAATTATTTAAAAAATGTAATAGTGCTGAATTAGAAAAGACTTTTATATGTTTAGAAAAATTAAATAAAACACAATTGTATAATGATTATTATCAACATATTAAAACATTTACTAATTTAAAAGCCCATAATCCTTTAGTTGATGCATATTATACATGGGTAATATTTAATATTTATTTATAATCATCATCAAATAATAATTTATCAATAGTTGTCATTGGAAAGTAAAACTTTTCAATGCGTTATCAAACTTTGTTTGATAAGGTCCTAACACAGAATATTCTATGAGATATAATTCCAATTAAAAATAATATTCCAATTACTTTATATTTATTATAATTAAAATAGTGTGCAATAAATAAACCACCAATTATAACCATAATAACATCAATAATTGCTATATCAAATAATCGTATACTATGAACTCCTTCAGATGGTTTATCAAAAATATCTTTATATTTACAAGGCATATATAAGCTGTTATAATATAATATTTTAATATTTATTAATAACAATTTTATATCTAATATCCTATTAGTTAAAATGATTGTTGAATCAACTATTGAAAAATAATTGATCCACTTATTACTTTAGTAGTTTGTAGTTTGTAGTTCAGTTGTTTAATCTATTAGTGTTTTTATTTTATTAGCAATTTCTCTTAAAATTAATATTTTATCCTGCCCTGTTTTATCATGAATATTAAAATCAATAAAACTTATACGATAATCTATAAGTATATATAAAAATAATTGTAATATTATTTTATTTAAATTTCCCGTATGTATATTATACATCATACTACTATTACTTTCAGTAAATGTGTTGTCTATAAATCTAAAATATTTAGGCATATTACTAAAATAATGATTATATATATTGCCATCAACATCAACACCATTACCGCCATCATCATCATCATCATCATCATCATCATCATCACTTACTTTTAATCTATAACTATATATTAATCTATTCCACATACCTGCATAATGTTGTAATTTTGATTCAGATTCTTTTTGTGCAATTTTCCAATATGCTGAATAATTATTATTGTGTTGTAATTTTACTCCAACATATTTACCATTTTCATATATTCTTAATAATAAATACATTTCAAATAGTGAACTCGCCATACAATTGCTATAGTATATTTTATTATTATTGTAAATGTACTTTGTATCTTTCGAGAATATATTATTAAACATACCAATACTATCCGATAAATACACATCATTGCTAAAAACATAATTAGATTCAGATGTATAATTTATTGATTTAGATATCAATTTATTTATTTCACTAATAAAATACTTTATCTTATCATTATTATTTAAAGAGTTATATAATTTATCTGTTTTACCTAAATTACGTTGTTTATTATTAATAAAAAAAGTAATTGACTTACTTAAAAATCCTTTTTTATAATTAATAGAATCAAGTTTATTAACAATAAATTTGGCTAATCTTATTTTCCACGAACTATACATATAATTATATAAAGTATTTTTATCATTAATATCAACATCTTTATGATCCTTTTCAAACATTTGTTTTTTTATTTCATCTAAATTTATATATTTTTTAAATCTGTTATTTAGATAAAATAATAGTATTTCAATAAATCTATAAAATCTAATATTAATATCATTACAAAATAAATTTAATAATTGTTCAGGATTTTTATTTAATAACTCTGATTTATATGTATCATAACATTTGTGTATTTTACCTGTCCATTCTATATGTTGAAACTTATTTTTTATAGTAATATTACGACGTTCTATTGTATTAATTTCAATACCTTTATAAGTTATTAAATAACAATGATAATCTAATAAGAAATTTAAAAACATTAAGCTTGTAATATTTAAATTATAGTCAAATTTTTTTATGTCTCCTTTATCGTCTATATTATCGGCATCATTACCTGAATTATAAATTTCTTTATTATATTTATTAATAAATATTTGTGATAATATATGTTTAGTTTTAATAGTTTCAATAAGTTTTTCATAACATGAATAAAACAGTTCATTGAGTTCATTTGTTTTAATATTTTCAGAACCAGTATCATCTATTTTATCTATTATAAGATGATTGCCATCAAATGGTTTCAGTTTATCAATAATAATTTTTAATATATTATCTGATAGGGTATTACTATCATGGTTTGCATAACTAGATAATAGGGTATTAGCGCACATAACAAATCCACCTGTTTGTTGTCTATTTAAATTATAACTTTTATCAATAATTGATAACATTTTAGTAATAGAACTTTTAGAAATATTTATAAATCTATTTAAATTTTTACTGTCTGATTTATAAGTTAGTTGATCAATATTATTAATACTTTCTATTATTTTTATTAATTTATCTTGAATATCTATTATTTCAGGTTTATTAACTCGAACTATATTTAAATTTAAAAAATTATAAGAATTATCATTATGTTTACTTAGATAATCTATACAATTATTTAGAATAATTATAATATATTTTATATTTCTATCTGTATTAGTGTCATGCTTTGCATAACTATCTAATAGGGTATACTTTACAAGTATTTCCCCTGTTATAAAAGAAAATACACGGTTTAATTTATTTTCCCATTCTTTAAGATTCCAAGGATATTTATTATGATATGTTAATATATCTATCAGTTCTGATAAAAAATAATCTAAATTTGGTATATTACAATTTAAATCATTAATTGTTGTAGGTGTATAATTATTAAAAATGATTTTTTTACATTGTGATGAGTCGGGATGGTTAATAAATACATTGATAAATTCACTTTTACCTTTTATATAATTGCAACATTTTAAATATTCTAATTCTTTACGTTTATCAATATTAATAGTAGATTTATATAAACTAAAAAATATATTCATTCTAGATAAACCAAAATTAATTATTTCTTGTTTTATATTATATTCATTGATAATTTTTGATGATAATATGTATTGATATTGTTTAGTCAATTTTAAATTTCCAATATTATTTGGTGTATTTATAGTAATTTTATTATTTCTATGATCGTAAAAATATAATTCATCATATGCATGATCATACATATACTCAACATTATTAGGACACGGTGCTTCTTCATATATTTGATTTGTTCCAATTTTACAATATTTTTCATCAGATTTTTTTTTTGTTATAAGAGTATCAATTTTTGTTCTTATTATTTCTAATATTTTAGTTTGTTCTTTTTCATTACTATCAAATTTTGAAAACTTATATTTAGTACTTACAATATAATCACGAACTAATATTAAAACAATAAAACTTAAATTATATAAATGATTAAAAATAATTATTTTATTATCATCTGCAATATCATTATAATTAACTATTATTTCAAAATCAATATATGATTTATTAAATATATTTTTAATAAATTTTTCATTAAAATTTTTCTTAACTGTTTCATCATGTATATTTATATTTTTTATGACTAATAACATTGCTATATCACCTTTTAATACAAACTTTATTTTATCATTTAAATTTTCGGGAGCTAGTCTACTATTTATATATTTATGTATTGCATATTCATAAATTGAAACATATAGTTTAATAATTGTTATATAGTTATCAATTGAATCATTTTCTGATCCAAAAAACTCTTTAGTTACTATTTTTGTTAATAGATTATTTAATTTATTATCATCTGATATAGAATTTAGAATTAATTGATCATTAATATTTTTATTTTTTATTTTTTTTATATACATATCTTTATAATAATCTTTATAATAATCTACATTATATTCATTTTGTAATTCATCTAAATATTTTTTTTTTTCGTTTATAATTTCATCTTGTTTAGATAATAATATGTCTAGATTATAATCTTCTAATGTTAAGATCTTATTTTTGTTTTTTTTAATTGTTTTTTTAATTTGATCTTTATTTAAGTTATCATTCTTTAATTTATTAACAGTTAATATTTGTTTCAATGTTTCAATTTCTTTTTTTAATTGCTCAATTTTATTTTTTTTTTTTTCTTTTTTTTCTTTTTTTTTTTTTTTTTTTTTTTTTTTTTTTTTTATTTTTTT
>Ga0214919_10010831_pt1 | contig 11469 bp, 6 predicted proteins | sample LL1503_MetaG_FD_177994 | JGI IMG/M metagenome (GOLD analysis project Ga0214919, IMG submission 177994) | Freshwater microbial communities from Lake Lanier, Atlanta, Georgia, United States - LL-1503 | ecosystem: Environmental > Aquatic > Freshwater > Lake | place: USA: Georgia | collected 2015-03-15
CTCGCCTTGTTTTCCCTCATGACCGCCCGCGCCGCCGAACCCATCAAAGTCGCCTGCGTCGGCGACAGCATCACCCAGGGCTCCGGTGCCCAGAAGGGTAAGTCCTATCCGGCCCAGCTGCAGGGCTTGCTCGGTGACGGCTATCAGGTCGGCAATTTCGGCGTCAGCGGACGCACTCTCCTCAAGAAGGGCGACTTCCCTTACTGGAAGGAGAAGAAATATCAGGACGCCCTCGCGATGGAGCCGTCGATCGTGGTCATCATGCTCGGCACCAACGACACCAAGCCGCAGAACTGGAAGTTCGAGGCTGAGTTCGACGCCGATTATCGCGAACTCGTGAAATCTTTTCAGTCCCTGAAGTCCAAACCGAAGGTGTTCGTCTGCCGCCCGGTGCCGGTCCCCGGCAAGGGCAACTACGGCATCAACGAAGAGAACATCCAGAAGGAGATCCCGCGCGTCGACGCGCTCGCGAAGGAACTCGGCTGCGGCGTGATCGACATGCATGCGGCGCTCGAGAAGTTCCCCGAGCTGCTGCCGGATCGCGTGCACCCGAACACCGCCGGCGCCGGTGAGATGGCCAAGGCCGCGGCGAAGGCGATCGCGGGCAAGTAAGCCTCAGCGGCCCGAGGCCGACGGTCCGAGGATGCGTCCGAGCACGTCCTGGGCGGCCGTGCGTAGTTCCTGCCAACGTGGCGAAGGATGGGCGGGACCGTGCGCGATGAGCTGCAGGGTGCTGCGCCATTCGAGCACGGCGCGTTCGAGGTCGCCCTGGCCCGGGCCGTGGCCTTCGGCGTCGGCGGGCGGGATCTTGCCGTGCAGGGCGAAGCCTTTGAGCGCCTCGGCGCAGCCTTCGCCGAAGCCGGCGGGCAGACCCTCGCGGAGATAGCCCTCGGCGGTCAGCGATTTGTAGGCCAGGCGACAGCAGGCGCCGAGGCGGCTGGAGTTGCGTCCGGCCGAGGCCACGCGTTCGCCGGCCCGGAGCTCGGCGAGGTCCCAGGCGATCGCATGGGCATCGTAGGCATGGTCTTCGAGGGCGGCGGCGACGGCGAGGCCTTCGCCGTGCTGGAAGAGCGAGGCGATGTGGCCACGTTCGGTCGGGCGGCCGGCCGTATCGATCAGGCCGAGCTTTTTCCAGAGCCGGCCGGCGCGGGCCGTGTGAAGCGTGCCGCCGCCGAGGACTTCGCGCAGGTTGATGTCCTGCTTCTCGACCTGTCGGCGGGGCGGATTGATGAGCGGGTGGTTGTCCGCGTCGGGCCAGACGCGGACGTCGGCGCGGGAGTAGTCGAGCTTCACCTGGACGCTGTCGCGCCCAAGGAAGATCCCTCCGTGCGCCATGCCGCCTTGGGTGAGCTTCGGCAGCAGGGGCAGGATTTCCTTCTCCAGTAGTTCGAGCTTCCAGGTGCGCGGACGGACCTGGCCGCCTTCGAGCTTACGGAGCGCCTTCACCAGCCATTCCGCGGGTGTCAGGTGCGACGTGCCGGCTTCCTTGGGGAAGTGAGCGAGCGTGATCGTGCGGCCGTAACGGAGCCCTTCGTTCGTCTCGAGTTTGCAGGGTGTGCCGTAGGGCAGGGCGCGCAATGAGTCAGGCTTGGAAAGGGCCGGATGCCAGGTGTCCTTGACGTAGATGAGCGCCTGCGAAAGCGGGACGAGGTGCGTCGGGCGTTCGCGTTGCCAGGTGCCGTTGCGCCCGCAGATCTCATGGATGTGACGCGTCGTGCCCGCGACCGGGGCGGGCAGGTCGGTCGGCAGGTCTTCGTCGAGCCGATCCAAGGCGAGGTCGATCGGTTCGCGGGTGAAGAGCGACTGAGCGAGCTTGTTCGCGACGGACTTCGGTTCCTCGGCCCGCCGCATCACCGAGAGGAAAGCCGGCCAGTCGAGGGCGTCGCTGCGCTTGAGCTGAAGGGGCTTCGCTTCGCCGAGGCGGGGGCTGTCGCCCGTCCAGAGGGCGAAGCCGCGATCATCGAGGCCGCGGCGACCGGCGCGGCCGAACATCTGGAGCAGTTCGTCCGGGCGTACTTCGCGTTCGGCGTGTTCGGCGGCGTAACGGCGATCGGTGACGAGCACCGAGCGGAGGGAGAAGTTGATGCCCGAGGCGAGGCCCGTGGTGGCGACCACGACGCTCAACTTGCCGGCCTTGGCCCAAGGTTCGATGAGTTCCGTGCGTTGATCGAAGGTCAGTCCGCTGTGGTGCAGGCCGACGCCTTGGCGGAGCAGCCGGTTCAGGTCATCGCCGGCCATGGCCCGCTGGCTAGGGGAGAGCTGGGGGCCGGTACCGAGGGGAAGGCCGGCGGCGATGTCGCGGGCGATCTGTTCTGCCGCCCGGCGGCGGGGGGCAAAGACTAGGACAGGGCCTAGGTCGGCCAGCACTGCCCTGATCACCGCCCGGGCGATGTGGCCTTTGATCCCGGCCGGCTCACGGGTCTCCAGGGCATCCAGGGAGACCTCTTCGAGGGGGATGGGTCGGGTGTGCTCCTCGATCAGGGTCACCTTGCGGCCAAGCCCGCGGAGCCATTCCGCGACGGCCTTGGGGTTGGAGACGCTGCCGCTCAGCAGGAGGAGCTGGGTGGAGGGTGGGGCGATGGCCAGGACGGTCTCGTAAGCGGCGCCTCGGCGGCTGTCGGCCAGCATCTGGTATTCGTCGACGACGAGGAGATCGGGGTGTCGGCCCTCGAGGAAGCGATGCCGCTGGGTCTCCAGGGTGGCCACAATCACCGGGGCGCCAAGGTTGTCGCTGACATCGCCCGTCGCGATGCCGACGTCCCAGCCCAAGGCCTGCCATTCGGCCCGCTTGTCGTTGGCCAAGGCCCGGGTGGGCACCGTGTAGACCGCCTGGCCCTTGTGCCCCCCTTTGATGAGCAGTTCGAAGACGTGGGTCTTGCCTGCGCCCGTCGGAGCTTGGATCACCACGTCCTCGCCTTGGCGGAGGGCCCGGAGGGCGTCCTGCTGCCAGAGGTCGGGGAGGATGAGCCGTGAGTCCGACATGGCGACTTTCCATCAAAGTGCGGAAGGCCTTAGACGCAAGCCGAGGGGGTTTGCGGTTGCGACATTTCCTGAGCCCGTGCTACGACTCCTGTCGCATGGCCATCAGCAACGACCTCGCCCGCGGGCTTAAGAAAGTCGACAAGGACCTCGACTTCATGATGACGTGTTTCGTCGAGGTGCTCGAGCAGCTCGACCATAAGGACCTCGCCGGCACCTTGCCGTGGATGGGCAAGCGCAAGCTGCGCGGCGTCCAGATCTTCTCCTACCGCGGCGTGCAGGCGTATTCGATCGCCTTCCAGCTCCTCAACATGGTCGAGGAGAACGCCTCCGCGCAGTCCAAGCGTCTCCGCGAAGACAAGCACGGCCTCGCCTCGGATCCCGGTTCCTGGGGGCGCGCGCTCCGCGCCCTCGTCGCCGCCGGCCTGACCGACAAGCAGATCGCCAAGCGCCTGAACCGCATGCGCGTCGAGCCGGTGCTCACCGCGCACCCGACCGAAGCCAAGCGCGCCACCGTCCTCGAGATCCATCGCGAGATCTACAAGCTCCTCGTCCGTCGCGAGAACAACATGTGGACCGTCGCGGAACAGCGCGCGATCCGCGAGGAGATCAAGGTCGCCCTCGAACGTCTGTGGCGTACCGGCGAGATCTACCATCAGAAGCCCGACGTGGCTTCGGAGCTCCGGAACATCAATTACTTCCTGTCGAAGGTCTTCCCGGATGCCGTGGTCAGCATGGATCTTCGCCTGCGCCAGGCCTGGGAAGAGGCCGGCCTCGACCCGGCCCGCGTCGAACACCCGGATTCCTTGCCCCAGATCGTCCTCGGCACCTGGGTCGGCGGTGACCGCGACGGCCACCCGCTGGTCACGGCCGAAGTCACGACCCGCGCCCTCAACCTTTTCCGCTCCACCGCCATCGCGATCTGCAACGAGCGCCTCGAGACCCTCGGTCAGCGCCTGTCGCTCGGCGACCATCTGCAGGAGCCTCCGGCCGTCTTCACGCGTCAGGTCGCCAAGCACGCCGCCTTCCATGGCGAAGCCGGCGAGGCCGCGATGAAGCGCAACATCGGCGAGACCTGGCGCCAGTACATCAACCTGATCCGCCTGCGTTTGCCGAACGTCGAAGGCGAACTCGGCCACGGTCAGCATCGGACGCCCGAGGGCGTCATCGCCGACCTGCTGTTCCTCCGCGAGACCTTGGTCGAAGTGGGCGCCGGTCGCATCGCCCGCGCGGAGCTCGATCCGCTCCTCCGTTTCCTCCGTACCTTCGGCTTCCACATGGCCTGCCTGGATATCCGCCAGAACAGCGCCTTCCACGACAAGGCCATCGGCCAGCTCCTCGCCGCCACCGGCCAGGATGACACGAACTACTCGCAGTGGGACGAATCCCGCCGCCTCGGTTTCCTCGACTCCGAACTCCGTTCGACCCGTCCGTTCCTCCGCGAGCAGGCGAGCATCGGCCCGGAAGCCGACGCCGTGGTCGCCTGCCACCGCGCCCTCGTCACGCACATCAACCAGTATGGTTCCGCCGGCCTGGGGTCGCTGATCGTCAGCATGACCCGTTCGGTCTCGGACCTGTTGTCCGTCTATCTCCTCGCCCGTGAGGCCGGCCTGACCGCCGGCGGTTCCGAAGACGCCTACTGTCTGCTTCCTGTCGTCCCGCTCTTCGAGACCATCGGCGACCTTGAGCGCAGCACGGGCATCATGGATGCGTTCCTGTCGCACCCGATGACCAAGCGGACGCTGCAGGCCCGTCGCGACGCCGGCATCACCGACGGCCTTACCCAGCAGGTCATGATCGGCTACTCCGACTCGAACAAGGACGGCGGCATCCTCGCCTCCCTCTGGAACCTCTACCGCGCCCAGCAGAATCTCGCCGCCGTCGGCGAGAAGCATGGCGTCCGCATCATCTTCTTCCACGGCCGTGGCGGCACCATCTCCCGTGGCGCCGGTCCGACGCACCGCTTCATCGACGCCCTTCCGCAGGGTTCGATCCAGGGCGAGATGCGCGTCACCGAGCAGGGCGAGAGCATCACGCAGAAGTACGCCAACCACATCACCGCGGTGAACAACCTCGAACTGCTGACCGCCGGCGTGACCCAGAACACCTTCCTGCATGACGTCGCCGTCCGCAGCGAAGCCAGTCAGGCCAAGGTCATGGACCGCCTCGCCGAGTTCTCCCGCGAGGCCTATCAGTCGCTGATCCAGACCCCGCGGTTCATCGAGTTCTTCCGCCAGGCCACCCCGATCGACGTGATCGAAGCCAGCCGCATCGGCTCCCGCCCGTCGCGCCGCACCGGCGCCGCCTCGCTCGAGGATCTCCGCGCCATCCCGTGGGTCTTCGCCTGGAGCCAGGCCCGCTTCTATCTCTCCGGCTGGTATGGCGTCGGCTCCGCGCTCGCCCGCCTCAAGGAAGAAGACCCGAAGGGCTTCGAGATCATCCGCAAGAACTACGACGATTGGCCGCCCCTGCGCTACATGCTCAAGAACGCCTCCACCAGCGTCCTGGCTTCCAACCGCAGCATGATGAAGCTCTACGGTGCGCTCGTGACCGACAAGAAGCTCCGCGGCCTCTTCCTGAACCGCATCCTCGCCGAGCACAACCTCACCCGCAAGATGCTCGACGAGCTTTCCGGCTCGAAGCTCAGCGAAGGCCGTCCGCGTCTCCGCAAGGTGATCGCCCTCCGCGAGTCCGCGATCGACCTCCTGCACGAACAGCAGGTGGCGTTGCTCAAGGACTGGCGCAAGAAGGTGGCCGACGGCGACCGCAAGGAAGCCGACGCGCTGCTGCCGCAGATGCTCCTCTCGTTGAACGCCATCGCCGCCGGCCTCCAGGCCACGGGCTGAGGTCGCTCAGCGTTTCGGCAGGTCGGTGCTCCCGGGGATCTCTCCGCGGAGCATCCTGCCGGCTTGGCCGGAGAGCCACAGGTAGTGGTCCGTCGGGACATCGGACAGGTCGACGAAGTTGCCGACCGGCCGCGGGCCGCCGCACTTCATGATAGCCGTACCTTCGTCGAGTTCGTCGAACATCGCCACGTAGAGGGTCTTCGCCCCCGCTTCGCGGGCGGCGACGGCCTGGGACCAGAGGAAGCGGCCGCCGAGGCGCGGAATCTGGTCGAGCTTGGATGGTTTTCCGCGTTGGGCTGAAAGGTTGCTCCAGCTGAAGCCGGGGAAGATCACCGGGAGGTAGGTCTTCTGTTCGGCGCGGCACCAAGCCGCATCGGGAGCCCAGACCTTCCGTCCGAGGTCGGCCGCGCCCTGCGGATCGCCGAAGCGGCCGACCGTCCACGGGCTGACGATGTCGGCCTGCCGGATCAGCGCATGCAGCGCCGAGTCGGGTTGGCTGTCGTTCTTCAGTTCGCGCCAGTAGGTCGGCACGCCGACCATGATCGCGGAGCCGGTGGCTTTGATGTCGGCGAGCAGCCCGGTCCAATCCTTGAGCGCAGGCGCACGGTCGTTGAAGCCAAGACCCCAGAGCGCGACGAGCGGCTTGCCTTGGTGGAACTGCGCGCACGGCTGTTTCGTCTGGCCGGCGGCGACGAGCTGGCGCCAGTCCGCGGCGACGAGCGGGAAGCGTTCAGGCGTCAGGCCGGAGAGATCATACATCACCGTCAGCGAACGCCCTTCGGCGTTGGCAGCTTCGGTGCAGTTGCGTAACACGACATCCAGCGACGCCGCGCCGCGTCCCTTGCCCAGGCCGACGGCGAAGCGCTGGAGCATCGCGCCGTCGAGGCCGTAGTCCTTCATCCAGCGGAAGTGGCGCCGGACGGTCGCGGGATGGACGCTGCTGAACAGGTCGGCCGTGCGGCCATCGGCGAACTTGAAGGGAGAGGCGTAGCGTTCGTCGGGAGGGAATTCGCTGAGATCGGGCCAGAGGTCGAACGAGCAGGCCTGAATCGAGAAACGCTTACCCGGGCCGTAGTGGACCCAGCCAAGCCCGCTGGCATCGCCTTCGGCCCGAAACCATCCTTGGTAGCCCGTCACGACCTTGCCGTCCAAGGTAGGGTGCAGAGGGTCTTCGGCCGACGAAAGGGCCGTGAGGGTCAGGCAGAGCGCGGAAAAGACCGCTTTCATCGTCCGGGTCAGACGTGCTTCCAGAAATCCATCAGGAAGCGCGTGGCCAGCTGGGCGAGGAAGACGATGTTCCAGAAGATCAGCTGGAGGCCGAGGGAGGGGCCGAAGCCCATGCTCAGGACCTGGGCGGAGGCGCTGGTGACCAGCAGGACGACCGTGGCGGTGCAAAGGGAGATGACCAGGACTTCGACGGACTTCGGGATGAAGCCGGAGAGGCTGGTGTCGGCCATGCAGATCGCGGCGAAAGTGAGGGCGACCGAGACGATGCCCGTGAGGCCGATGCCGATGGAGGTGCCGTCCTTGCCGAAGAAATGCTGGGCGGCGAGGCGACCGAGCAAAGGGATGTAGACGATCACCATCGCCAAGGCGACCCAGAAGCCCGGAGAGGCGTAATCCTGGCCGAGGATCTTCTCGGCGTAGCTTTCGGCCGCATGCTTGATGACGGCTTCTTTGATCGGATTGGTCAGGGCGAGGAGCACGTCGGAAACCTAGCCGTGCGCGGCCTTTTGTCCACGCCTAAGGCGCCGGCTCAGCGGGTCCACTCCTCGCGGGCCGAGGCCCAGAGGTCGTAGTTCAGCGGTCGCTTGCCGGTCGGCACGAGGCGGAAATGTCCGCCGGAAGCCTTGATGATCGCGAGGCCGGCGGCGACGTCCCAGAGGTTCGTGCCGGACTCATAATACGTATCGGCGAGGCCTTCGCCGACGTAGGCGAGGGCGAGCGCGGCGGAGCCGATCATGCGGATCTTCTTGTAGCGGCCGACCTGCTGCACGAAGAGCTGCATCGCGGGGCCGGACTTGTCGGCGGCGGCAGGGAAGCCCGTCATGATGCAGGCGTCCTTGATGTCGGTGACCCAGCCCGGCGTGATGCGGACGCCGTTGACGAAGCTGCCTTCGCCGACGACGCCGAGGATAGTCTTCTTCGCCGTGAAGTCGTGGATGACCCCGAGCACCGGCTCCTTGCCGCGCATCAGGCCCAGCGAGACGCAGGTCGAAGGTTGGCGACGGAGGTAGTTGTAGGTGCCGTCGAGCGGGTCGACGACCCAGTAGAGGCTGCCGCCGTCGTAGAGCGAGGCGTCGCCGCCCAGCTCCTCGCCGATGACGGGGAGTCCCGTGGCCTTGAGCATGTCGCGCACCAGGTGTTCCGAGTCGACGTCGGCCTGCATCTTCACGTCGTCGTCCGTGGAGGCGTTGACCTTCATCTGCGCGCCCTTGGCGAGCAGGTCGCCCGCGGCGATGGCCGTGGCCAGAGCGACGGACTTGAGGCTTTCGAGGTAGGGCGTGCTCACGCGCACAGAGTGGTTCGAGCGGGGCTCTTCGGCAAACCTAAGATGCCGGCAAGGCCGCCAACAAGAAGCCCGACTCGAGGAGTCGGGCTTCGGCGGACGATAGCGGCGGGGCTTACGGGAGCTCCGACTTGCCCATCAGGAACTTGTCGCACTCGCGGGCGACGCCACGTCCTTCGTTGAAGGCCCAGACGACGAGGGACTGTCCGCGACGGCAGTCACCGGCGGCGAAGACGCCGGGGAGGTTGGTCACGTACTTCTCGTGGTCGGCCTTGACGTTGGAGCGGGCGTCGCGTTCGACGCCGAAGGCTTCGAGGAGCGGCTGTTCCGGACCCATGAAGCCCATGGCGAGGAGGACGAGCTGGGCCGGGCGGACCTTCTCGGTACCGGCGATCTTCTGCGGACCGAACACGCCCTTGTCGTCCTTCTTCCATTCGACTTCGACGGTGTGGACTTCCTTGAGGTTGCCCTGTTCGTCGGCGACGAACTTCGTGGCCGTGGTGAGGTAGACGCGCGGGTCGGAGCCGTACTTGGCGGCGGCTTCTTCCTGGCCGTAGTCGACCTTGTAGGTCTTCGGCCATTCCGGCCACGGATTGTCCTTGGCGCGGGTGGCGGGGGCCTTGGCCATGATCTCGAGCTGGACGACGGACTTGCAGCCGTGGCGGAGCGAGGTGCCCACGCAGTCGGTGCCGGTGTCGCCGCCGCCGATGATCACGACATCCTTGCCCTTGGCGGTGATGGTCGCGTCGGGGGACTTGCCGTCCAGGAGGTTCTTCGTGTTGGCGTGGAGGAACTCCATCGCGAGATGGATGCCCTTGGCGTCGCGGCCGGGGAGGGGGAGGTCGCGGCCCTTGGTGGCGCCGACGGTGAGGATGACCGCGTCGAAGTCCCTGCGGAGCTGCTCGGGCGAGACATCGACGCCGACGTTGACGCCGCACTTGAAGGTGACGCCTTCGGCTTCGAGGAGGGAGATGCGGCGCAGGACCACTTCCTTCTTCTCGAGCTTCATGTTCGGGATGCCGTACATCAGCAGGCCGCCCGGACGGTCGGAGCGTTCGAACACGGTGACGTTATGGCCGGCGTAGTTGAGCTGCGCGGCGGCGGAGAGGCCGGCGGGTCCGGAACCGATGACGGCGACCTTCTTGCCGGTGCGCTTCGTCGGGGCGCGGGGGATGACCCAGCCGTTCTCGTAGCCCTTGTCGATGATCGAGACCTCGATGTTCTTGATCGTGACGGCCGGCTTGTTCATGCCGAGCACGCAGGAGCCTTCGCACGGGGCGGGGCAGACGCGGCCGGTGAACTCCGGGAAGTTGTTGGTCTTGTGGAGGCGTTCCAGGGCTTCGCGCCAGAGGCCCTTGTAGACGAGGTCGTTCCACTCGGGGATCAGGTTGTTGATCGGGCAGCCGCTGGCCATCCCGCTGATGAGCTTGCCCGTGTGGCAGAACGGCACGCCGCAATCCATGCAGCGGGCGCCCTGTTTCTGGAGCTTCTCGTCGGAGTGATGGTGGTGGATCTCCTTCCAGTCGCCGATGCGGGTGAGGGCATCGCGATCAGGCGGGAGTTCGCGCTGGTATTCGACAAATCCGGTAGGTTTTCCCATGGTGCAGAAGGTGCTTGGTGTGGACGTGGTGGGTGATCAGCCGCCGCCGACACGGGCGGTGTCGCGCGAGTTGATCTCGAAGGCTTCGTTGAGGGCGGCGTCGCCGCTGAGGCCCTTGGCTTCGGCCGTCGCGATGGCCTGGAGGACGCGCTTGTAGTCCTTCGGCATCACCTTGACGAACTTGGCGAGGGAGGCGTCCCAGTTGGCGAGGAGCTTCTTCGCCTTCAGGCTGCCCGTGAGCTCGGCGTGGCGCTCGATGAGGCCGCGGAGTTCGGCCGCATCGGCGGCGTCCGGCTTCTCGAGGCCGACCATCTGCTTGTTGCAGCGGACGGCGAAGTCGCCCTTTTCGTCGAGGATGTAGGCCACGCCGCCGCTCATGCCGGCGGCGAAGTTGCGACCCGTGGTGCCGAGGACGACGACGCGTCCGCCGGTCATGTATTCGCAGCCGTGGTCACCCACGCCTTCGACGACGGTGGAGACGCCGGAGTTGCGCACGCAGAAACGTTCGCCGGCCATGCCGCGGAAGAACGCCTCGCCGGAGGTCGCGCCGTAGAGGGCGACGTTGCCGAGGATGATGTTCTCTTCGGCCGGGAAGGTGGCCTTGGCGTCAGGGTAGACGATGATGCGTCCGCCGCTGAGGCCCTTGCCGACGTAGTCGTTGGCGTCGCCTTCGAGCTCGATGGTCACGCCCGGGGGGACGAAGGCGCCGAGGGACTGGCCCGCGCTGCCCTTGAACTTCAGGTGGATGGTGCCGTCCGGCAGTCCGTCGGTGTGCTTCTTGGTGATCTCGTTGCCGAGGATCGTGCCGACGACGCGATGGGTGTTCTTGATCTCGCCTTCGTAGCGGACCTTCTCGCCCTTCTCGATGGCCGGCTGGCACTTCGCGAGGAGGACGGAGAGGTCGAGGCCCTTCTCGAGGCCGTGGTCCTGCTTCTCGGTGCAGAAGCGACCCACTTCGGGGCCGGCCTTCGGCGAGTAGAGGAGCTTGGAGAGGTCGATGCCCTTGGCCTTCCAGTGCTCGACGGCGTGACGCGCTTCGAGGGCGTCGGTGCGACCGACCATCTCGTTGAGCGTGCGGAAACCGAGCTGGGCCATGATCTCGCGGACTTCCTGGGCGATGAAGCGCATGAAGTTCACGGTGTCTTCCGGACGGCCGGTGAAGTTCTTGCGGAGCTCAGGGTCCTGGGTGGCGACGCCGACCGGGCAGGTGTTGAGGTGGCACACGCGCATCATGATGCAACCGAGGGTCACCAGCGGGCCCGTGGCGAAGCCGAACTCTTCGGCGCCGAGGAGGGCGGCGATGACGACGTCACGGCCGGTCTTCAGCTGGCCGTCGGTCTCGACGACGATGCGGGAGCGGAGGTTGTTGAGGACGAGGGTCTGGTGGGTCTCGGCGAGGCCGAGTTCCCACGGCAGGCCGGCGTGCTTGATGGAGGTCTGGGGCGAAGCGCCCGTGCCGCCGTCGAAGCCGGAGATCAGGACGACGTCCGCGTGCGCCTTGGCCACGCCCGTGGCGATGGTGCCGACGCCGACTT
>Ga0214919_10010836_pt1 | contig 11463 bp, 9 predicted proteins | sample LL1503_MetaG_FD_177994 | JGI IMG/M metagenome (GOLD analysis project Ga0214919, IMG submission 177994) | Freshwater microbial communities from Lake Lanier, Atlanta, Georgia, United States - LL-1503 | ecosystem: Environmental > Aquatic > Freshwater > Lake | place: USA: Georgia | collected 2015-03-15
CCTGCTTGAGGCGATCAATTCTTTCGAGCCTGACAGGGGCACGGATTTTGAGACGTTCGCCAAACCGCGTATTCGCGGAGCGATGCTGGATGAGATACGCCGGGCCTCATGGGCGCCGCGGAGCACCGCAAAATTAGCCATAGAAGCCAAATCTGCAGAGCATCGGTTGGCAAATCGCACCGGGTCAGCACCGACCAATCGCCAAGTCGCTGAAGAGCTGGGGCTGTCGGTAGAACGTTATGAGACTTTGCGTGGGCGTAATCAGGGTTTGGCCGATTCCGCGATTGAAGAGGGTGATTTCGCCAGCGATTTTGTCGAGGCCGAGCAAGTTCTTGAACAAGAGTCTTCGTTAAAGGCCCTCAAGAACTCTATCGAGTCGCTACAAGAGCGGGATAGATTGATCATCGAGCTCTACTATCACGAAGAGCTAACGCTGAAAGAAATAGGCGCAGTGCTGTCCATCAGCGAATCGCGAGTCAGCCAGTTGCTGACTGCATTGGCTGGCAAACTCAGATTGGCACTTAAAGACTCTTTCTAAAACACGGCGCCAGTGCGCCAGTGGCTCAGTCTTCCAGTTGGACCCAGCGTTCAAACGCTTTTTCAAGCTCCAATTCAACTGCAGCAGCGCGCGCCAGTTCGGCTCGTTGCAATAGCGGGTCTTGCTGATAAAACGACGGCTCTGCCAATGCAGCTGCCAAGGTTGTTTTGTCTGCTTCCAGTTCAGCAATACGCAGCGTGAGCTTTTCAAGCTCGCGTTGTTCCGCATGCGAACGGCGCTTGCGCGGTGGCAGTACCGGCTTGGGTGCCGGTGTTGGCGGGGCGACTTTGGGTGCTGCAGCGCGAGCGCGCTGGGCATCACGCTGCGCGGTGCGCCAAGTGACAAAGTCACTGTAGCCACCCACAAAGTCCTGCACCCCACCAGTGCCATCGAGCACGAACAGGTTGGTGACCACGCTGTCGAGGAAGGCGCGGTCATGGCTGACCAACAGCAGCGTGCCGGTGAAGTCGGTGACCAGTTCCTGCAGCAGCTCCAGCGTATCGATGTCCAGATCGTTTGTGGGTTCGTCCAGGACAAGCAGGTTGGCCGGCTGCGCAAACAACTTGGCCAACAGGAGCCGGTTGCGTTCACCACCTGACAAAGCACCAGCGGGTGTTTTGAGCTGATCCGGACGGAACAAGAAGTCGCGCAGATAGCCCGACACATGCCGTGGTTGACCGTTGACCGTAACGAAGTCGTGACGGTCGACTACGTTGTCCATGACCGTGGCTTCAAGGTTGAGCGTGGCGCGCTGCTGATCGTAGTAGGCCACTTCCAGCTTTGTGCCGCGCCATACTGTGCCTGCGCTGGGCTCCAGTTCGCCCAGCAGCAGTTTGATGAGCGTGCTCTTGCCCGCGCCGTTGGGGCCGACTATGCCAATGCGATCCCCGCGCATCACACGACCGCTGAAGTCCCGGATCACTTCGCGTTCGCCAAAGCGCACTGCGACGTTCTCGGCTTCAAACACTAGCTTGCCAGACTCACGGCCTTCCTGAACTTGGGCAGCGAGCTGACCGACTCGATCACGACGATCTCGCCGTTCATTACGCAATTCCATCAGTGCGCGTACGCGACCTTCGTTGCGCGTACGGCGCGCCTCGACGCCCTTACGGATCCACACTTCTTCTTGCGCCAACTTCTTGTCGAACAGCGCGTTCTCTTTCGCTTCGTTGGCCAGTTGCTCCGCTTTGCGCTGCGCGTAGCTGTCGTAGTTGCCTGGCCAGCTGCTCAGGTTGCCGCGGTCCAGATCAATGATGCGAGTGGCCAGCGTGTTAACGAAGCGCCGGTCATGGCTGACGAACAGCAGCGCGCCGTTGAACTCGAGCAGGAACTGCTCTAGCCATTCGATGGCTTCGATGTCTAGGTGATTAGTCGGCTCGTCGAGCAGCAGCAACTCGGGTTGGCAGACTAGAGCGCTGCCCAACAGTGCGCGTCGCCGCCAACCACCAGACAGCGCGCTGTACAGCACGCTGCCATCCAGACCCAAATGCGACAGCACCGTGTCGATGCGCTGCTCCACCTGCCAACCCTGCGCGGCGTCGATCTTCTCTTGCAGTTTGCCTAACCGCACACCATCGGCATCGGTGAAGGTCTGGGCATAGCGGTCTGAGGTGGCGTGATAGTCGGCAAGCAGGCGCGCGACCTCGGGCAGGCCGCCTGCAACCACTTCACGTACCGTCTCGCCACTGACTTTGACAATATCTTGAGGCAAGTGCGCCCTGCGGGCGCCGGGGCGCAGCCACACGATGCCGCTATCGGGTAGGGCTTCGCCGGTGACCAGTCGCATCAGCGACGACTTGCCCTCGCCGTTGCGGCCCACGATGCAGACCCGTTCGCCAGGTTCGACTTGCAAGCTGGCCCGCTCCAACAGAGGCCGGGAGCCATAGGCCAAGGAGACACTATCTAGACGCAGTACTGGGGGCATGACTCAGGTACCTGGCGCAAATGTGACAAGGCTCATGCGCAACTCTGCAATCGTGACGCCGGTCAGGTTCTGCTGGCAGGCGCTGAACCATACTCCTGCCCAAGGTTCCGACTGGTCCGCCATCGCTGGCCGGATCGTGATCTGTGAATCGCACGATGCTGTCTGAGGGTCTGTAGTGCTCGCAATCATTGGTACGGTCGTTGTCCTAGGTAGCGTGCTGGGCCCATTCGTCGCGGGTGGCAGCAGCCTGCTGCTGCTGTGGCATCCGCTCGAAATCGTGATCATTTGCGGTGCAGCACTGGGCGCGTTCCTTATCAGCAACCCTTTGAAAGTGGTCAAGGACGCGTTCTCCGGTGCACTGTCCCTGGTCAAGGGACCCCGTTACGGGCGCCAAGAATACATCCAGCTGCTCAAGCTCATTTACGACATTCTGGTGATGATGCGGAAAGACGGCGTTCTGGCGCTCGAAAAGCACATCGAAGAGCCCGAGAAGAGCGACGTTTTCAAGAAATACCCCGTGGTGATGAGCGACCACCACATGCTGGAGTTCATTACAGACTGCTTGCGGCTGATTTCCGGCGGCAACCTCGATCCGCATGAACTTGAAAGCCTGCTCGAATACGAGCTGGAAACCCATCACCACGAGGCAGCAGAGCCTGCCCATGCGGTGCAGAAGGTGGCCGATGCGTTGCCGGGTTTCGGCATCGTGGCAGCGGTGTTGGGCATCGTCACCACCATGGCGCACATTGAGGGCGCCAGTACCTCCGAAATCGGCCACCACGTGGGTGCGGCACTGGTCGGCACCTTCCTGGGTATTCTGGTGGCCTATGGCTTTGTGGGTCCGATTGCCGCCGCCATGGAAGGCAAGGCCAATGAAGAAGGCAAAGCCTTTGAAGTGGTCAAGATGGCGCTGGTCGCCAGCGTGCGTGGCTATCCGCCACCGGTGGCGGTGGAATTTGCCCGCAAGTTGCTCTTCAGCCAGGTGCGGCCGAACTTCAAGGACCTCGAGCAGGCCTTGCGCAACAAACCCGCTGCGAGTTGATGCGTCGTGGCTGATGACGAGGCCGTACGGCCGATAATCATCAAGAAGCGCAAGGTCCAGGCTGGCGGCCATCACGGCGGTGCTTGGAAAGTGGCCTATGCCGACTTCGTGACCGCCATGATGGCCTTCTTCATGGTGATGTGGCTGGTGGCTTCAGTAAACAAAGAGCAGCGCGCTGCGCTCTTTGAATATTTCAACAACCCCAGTATGGAAGAGGGCAAGAGCACCAAGGCTGCACCCGGTCAGCAGGGTCCTGGCGGTGCCAGTACCAGTGCGATCAATCTCGGTGGTGGTCTTGATGCGCCGCGCTCATCCGATGGCAAGGAAAATGGTCGGGGCGAGCCCACCAACGCCGAAGAAGCCAAGAAGCTAGAGGAAGAAGAGGCCAAGAAGATTGCAGAGGCAGCAGAGCACAAGAAGCTGGAATCATTGGCCGCTGAACTGTCGGATGCCGTGTCAAAAAGTCAGGCCTTAGCACCTTTCAAAGATCAGCTGCTCATCGACATCACGCCCGAGGGCCTGCGTCTGCAAATCATCGACAAGCAGAACCGGACGATGTTTGACGTGGGCCGTGCCGAGCTCAAGGACTACACCATCAAGATTCTGCGCGAGCTGGCACCCTTTCTAGCGCGCGTACCCAACAGCATCAGCATCAGTGGCCACACCGATGCCAAGCCCTATGGCAGCGGCGCAGGCGGCTATTCAAACTGGGAGCTGTCGGCAGACCGTGCCAATGCCGCGCGTCGTGAATTGATCCGTGGTGGCCTGACCGAAACAAAATTCCAGCGCGTTGTGGGTCTGGCGTCATCGGTATTGTTTGAAAAGACTGATCCGCTGAGTGCAAAGAACCGACGCATCAGCATCATTGTCATGACCAAGACAGCGTCGGATGCTGCGCGTGCTACCGACGAGCCGGCTCGTACAGAGGAAGAAACGGTTGCACCCACTAGTACATCAGCAGATGCCCCGAAACCGTCAGCAGCAGTGGCCGTCGCGACACCTGCAGCTACTGCCAATCCTGCACCTGCTCTGAGTCCTGCGGCGGCTGCGCTGGCCGCTGCTCGCGCTGCAGCGCCTAAGTCTGCTGCGACCACCGCTACGAAGCCGGCTTCTGCTCCGGTGACACCACCTTAACCGCCTGCCCGTCGACCAGCGAATACGGCTGATTGAGGATTACCGCGGCGTTGCGCAGCGCCTTAGCCCAAGTCCTCGTCGCGCCACGCCAAAATAGTGGCCGGCGTGATCAGCACAGTCATGAAGCCCAATAAAAAAAAGTTTTGGGTTACAGACGGCGTTACCTGAAAATCGAACAGGCGGGCTAGAAAGTCTGTGCCCAGATAGCCCACCAACAGCAGGATCACCGCGTACTGATAGGCCTTGAAGTACGCGGCATTGCGATCGGCCAGTTCGCGTTCATCCAGTTGGCTAGCGGGCGCGTTGGCTACGAAATTGTAGGTGCACAAGAACATCACGATGCAGCCAATCAGGCCAATCAGTGCACACAGTCCAACCAGTGCTTGCACTCCCGTCTGCTCGTCGGTGAGGTGCAGCTTGAGCAGGAACCACAACCACATCGCTGCAATCGACACAGCGGACAGTGCTTTGGCGCTGCGTGGCTTTAGCAGAATGTATTTGAAGCGCGAGGGCTTGTTGGGTTCGTGCGTATCAGTCGTCATGAGAAACGCCTCTTGCGTTGGATTGCGCTGCGGAGAGTTGATCGGCTAATGCTGGAAACGGCTGCAAAGAAAACAGCGCCTCTACCGGCACCCTGAACACGTCGGCCAGTTTTAGGGCCAACTCAACACTGGGGCTGTAAGTGCCGCGTTCCAGAAACCCGATGGTTTGTGGATTGACCGACACCAGCGCGGCCAAGTCTTTGCGGCTGATGCCACGCTCGGTGCGGAAGACTGCAATTTGGTTGGCGACCATGTAAGAATCGTATCATTTAATTGCTTATAAGCAACAATTCAATATAAAAAACACCAAACATGGCCCGATAGGCGTCTTTGAAGACAAGAGAAGCGCGGTCCTTGGACGACGCGGTAAGGCTTGGAGCGGGTGATGGGAATCGAACCCACGTTAGTAGCTTGGGAAGCTACAGTTCTACCATTGAACTACACCCGCGTTGCGTGCCCACGAGTGTAGCAAGGCTGGGTGCCGGCGCTGCAACCGCAGCGCGCCTACGGAGGCGCCACTCCCTGTAACTTTTGCGACGCGGATCAGGGTTTGGCAGCGGGCTCAGCGGTAGCCTGCGCCTCTAATCTTGATGGGCACCTGCAGCCGCCATGGCTCTTCTTAAAAAACGTGTTGAAGTTCCAGTGCACCAGTTGCGCCTGGGTCAGTACGTGTATGGCTTGGACCGTGATTGGTCTGAGACGCCGTTCCTGTTTCAGGGTTTCGAAATCGAAACGCAGGAAGAATTAACGCAGCTGCGTCAGCTGTGCAAGACCGTGCAAATCGAGGTCAGCTCTGAAGAGGCTGACAAGATACTTACGCTGCAGCGTGCTACTCCTTTCCGCGATATCGTCAAGGCGCCAACTGAAGTTCTACGTCGCCCTGATCCACTGCGCCTGCTTGCTATCGATCCCACCGCCTTGGCCGAAAGCGTCCCGTTGAGGGATGACATATCGGTGCGCAGTGAGATCGGCCATGCCCGAGAGGCTATGGATGGTGCGCGCGACGTAGTGCTGGATATCTTCAGCCAACTTAAAAATGGCGGGGGACTGGATACCAAGGCGGTCAATTCCGCTGTGGATTCCATGGTCAGCAGCGTGTTTCGCAACCGCGACGCCATGGGCTGGCTGGCACGCATGCGCAGCAAGGACGACTACCTTTACTCACATTCGCTATCCACGTCGGTCTGGGCCCTGACCTTTGGGCGGCATCTGGGCCTGGATAAAGACACTCTCAAGCTGCTGGGCACCGGCGCAATGCTGCTGGATGTGGGCAAGACCCGCATGCCGGATCACCTGCTGCGCAAACCAGAGTCGCTAAGCGCCACCGAATGGAAACTACTGAGGCTGCACGCACGGTATGGCGCGCAGATGCTGCGGCGCAGCGATGAAGAGTTGGATCCGCGGATTATCGAGATGGTGGAGTTTCATCACGAACGCCTGGATGGCATGGGCTACTCCAGTGGCCTTTCCGGTGACCAGATTCCTTTCCTGGCGCGCATCGCCGGTATCGTCGATTCATATGATGCGATGATTACGCAGCGCGCCTACGCAGGCGCCAAGACGGCCTATCAAGCCGTCACCGAACTGACGAGTTTGGCGGGCACTGCGTTTCAGCCAGAGCTTGTAGAGCTGTTTGTGCAAGCTGTAGGGGTCTTTCCCACCGGCACCTTGGTTGAGCTCAACACCGGCGAAGTCGGTGTGGTGGTCACGCAAAACCGCTATCGCCGCCTCAAACCCGAAATCATGTTGATCCTCGACGCCGACAAACAAGTGCGCGAGGAATTTCCCATCGTGGATCTGTTCAATTGTGACGAGAACAGCGATATGGCTAATCCCAAGCTGTGGATCACCGATGCGTTGGAGCAGGGCGCTTACGGTATAGACCCGGCAGAGTATTTCCTGTGAACACATTTACTGCTGTGCCCGTAGCCGAAAAAGCTGCTGTGCTGCGTCTGGGTTACGACGATCTGGTCGAACTCATTGACCAGACCATCCAAGGCGGCTCTACAGCATTGGCGTTGATCGTGGTGAACGTGGCTGAAGTCTCTAAGCTGCAGGCGCGAGTGGGCTTTGAGGCCGCCGAGAGTCTGCTCGATGCAATGGCAGCGCAATTTAGTGCAGTGATCGCCGGTCGCGGAACGGCCTGTCGCTTTGGTGATGGTCGCTATTGTGTGTTGGTGCGCGATGCGCGCAACAAGGGCCACGCCCAGCTGGCAGCTGAAAAGCTGTTGCGTGTTGCGCAAGATGTTTTCTCTGCTAGCGCCGTGTCGATCCGTCCCTCTATGCCTACAGGCGTCGCCCTGTGGCCTTCGCAGGCCGATACTGCCGTAACGTTATTGCGCTATGCACAGCTTGCCGCCACGACCGCGCGCTATAAGGGCGAGCGCATTCGCGTGTTTGATGCGGATGCCGCGACACAAATTTTGATGCCTTGGGAACTGGGCGATGCCTATGCTCTTGCGCTGGAAACCAGCTCGCTGAGCGTGTTCTACCAACCCAAAATTCGCATGGCCGATATGCACGTGGCAGGTACCGAAGCACTGCTGCGCTGGATCGAAGACGGCAAACCAGTGGCGACACCCGATGTGTTCATTCCGCTCGCCGAAGAGGCTGGCAGCATGCACGACACAACGTGGTATGTGCTCTCCAACGCCCTGCGTGATTCGCAAACGCTGGGCAATCTGCCCGTTGCGGTAAACATCTCGCCAGCAATGCTGCACGAGCGTGAGTTCATTGAGATGGTGCGCAGTGCAGTCGACAACTGGCATGTGCCAGAGGGGCACCTGACGCTGGAAGTCACCGAGGGCGCGGTCATCGCCGATTTTGAGTTGTCTGCCAGGCGGCTTGCCAAGGTACGTGACCTGGGCGTGCGCATTGCGCTGGACGATTTTGGCACCGGCTATTCTTCACTGAGCTACTTCAAAAAGCTGCCAGCTGATGAGCTGAAAATTGACAAGGCGTTCGTGCTGCGCATGCAGCAAGACAAAGAAGATCAGCATATGGTCGATACCATCGTGCGACTGGCTCATCACTTCAACCTCCAGGTGGTCGCCGAAGGTGTCGAGGATGAAGTGGCGCTGGGCATGTTGCGCGAGCTGGGTTGCGACTATGCGCAGGGCTTCTATTTCTCCAAGGCGCGCGACGTGATTGGCCTGCGTGATTGGCTGACCGACTACGCCCGGCTAAACGGCCATCCGACACCGGCCTAGCGGCTATCCCCATTTGGGGGCTCTACCGTTTTGAAATAAATTGGCACTACACTGCGGCTCATTGCCAGCAGGATTGGAGTGCTCCGCTCATGACTGCACCCGACGTGTCTGAGTTCGCAGCAGCTCTTAAGGCTGGGCGCGAGGCCGCTGGCTTGTCTGTTCATCAGGTTGCAGGCCAGCTGCTGCTGTCTGACATGCAGGTGGTGGGTCTGGAAAACGACGACCTGGGTGTGTTTTACGGGGTCGCCTATGCCGAGCGTGCTGCCAAAGCCTATGCCGCGCGTTTGGGTCTGCCCGATAGCCTGCAGGGCGGGCCACCCTATTCAACCGCCCACTCAATAGACGCCCAAGCCACCCCTTTGCTCGATGGCATGGGCTCGGCTGTGCGTATCGGTCCACACGTGCCTCGCGGTGCAATTGCCGTGCTGGTCTTGCTACTGCTGGTCGGGGCTGGTTGGAGCGTGCGGCACTTTGTGATGCCTGTAGCCCCGCCGGCCGTGCTGACCGTGCCCGATACCCAAGGCGTGGCGCTGGCCGAACTTGCCGTGCCGGTGTCGGTGCCAGTGCCGGTGCCAGTGCCAACAGAAGCTGCACCGGTGGTGGCTGACGTTCCCGCCGCTGCGCCGGACCAGCCTGTTGATCAGACTCCTGGCCAGTCGATGGATATTGAGGCCGATCGCGGCGACAAGCGTTTGCGCTTTTACCTGGTGATTGATTCGACTGCGGTGGTCAATGCGTTTGATGGCGAGGGCAAGCGCCTGCTCGGTGGCCGCCATTCACCGATGCCCGGCCACTCGTATTACGGTACGCCGCCTTTCAGCGTGCAGACCAACGATGCCGACGCCATCGAGCTGTATTACATGGGTGCCCGTATACGGCCCATGCAAGATGCCAACGGCGGCTATAGCACTCGCTTTGGCAGCAGTCCCTAGTTGCTTTAGCTTTGCCCCACACCCAGTAGGGTGAGCGCGCCCAGCAGGGCAAACACCGCTGCCGCGATGCTGCGCACCAGTTTCATCGGTATCTTGGCGGCAAACCGATTGCCCACAAATACCGCCGGCACATCGGCAAGCATCATCCCCAGCGTCGTACCGGCAATGACCACCACCGGGGTGGCGTAATGCGCTGCCAGAGCGATGGTTGCAAGCTGGGTCTTGTCGCCCATCTCTGCCAAGAAGAAGGTCACCACCGTGGCGCTGAACACGCCGACTTGATTGGCTGTCTTGGCTTCGGATTCATCGATGGTGTCGGGCACCAGTGTCCAAGCGGCCATTGCCAAAAATGACGCGCCCAATATCCAGCGCATCAACTGCGGACTGACCAAGCTTGTCAGCCAAGCCCCCAGCGCACCGGCCATGCCGTGATTGAGCAGTGTGGCCACCAGAATACCCAGAATGATTGGCAGCGGCTTTTTAAAGCGTGCCGCAAGCAGAAAGGCCAGCAGCTGCGTCTTGTCACCGATTTCGGCCAGTGCCACGACGCCGGTCGATATTAGAAATGCTTCCATGACTTACCTTGTGGCCTCAGGTGCCGCGCTGTTGCCAAGCATCGGCGATCCGTTTTGCAGAAACCGTAACCGGCGTGCGCAGGTGCTGCGCAAACAGCGATACACGCTGCTCTTCGAGCAGCCAGCGAAATACATCCTCACCCGGTGGACGGTGGCCACGCTCGGCCTTGACCGCTTGCCAATAGCGCTCTTCGGCAGTGTTGGCCTCAGCCAGCAGCTTGGCATCGCGCGCCGGATCCTGTGGAGCTTTTTCTAGCCGATGCACCACAGCCTTGAGATAACGCGGAAACTCGCGCAGCCGTGCCCAAGGTGTGACAAGCACAAAGCCTGCAGACACCAGCCGCGATAAGTGGCGCTGCAGATCGTCGCGAACGGCAGACAATTTCAGATCGCGCAGCTTGGCTTGTGCCGCACCCAGCGATTCTAGTGTCGATTGCACGCTGCGCGAGATCTCCTGTGCCGGCAAGCCGATGCCGCCGCGACGCGTGGTGACGCGTGCCTGCAAGGCTTCGGCAGTGCGGATGTCGGGTTGCCCCTCCAGAAACACTGCCGCCACCAAGCAATCCATCAGGTCATCGCGTAGATCTCGACCGGCTTGCAGGTCCTTGTCCAGCAGCGGGTGTGCGGCCAGGCCCCGATACACCAACTCACCTTGCACGTTAACAGCCAGATCCTTGCGCAGTGGCTTGAGGTCCTTTGCCATCACCAGTCGCAGCAGTCGCACCAAGCCGCGCCGCTGTGCCGCAGCGGCTTCCGCTGCCGTGGCAAACACGCGCACACCCACGCTTGCGCCTTCGTCCACCACAGCCGGAAACCCATATAGCCGTTGACCGTCATGCTGAGCATCAAAGGTGTCGGGCAGGGCGCCGAAAGTCCAAGTTTTGCAGCCGGTATGCAGCAAGGTCTGCTGTGCCAGTTGCCGGAACGTGTCCACCGCCGCTGTGCCATGCCGCTGTTGCAAAGCCTTAAGATCGCGCGATCGGTCGATGACCTTGCCGGCTTCATCCACCAGTGCGTAGTTGGTGCGCAAGTGTGGTGGCAACAGCTCCTCGCGAAACGCATCGCCCGGCACTGGTACACCGACACTGCGATGCAGGACTGTGGCTAGTTGCTGTTGCAGAGAGCCCTTGCCCGGTTCGAGCAGCGCCAGAGCCTTCTGTGCGTACTCGGGTACCGGCACGAAATGCACGCGCAGCGATTTGGGCAGTGAGCGGATCATCGCTGCTACTTTTTCTGCCAGCAGTCCAGGCACCAGCCAGCTGAAGCTGTCGGGTTTGACTTGATTGAGCGTATGCAACGGCACGATGGCGGTCACGCCATCATCTTCATTGCCGGGCTCAAAGCGATACTGCAGCGCCACCTTTAAGGGGCCGGCCAGTGTGTGATCGGGGAAGGCGCCGGCATCCACATCGGCATCAGGCGCTGCGCTGATATCGCTGTTGCCCAGATACAAAATGCGCGGATCGGTGGCCTCGGCCTTTTTGCGCCAGCGTTCAAACGCTGCGCCATTGGCAACGTCTTGTGGCACACGTGCATCGAAGAACGCCTGCAGCTGCGCCTCATCGAC
>Ga0214919_10010837_pt1 | contig 11462 bp, 14 predicted proteins | sample LL1503_MetaG_FD_177994 | JGI IMG/M metagenome (GOLD analysis project Ga0214919, IMG submission 177994) | Freshwater microbial communities from Lake Lanier, Atlanta, Georgia, United States - LL-1503 | ecosystem: Environmental > Aquatic > Freshwater > Lake | place: USA: Georgia | collected...
GGCTTAATGCATTCAGACTTAGTAAGAATGGCGATGTTGTTTCCACCAAAGGAAAGTACAGAAAGTCAAGATTTGTCGACAAGGGAAGTTGGCAAGAAGTTTTTAGAGGAATTAAAAGAACAGGGCCCCACCTTGGATAGAGTGGGGAAGGTGTTTGTGAAATTCATAAAGAAAAGAGATTAACTAATTTCAGATCATGTGAATAAGACTGTCAAGTGAATATTTTTCCTGATTGATTAAGGGTTTGCGTCTTTGCGATGTGGCGGATTTAGAAGTAGTATGTTTCAATTACAACTATATCCGCCATATCTGCAAATGTGCCGTAATGGTCTCGTTTTTTAAATTTAAATACAGTTGAATTATCAAAAGCTAAAATTGATGTAAAAGGAAAATTTATCATTAGATTGATTTTTTAAACCTAATGTACAAAAAATAATCAATAATATTTTGAACTCTACTATTATAAGATTTTAATTAATAATATTAGTCGAGTGCAGATATACTGCATAGTTCACAATTAACTTTGTTTTGAAATTAAAACTCAACAAATGAAAGGTAATCAGCACTAAATTAATAATAATTTATTATTTTATGCAGTTACACCGCACAGTTGAAACATTACTTTGCATATTTAAATTTTAAATTTGAAGCATGATAAGAAAAACAATATACAGATCAATTCACAAACAAATCTCTGAAATTCAAAGAAAAATAAAAAAAGAACAAGGATTCTTTGATGGTAGATTTGTTACACGAGCTGTTAAAAGCAAAAAGGATTTTTCGAGAAAAATAAAACATAAAAACAATAACAATAACAATTAATTCTAATGAAATGGGAAATATTAAATTTGAACTAGGACGGGAATGCCCTGTTTGTGGAATGGATGATTGGTGTGGAACAGATGGATGTCCATTTGATCCACAATAAATTATTAACTTTAACTGCTGCGTAATTGAAATATTGAAAAAGGGGTGTTGGTTTCGTAAGAAACAGAAAAATTTTGACACCCAATCTTTAAGGCTATTGGTCAATAAAGCTGCCAATTCATTGGAAAAAGCTTAATAATATTGACCTGATAATAGTCTTGGAGTAAAATGTTTTTTGTTTTTGGGGGTGAATTAGAATAAATAGAGAATTGCTTTCGCTCTGCTCTCATATATCTAAACATAAAGAATAAACAATTACGCAGCTTTTTAAAAAAAAATGGAAAACAATAACTATAAAGAAATATCTTTTGATATAGAGCAAGCCCAAAAGAGCTTAATCCCAAAACATAATATTTTGGAACTATTTCGTGCTTTAAAAACTAAAGACGATTTCCTAGAATTATTGAACGTAATATTGTCCATGGAATCAGATAAAAGCTCTAAAAAGAAATTTACCAAAAGGCAATTGGATTATTTTCTTGCAAGCTTAGCTGAAAATGATGATTCAAATAGAGTTAGTATATTCAAAGAAATTTATTACTCATTTGAAATTAAAAAAAAATCAGGAGAAGCTAGAATCATTAATGCCCCAGATCATGCATTAGCTTTATATCTTCATTGTATAGATGTTTTAATAAAAAAGATTTATAAACCCCATCATTCTGCTTATGGTTTTATTGAAGGTAAGAGTATTGTAGAAGGTGCAAAAATTCATGTAGGTAAAAACTATGTATATAATATAGATCTAAAAGATTTTTTCCATTCATTTGATTTGAATAGAGTAAAAATGGGTTTTTATAACCATCCATTTAATTTAAAGGGAGACCTAGAGCCTATTGCATATATGATTGCCTGCCTGACTACATATAAAATCAATGGAAAAAGAGTTTTGCCACAAGGAAGTCCAACATCTCCAAGCATTACTAATGTATTGTGCTGGCGACTAGATCATCGATTGTCAGGACTTGCTAAGAAGTTTGGTGTTGATTATACTCGCTATGCTGACGACATTACATTCTCGTCAAATCATAATTGCTATAAGGACAAATTTTTAACTGAATTGAATAGAATAATAAAAAGCCAAGAACTTTCTATTAATCCAAAAAAAACAAGACTACAATCGAACCTTATAAGGCAAGAGGTTACAGGTTTAACCGTAAATCAAAAGCTTAATGTAACAGGTAAATACATTAAAGATGTTAGGATGTACTTGTATTATTGCGAACAATATGGTTTAATAAAGGCAACTACTATTTTTGAAAAAGACTATAGAGATATTAAGTCAGAATTATTGTATAAAAAACCACCAAGTCTTGAATTATTTCTCAAAGGAAAACTGAATTATCTATCAATGGTGAAGGGAAAGGATGATCCCACCTATTTAAAACTTGAAAGCAGATTTGCCAATTTATTTGGAAACAAGACGAGTTATGTTTCGAGTATAATTGAATTATGGAAAAGTAATGGAATTGATGCGGCTAGAGAGAAATTTTATAAAGATAAAAAGATAAAAACTTCTAACATTAAGTCTAATGTGCTGTCTAAATATTTAAATGAGATTGAAGATCAGTCATTTAGCGATGAGAAAATCCTGATTTCATCAAAAATGGCAAAAGGACAGATTCAAGATATTTTTAAGGTTCGGCTAAATAAAAATGTTGAATACAGTTTATTTAAAGAAATACATGGTTGGCAATTTAATACTGATAAAGAAATTGAAATCGCATATAACGAGGAAATTATTTCTGGAAATAATATATTATTGGATTCAATATTAATAGACTCTTCCATTATGAACTTCATTGATGGTCTAAAAGGAAAAAAGGAAAAAGATAGAGCCAAGAATTTCCTTTTAAATACGATTGATGATGATTTTAAAGGACTGAAAGATGGCCTAAAAAAGAAAGAAATAACACCTGAATTGTTACTGGAAAAATTTAAAGTATTTAATTCTAATTTGAAATAATATGGCAAGTATAGAAACAAATATGAAATTTGTAAAAGAGCTTTTAAACTCGAAATCGATTACTAACGAACAAAAGAATACAATACTCGATTTACTTAAAACTGAAATGAATAATGAGTTAAAAAAATCGCACAGCAATATTAATTTACTGAAGAAATTATCCGATAAAAAATATGTTTCTGATGTTATATATCATTACCCAAAAGAAACTGTTGGGCTTTTAAATAAATTCTCAGAAGATACTTATTTGAAGTATACGACACATATTTGGGATATTGATTCTGAAAGTGGAAAGGAATATGTGGATAGAGAAAAATTTAATTCTAATATTGAAAGTGAATTTAAGGATTTTAAATTCAAGGAAATTTTAGACAAAAATGGTCAAAATAATTTTTATTGGACTATTCATAATTTTCTATTCGTACAGAACATAGGTTGGCAAACAAAGCCTTGGGGTGAGCATAATTTAAAATTTGGGTGGAATAATAAGTGTCTAATGGATTACTATAAATCAAAACCATCAGTCCAACCAGCTTCATTCGCGATTCCAAGTGATTTTTTACCAATGAAATACACTAATGAGTTTTACAGGAAAAAGGATGCGCAGAAAAATAAAGACGATGAAAGAAGAATACTGGATCCGAATTATAAGTCAGAAATACTTGAGCCAAATGAAGAGGACGTTTTAGGTCCTAAAAAAATTGAGGGCCGCATATTAAAATACTTTGAAGATTACATTAATCTCTTTAAAAATGAAATTGAGTTTAGAGGAAATTCATTGTATTATTTTGTGAAAGATGAATTTGCAAACTTGAATAGTCTCGAATATAATATTGAAATAACAGGACTAAAAGGAGCGATGATTTACACTTGTACTTCACGAATTAAGGAAGTCATTAAGATAATTGTATCAAATATTAAAGCAAGACCTGAAAAGGAAAAATCAATTCAAGTGATTGGAAGGCATAACTCAGAGGATAACTATTTCGAAATTTATATTACTGATGTTGGATCGTATTCGAATTCATCTTTATCAAGTAAGAAAATTGGTTTACAGGGTATGGGCCAGATGGAGAGTCTTAGAAATCATTTACGAGGGCTATGTGATTTTTCGATTATATCTGTTTTTAAAAATGAAAATGGAGAAGAGGGCAATTACGAAGTAAAGTATCTTTCTTCAGAAAGACCTGAGATCAGAAAAGATGATGTGCAATTTGTTAAAGAAAAAATTGATAGTGCTCCCGGATTTACTTATAAATTGAAATTCTATGAATAGAAAAGTGATTTTAATCGAAAATAGGCCAACGCGTCAAAAAATTTATCTTCCAAACCAAGAAAAAGATCAAGAGAAATTACTAAAAATGCATTTCTTAACTCATTACTCCAATGATATTAAGAATGATTTAAATAAAAAGGATTTTAATTTTTTATTGGGTTTTGATTTAATAATGATTCACAGGTCTTTTTTGAATGAATTATCTAATGGTTCAGCAGTTAATGCTATTGTAAAATTCTGCGAGCAACATCAAAAAGATCTTATATATTTTTCGGGAGGAATTTCAGCTTCGTCTTTTATCCAGCAAGACGAATTCAATTTTTTACTGATTAATTCAAAGGACTTTTACGCAAATTTATTAGATTTTTTAGATGGTTATTATAATGGTGAAATTGAAAATTTATTAGAATTGAAATATGGCAAAACATGGAAGCTTACTTATTTACTACGGTTAAGAGAGTTTAAAAAGTTAGAGTGGCAGGGGGAAGAAATTGATGTTAAATCTCAGCGTGAAATGAATGAACTTTTTGCTGATGATGAATTAGTTGATTTGGACAGGACGATTGATTTAATAATGAAGGAAATATGAAAAAACTCTTAATATACAATGGTAATGTTCCTGAGGAGAGCATACGAGATTTTGCTGAAAAAGCCGTTTTCAGAGTATCATTAGCAGAGTTAGCAGATGAAAATTTCAATAACGATGTTTATTGTGATAATGAATTAAGTAAATGTTGCAATGAAGAATATGATATTATATACATTACATTAAATCAATCAGAATACGACTACTTGGCAATGGAAGGACTTCGAATCGCTCATCACATTCGATTGTCTTTAAAATATAAGAATACTAGAACTCCGATTGTGATTTTGTGTCAGGAAAACCTTGAACAAATATTAAAACTTTCTAATTTAGGTAATATACTAATTACACCTAGGACTTATTTATCATCAGATTTAACTTTATCTGAAGAAATTTCATTGGATAGAATATCAGATGAGCAATACAAATCGTATTTGAATCTCACAAATATTGAACCTCCAGGAAATTATCAATCACACCATTCAATTGCGAATGAATGGGCTCTTTATAGATATGCAAGTGCTATTAAAAAACCAACTAAAGAAAGCGCTTTAGAGCATTTTAATGATCTAAAATCCAAATTAAATTCATTAGCATATCTTAATACTCTTCACTTTAAATACCATGAAATTTTATATAAAAGGCAATCATTTAAAGAAAGGGAAAAGGAAAAAGATGAAATTTTTGGAATAGAAGGAATAGAAGGAAAAAAAATTGGTTTAATTGAAGATGAATATGCAAAAGGTTGGGTAGACTTTTATAGTTGCATGTTAGAAGAGTCAGGTGCGCAATTAATTCCTTTCACTGAATTTAATAAGTCTTTAGAAAAAGAGGAACTTATTAAGAAAATTGAAATTTGGTTACAGCAACAAATTAACACCGATAACATTTGTGATTTATATATTATTGACTTAAGATTACATGACGACGACTTTTATGAAAAAAATCCTGAGTTATTATCCGGATTTCTGCTTTCAAATTTTTTAAAAGAAGAAAATCCAGGTATTCAAATACTCATTTCTACAGCTTCTGATAAATTGCGAAATTTTCAAGCATTTATAAAAAGAGGAATTTTTAATTTTGCAATAAAAGAATCTCCAGAAACAAACTATAATCGAAAAGAAACAGGATATTTAATAAGTGATTTACAAATAGAGATCAGGGAAGGCTGCTCAAAGTCATATTTAGCAAATATTTATACAGAAATACAGAAAATCGATATTAATCATAAGTATCAAGGAAATATTACTGATGACGAAAAAGAATTTAAAAATAAAGTTTTCGGAAAAGGCGGACTACTGTATGATCTTTTCTATTTTTTAAATAGTAAAGATTCACATATGATATATAGTTCTTTGATGGCCTGTTTTGTAATTCTAGAAGAGTATTCATCTATTAATGGTGTTTTTGATGCAGGAAGTTGGAAAATTCAAGACAAGAGTAATAATCTTCTATCTGTTTACGTCAAAAATCAACATATGTATAAATTTAGTTTGAAATATGGTGAATATGGAGATATTATGCAAGAAATTAAGAATGCCATAATTGGGGTGCAATTTTATGAGGTACAACAAATTGTCAAATCCGATTTATTACCAAGGAAGGCAACAGATATTTTAAAAATAGCAATGGTCCTTCATTATCGTGATGGAATATCAATGGACAAAATTAATCGGTTATTCAAGTTAAAATACATTAGAAATAACATAGCTCATTTTGGGAATTTAAAGACTGGCTTCAAAATGTCACATGAAGAAATTAACTTTATCATTTCAGATATACTTAAGATTATTTTGATGTAGATTTTATCAAAACCTCTCAATTTCTTTTACCCCCCTTGTTACTGCCGTATATTGCCATCTTAATCCAGGTATTCCCATCGTATTAATAAATACCTTATTCCACTCTCCACCTTGTGCCTTTTGGCAGGTTATTGAATGCCCGTACATTAATCGGATTGCGCCAACATACCTGTCATCAGAAGGTTTTTGAGATTCACGAAAAATTCTATTTTTAATGAAACGGCTCTTAAGTAATTCTCCTTCGAGTTTATAATCAATTTGCCCACCTAATTCCGTAATAGATTCAACCAAAAGTAAATCATCATAAATTTCGTCACTAAATAATGGTTTAAACTTAATTGCTACAAAATTAAGATCGCATACCGTTTCTACTGAATTCCAATCCACCTCAACTAATTGAACTTGGTCACCATTATATAGAACAACGTCATTTCTTGACCAATTCTTGGTCACCATTAATAAATCTCCTGGCTCTAAAAGGGTTTTATTATTACCATATATGCTTGTTCTTGTTAAATCATTAAAATATTTATTCGCTTTATGAGAAACACCAATGGCAACTGAATGCTCAGGCCCATTATTTTTCAGGTTTTTGACATAATTATGAACTGCATAATGGATATTCTTACTTTGTTCACCTAGAATCTCGTGTTTAGTTTCTCCACAGTCTATAGAATTTCTAATCCCTGTTGCATTTTCTAAAATATAACTTCCGTCTTCCTGTCTTTTAACCTCTTTTAACTCCATAGAAGTGCCTTTTAGTTTGCATTTTTCAATAAGAAATTTTTTGTTTAAGCCATTGGAACACTCTTCACCTACAGGAGGTAATTGATAGTCATCTCCGATAAATATAATTTTATTTTTAACATTTGCATTTTTTACAAATTTGATAAATTCACTTAATAAATTAGCATCACTACGATACATTCCTTCACTATTGTTTTTTGAAGCAATCATTGATGCTTCATCAACAATATACAAACATGGAGCTTCGTCAATATTATTTTTTAATTTAAAGTTGACAATACCAGTTGTTGCATTAGATTCTGGAATATATATTAATGAATGGATAGTTGAGGTAGTTGCATTTGTCTTTTTACCGATAATGCGAGCTGCTCTTCCTGTAGGCGCTGCAATTTTAAATGGTTTTGAATTAAAATTTAAAAAACCTACTACTGCAGATATGATAGAAGTCTTACCTGTTCCTGCGGCTCCTCTGAGTATAATAAAATCTTGATCCGAATTTGTTTCTATAAATAACTGTATAGCAATTAATGCATTTTTCTGATCATTAGTTGGTCTACTAAAGTGTAAAAAATCGAGAATTAAATTTTCCGTTTTCATAATAGTTGGTTTTTAATTACAATGCAAATATCTAGCAATGAAGTGCAGAGCATCTGCACTGTAGTAAATAAGTTCCCCATTCCCTATAAAAAATCTAAATCAAAATCAGCCTCATTTCTAATCAAAGTATAAAGAATAACTGAATAGGTTTTTTCTGAACCGTATTTAATAAGTGCATCCATAATTGATTTCTATTTTTAGTTCGAAATAAAATTACTCCCTCACTATGCAATATATCTGCACAGAATAATTATCTTTATTTCTCACATTATTATTTTCTTTCAATGTCAATTACTAAAAATGCTTTTTTACGATACCAAACATTAGATCGTTGTTTTAAAAACAATGGTAGAAATTACCTAATCGCTGATTTATTAGAGGAGGTTAATACTGCTTTATTTGATGACAATCCCTCTAATAATGGTATTCAAATAAGACAATTACGTGATGACATTAAATTCATGAAAAGTGAAGCAGGTTTTAATGCGCCAATTGAGTCAAGAGTAATTGATGGGAAAAAGCATGCTTATTTTTATATTGATCCGAATTTTTCTATTAGTAATATGCCCATTAATGAGACAGAATTACTTCAATTTAAAAATGCCTTGACCTTATTAAGTCGTTTTGAAGGAAGCCCAGGTTTCGAGTGGATTTCGGAAGTATCGGTAATTTTACAAGATTCTTTTGGTTTAAAAACAAATAATGAAAAAGTGATTTCATTTGAAAGAAATTTAGATTATACTGGAGAAAATTTTATAACACAACTTTTTAATGCAATAGTCAATAAAAGAGTTCTGAGTATTGAATACGAACCTTTTGGTCAAGAGAGGTCTACAATACAATTTCATCCTTATTTTTTAAAACAATATAATAACCGTTGGTTTGTTTTTGGATTAAACGAGGAAAATAATATGGCAACTTGGAATTTAGCATTAGATAGAATAAAAAGTTTAGAAGAGATTCATGTAACCTACCGACAAAATGAAACGGACTGGGATTTTCATTTCTCATCAATTTATGGTGTATCTAAACCATTTGATCAAAATGAAGAGGAGATTCACTTGCTTTTTTCTAAAAGACAAGCTCCTTATATTATTACCAAACCCATTCATGAAACTCAAAAACACTATGAGCTTGAGGATGGACTATTAGTTAAAATTAAAGTTATTCCAAACTTTGATTTAGAGCAATTAATTTTGTCATTTGGGGAAAGGGTTAAAGTTTTATTACCTATTCATCTTAAAGAGAAAATATCAGCTAGAATAGAACTATCCTTATCTCAATATAAAGAAAATTAGAGTTTTTTTTCTATGCAGATACATTGCATAAATGAGTTATAGATTTGTACCGAACCAAACGAAAAACTATGACTAACTGGCAAATTTTTAACGCTGAAAAAGAATTTGACTTCGGTAAACACGTCGGAAGAACGCTTGAAGAAATTATGAGCAATGACGCCGCATATATTTTATGGTGCATAAGAAATATCGAATGGTTTTTAATTGATGTTGAGTTGTTAGAATCATATGTAGGTAAACATGATCAATTTGTAAATGCATACGATTCGATTAGTAAAAAAAATGTGGAGATAAATATAAATCCTTTTAGTTTATCTGAAGAGTTCAGGGGCCTATTGACTGATAAATGGAATAAATACAACCAAGGACAAAGTGCTATAAAGGACAATAGCGTAAATAATTCTCGTGATTCTTTTAGAAACAATAAAATAAAGTCTGATAAAACAAAACTCATTCAACGCTTTACTAAAGAAGAACAACAATTTAATTCTCGATTGTTATCGACATTTGAGACTATGTTTTCAGCCAATTCTTTCCATAACCTAAAAGGTATCATGCATGCGGAAGGGGTCTTTTTTGGCAGAATGAACCGAGATAAAGCGTGTGGCTATTTTTACAATATTTTTTTTTGTGAGAATGGATCAAGTGAGAAATTTAATTTGGAAGTAAATAGAGGGATAAGTATGGACAATAAACCTGGAGAGGCAGTATTGGAGTTAAGATGCTCTAATTTTGATCCATTTACTGACAATATTTCAATTGTTGATAAAGCATTTGGCGAAAAGCCGGATTCTAGTATTGATGAAACAATATATCGTTTTGCATTTTCATTTAAGGATGAAAAGATTTATTCAATTCGTGTTCCAAGAAAAAGTATATCAGAAAACAACAAACTTAAAGAAAATAACTAAAAATGAAAAATAAAATTCACCTTACCATAATTGCACTTATCGCTTCATTTTTATGCTGGCAAATAATCGATATTTTTATTGTTGAATTATCATTTTGGAGATATTTGCTGATTGAATTACTTTTGTTAATATCAAAATTTTTCTATGAAAAAGAGAAGAAACGTCTTGATATCAAGTAGTGTTTTACACAAAATACGTCTTAGTGCTGTTCGTGCGGAACAAGTTCGTCAAGGAATCTTTGATGGGCGGTATAGAACAAAAAAAATACCTTCAAAAAAGGTATATAATAGAAGTAAAATTAAACGTAAAAAGTTGTAAAATTATGTTTAACCCCGTTTAACCCTGTTAAACGCCGTAAAACATTAATTTTTTTTTATGGTTGATAAATTGAAAATCGTCAGTGTAAAGTGGATAGTCTACTATAAATTAAGGGCATACAACAACGGTTTAAAATGAATAAAATGAAAACTTTAAAAGTCTTCTCAAAGAAGTTATAACTTATGCTGATAAATCTTTAGGAGATAAAATATTATTTTTAATTTTAGATAACAATATGAAACTTTCAAAAACAACTCTGGCTATATTTTTGATTTTAATATCAACTTTTGGCTTTATGCTAAAGCTACCCTCTGTGTTTAGAAATGTTGATGCTGAATTACATTTCTTGTTCTATTTTTGTGCAGCTTTGATGATTAACTTACTACTTAAAAAGGAACAGTATATTTACCACATAATAATATTTGTTATCCTATTTTGCTTTGGTATTGGAATTGAAATTTTCCAAGACCTTTCAAACCTCTTCTTTGAAAAGAAAATACATGGTAACTTTGATCCAAGAGATATTATATATAATACATTAGGTCTCATTTTTGCATCTGCTTTTTGGTTGGCTTATATTATTCTAAAAAAAATACTTGGAGATTCTAAAGTGAATGAATCTAAAAAATAAACATAATTTACCATCATTTATAAACGACTATTTTAAACCAAATTTCCACATATTTTCATATGGTAACTCTATCTAATAACTTTAGTAAAATAGCATTTATTCTAAGTTTTATTCAACTATCAGCTTGTACTAATTCGAATAACAATAAAAATGCTTTAAGTCCTTCTCAAAAAGTTAGCCCTGTAAAAGAGCAGTCGTATGATGCTGAAAAAAGTCAAACAGATATTAATTTAGACGAAGTGAATAGTTTAACTTTATTGACTAGTAAATTAGATAGCATGTATAGTGCAGTAATTGTAGAATACCAAGATCAGAAAATCTTTATCAAGAATTTTAAGAAGTCTCAGGTAGTATGGAAGCAATATATGGAATCTCAATTACTAGCTAGGTTTCCAGAAGATGA
>Ga0214919_10010838_pt1 | contig 11462 bp, 9 predicted proteins | sample LL1503_MetaG_FD_177994 | JGI IMG/M metagenome (GOLD analysis project Ga0214919, IMG submission 177994) | Freshwater microbial communities from Lake Lanier, Atlanta, Georgia, United States - LL-1503 | ecosystem: Environmental > Aquatic > Freshwater > Lake | place: USA: Georgia | collected 2015-03-15
ATGCCCGCGGCAAACGAAGCCTACCTTCTGCCGCGCAAGCTCTTCGATGCCCGCTGTGCGGCCTGCTGGTTCCTGCTCGGGCTCGCGGCGATGACGGTGGCGAGCTTCTGGACCCTGGATCTGCAGTGGGCCAAATTCATCTCTGTGGACGCCGCGCGCAAGATGGGCCGCTTCATGGCCGAGCTGATGGCGCCGACCGGCGAGACGGTGTTCCTCCGGCGACTCGGCATCGCCGCGCTCGAGACCATCGCCATGTCGGCGCTCGGCACGCTGCTCGCGGCCATCGCCGGCCTCGCGCTGGCCCTGCCGGCGAGCAGGGTGCATACCGGCGATCGCGCGCTGGCGCGCACGCCGACGCGCCTCTTGCTGAACGGGCTGCGCTCGATTCCCGAACTGGTGTGGGCGGCGCTGCTGATCATCGCCGCCGGCCTCGGGCCGTTCGCGGGAACGCTCGCCCTCGCGCTGCACACCACGGGCGTGCTCGGGCGGCTGTTCGCCGAAGCGATCGAAAACGCCCCGCCCGGTCCGGCTTTCGCGCTGCGGGTGCAGGGCGTGCCCGAAGGCCGGGTGTTCCTGTACGCGACCCTGCCGCAGATCCTGCCGCAGCTGATGTCCTACACGCTCTACCGGTGGGAGAACAACATCCGCGCCGCGGCGGTGCTGGGCGTCGTCGGAGGCGGGGGCCTCGGCCAGATGCTCGCCTTCCACATGGGCCTGTTCCACATGCGCGAGACCAGTTCCATCCTGATCGCGATGATCCTGCTGGTGGCGATGGTGGATTTTGCCTCCTACCTCTCGCGGCGGATCCTGCAGCGTTAGGGAGGCGCAGGGCTTCGCCGTTCGAGACCAATGCACGCGCCAACGGCCGGGCCCGCTACGCGCTGGCCGGTGTTCGGCGAGGTGGCCCGCCGCTTCAAGGAGATCGCGGCCCCGCTGCGCTGGCGAAATCGGCCGGCGCGCGAGGCGTGCTCGACCTGTGTGCCGGCCAGTTCGTAACGCCCGCAGCCGGGCAAGGGGACGCCAAGCTGGGCCTGTGGGTGCTGACGGACGTCGCGAACTGAACGGGAGGCCCCGTCTTGGGGGGGGGCGGAATTCAGCCGTGCTCGTACTGCCCGCTCGCGGCGGCGCGCATGCCGATCAGCCCCAGCAGGCTCTCGGTGAAAGGCGCGGCCACGCCGGCCTGCTTCGCGATGTCGAGCGTGCCCATCAGCAGCCCGTCGATCTCCAGCGCCTTGCCGGCTTCCATGTCCTGCAGCATCGAGGTCTTGAAGGCGCCTAGAGCGCGGGCCATGTCGATGCGCGCTTCTGGGTCGATGTCGGCATCGACGCCGACGGCGCGGCCGATGGCGAGGACTTCCTTCATCACCGCCACCATGTAGCCCTTGACCCTCGGGTCGGCGATCATGCGGTCGGCCGTCGACAGGGTCAGCGCCGACACGGGATTGAAGCTCACGTTGCCAAGCAGCTTCACCCAGAAGTCCTTTTCGATGAATCCGCTGGTGATCGTGTCGAACCCGGCGGTGGCAAAAGCATCGACAATCTTTGCTGTCCGTGCGGTGTTCTTGCCGCCGGGTTCGCCGAGGATCAATTTCTTTCCCATGTTGTGGCTGATGAGGCCGGGTTCTGGGACCGAGGCGGCGCAGTGGATCACGCAGCCGACCAGCCGGCTTGTTGGCATGGCCTGTAAGAGCTTGCCGCCCGGGTCGAGCGATTCGAGCCTCAGCTTCCCGCCGCCGTAAGCGAGCTTGTCGAAGAACCACCACGGCACGCCGTTCATTGCCGTGACCACGGAACTGTCCGGGCCGAGCAGGGGTCCTATGGTTGCAGCCACCTGAGGCAGGCTCTGGCCCTTGACCGTGACGACCACGTAATCCTGGATGCCGAGCTTCGCCGGGTCGCTGTCGACCTTCGGGTGGGCGGTGAGGATTTCGCCGGTGGCGTTGGTGCGGATGCGCAGGCCCTTCGCGCGGATCGCCTCGAGGTTCGCGCCACGTGCGACCATTGAGACTTCGTGCCCGGCTTTCTCGAGCCAGGCGGCCATGACGCCGCCGATCGCGCCGGCGCCAAAGATGCAGATTTTCATGTCGGTTCCCGTTTGCTGGTGCGGTATTCTAAGGTGTAAGGAATGAGGAGATCCCCATGTTCGGTTTCATGAAGAAGGCCACCCAGTTGCTCCCCGCCGAAAGCACCCTGCCGGGGCGCAATGACAGGATGCGCGTGGCGGCGAAGCACTTGGTCAAGGGCAACCCGATGACGCCGCCTTTCCCCGAAGGACTCGAACAGGTGCAATTCGGCCTGGGCTGTTTCTGGGGTGCGGAGCGCGTGTTCTGGCAGACCCCGGGCGTCTGGTCGACGGCTGTCGGTTACTCGGGCGGAAACACGCCCAATCCGACCTACGAGGAAACCTGCAGCGGCCGCACCAACCACACCGAGGCGGTGCTGGTGGTGTTCGACCCAAAGATCATCACCCTCGAGGCACTCTTCAAGGTGTTCTGGGAGAGCCACGACCCCACGCAGGGAATGCAGCAGGGGAACGACACGGGCTCGCAGTACCGCTCGGCGCTGTATACCTACGGCGAAGGCCAGGCCCAGGCGGCGATCGCCACGCGCGACGCCTTCCAGGCTGCTCTGGACGCAAAGGGCTACGGGAAGATCACGACGGAAATCAAGCCCGCGCCCGAGTTCTACTACGCCGAGGACTACCACCAGCAATATCTCGGCAAGAATCCGAACGGGTATTGCGGCCTGGGCGGCACGGGCGTGTCCTGTCCGATCGGAGTTCTTGCCAAAGCGTGAGCGTCCGCATCGACAAATGGCTCTGGGCGGCGCGGTTCTACCGCACGCGCAGCGCCGCGCAGGCCGCGATCGAAGGCGGCAAGGTCAGCGTCAACGGCGAGCGGGTCAAGCCTTCCCGGGACGTCCGGCCGGGCGACCGGCTGGACGTGGGCTCCGGCGAAACCGGGCGGGAGATCACTGTGGTGGCCGTGTCCGACAAGCGGGGATCAGCCCCGGTGGCGGAGAAGTTGTATACCGAAAGCGAGGAAAGCCGGCTGAAACGGGCCGTTTTTGCCGAAAATCGCCGCCTCGTTACGGAGCCGACCCTCGACCTCCACGGGCGCCCGACGAAACGTGACAGGCGTTCGCTCGCCAAACTGCGCGGATACTAAAAAATCCTGTCCGTTCAGGGGCCTGCGCTGATACAATGCGGCCCCTTTCGTCGGACTCTGCCCCATGGATCGCACTGCACAACGCCCGCTGCGCAACATCGCCATCATCGCCCACGTCGACCATGGCAAGACGACGCTCGTCGACAAGCTGCTGCAGCAGGCCGGTACCTTCCAGGCGCACGAGCGCATCACCGAACGGGTGATGGATTCGAACGACATCGAAAAAGAGCGCGGCATCACGATCCTGGCCAAGAACACGGCGGTGGATTTCGACGGCGTGCACGTCAATATCGTCGACACCCCGGGCCACGCCGACTTCGGCGGCGAGGTGGAGCGCACCCTGTCGATGGTGGACGGCGTGCTGCTGCTGGTCGACGCGGTCGAAGGCCCGATGCCGCAGACGCGCTTCGTCACGCGCAAAGCGCTGGCGCTGGGCCTGAAGCCCATCGTGGTGGTGAACAAGGTCGACCGCGACGGCGCGCGCGCCCAGTGGGTCGTGAACCAGACGTTCGACCTCTTCGACCGCCTCGGCGCGGACGAATCGCAGCTCGACTTCCCGGTGGTGTATGCCTCGGCCCTGCAGGGCTGGGCGAGCCTGGACCCGGCCTCGGCCATTTCCGGCGGCCCCCGCGGCACCAACATGCGGCCGTTGTTTGAGACGGTCTTGAAGAGCGTCCCCCTCCCGGTGGGCGACCCCACCTTGCCGCTGCAGATGGCCGTGGCCGCGCTGGATTACTCCAGCTACGTCGGCAGGCTGGTCATCGGGCGCCTGCGCCGCGGCGTGATCCGTGTCGGCATGGAAGTGGCCGTGATGGAGCCGAATGGCGCCACCGCCGTGTCCAAGATCACCGGCGTCTACGGTTTCCAGGGCCTGAACCGGGTCCCGATGGACGAGGCGTACGCGGGCGAGATCGTGCAGGTCACGGGCATCGACGAGGTTTCCATCGGCGCAACGCTGGCCGACAAGGAGCAGCCCGAGGCGCTGCCGGTGCACAAGATCGACGAGCCCACGCTCAACATGAATTTTCAGGTGAACACCTCCCCGCTGGTCGGGCGCGAAGGCAAGTTCGTCACCAGCCGGCAGGTACGCGACCGTCTCTACAAGGAATTGCTCACCAACGTCGCGCTGCGCGTGGAAGACACCGCCGAGACGGATGTATTCCGGGTCTCGGGCCGGGGCGAACTGCACCTCACCATCCTGATCGAGAACATGCGCCGCGAAGGCTTCGAGCTGGCGGTGTCCCGCCCGCAGGTGATCCTCAAGAATATCGACGGCGTCGTCTGCGAGCCGTTCGAGATGCTGTCGGTGGATGTCGAGGAAGCCAACCAGGGCGCGGCGATCGCGGCACTCAACGGCCGGCGCGGCGAGATGCTCGACATGTCGCAGGACGACCGTGGCCGCGTGCGCCTCGACTATCGCATCCCGGCGCGCGGGCTGATCGGGTTCCAGACCGAGTTCATGACCATGACCCGCGGTACCGGGGTGTTGTCGCACGTGTTCGACGAGTACGCGCCGATGAAGGGCGAAAGTTCGGACCGGCGCGCAGGTGCGCTGATCTCCGGCGATGACGGCGAGGCCGTGGCCTATGCGTTGTGGAAGCTGCAGGAGCGCGGCCGCATGTTCGTGAACCCCGGCGACCCGGTATACGAGGGCATGGTGGTGGGCATCCACACCCGCGACAACGACCTGATCATCAACCCGGTCAAGGAAAAGCACCTGACCAACGTGCGTTCTTCCGGCAAGGACGATGCGATCGTGCTGACCCCGCCGATCAAGCTGACGCTGGAGTCCGCGGTGGAATTCATCGCCGACGACGAACTGGTGGAAGTCACGCCCAAGTCGATCCGGATCCGCAAGCGCTACCTGCAGGAGCACGAGCGCCGGAAGCAGTCGCGCACCTCCGTCGCCGCGGCTTAATTCGAAAGATTCACTTTCGAAGATCGGCTCCAGGAGCCGGTCTCCGGGCAGGTTTGATACCGGAAACGGTATATCTTCCCGGTCGGGCGGATGCCGCTGCCGGCGCGGCTACTTCTTCTTGGTCATCATCTGGGCATCCTCGACAACCTTGAACCAGTTGCCGCTCCAGAGGATCGAGATGTACAGGAACTTCTCCAGTTTGGCCTCGGTGACGGCCTGCCACTGGTAGGAGTTCAGGCGGATCAGCTGCCCCGTCATGCCCATGTCGCCGATGATCGTGAACATGGCCTCCTGGATGCCCGTCTTCTGCGGCGGCTTGTCCCAGGAAACGGGATCGATCTTTTCGATCGACTTCTCGGCGGCGCCAGGATGGACGTCGAACGTCCCTTGGCAGCCGTCCATGCTCTTGATCATGCAGGCGAGGCGGTTTCCCCTTGGCGGCATAGTCTGACTCTCCTTGGAAGCGGGAATTCTACTTTACGCTGCCATGAGTTCGCGCAGCACGTACGGCAGGATCCCGCCGTGCTTGTAGTAGTCGACTTCGATCGTGGTGTCGATGCGGCTCTTCACCTTCACCTTCTGCTCGGAGCCGTCGGCACGCCTGATGACCAGCGTCAGTTCCTGCTGCGGGCGGATATCGTCCAGTCCCTCGATGGAAATGGTCTCCTCGCCCTTGATGCCGAGGCTGGTGGCGCTGTCGGTGCCCATGAACTGCAGCGGCAGCACGCCCATGCCCACCAGGTTGGAGCGGTGGATGCGCTCGAAGCTGCGCGCGATCACCGCCTTGACCCCGAGGAGCTGCGTGCCCTTGGCCGCCCAATCGCGCGACGACCCCGTGCCGTACTCCTCGCCGCCGAAGATCACCGTGGGCATGCCGTCGGCGACGTACTTCATGGCTGCGTCGTAGATCGGCATTTCTTCGCCCTTGTAGCGGGTGAGGCCACCTTCCTTGCCGCCCATCATCTGGTTCTTGATGCGCACGTTGGCAAACGTCCCTCGCATCATCACCTCGTGGTTGCCGCGGCGGGCGCCGTAGCTGTTGAAGTCGCCCACCGCGACGTCGTGCTCCTGCAGGTAGAAGCCCGCCGGGGAGGTCGGCTTGATGCTGCCGGCCGGCGAGATGTGGTCGGTGGTCACGGAGTCGCCGAACACGCCGAGGATCTTCGCGCCGGTGATGGCCTCGACCTTGCCCGGCTGCATCGAGAAGTTGGCGAAGAAGGGCGGCTCGGCGATGTAGGAGGACTTGGGCCAGTTGTACACCTGGCCCGAGGCCGACGGCACCTTCTGCCAGAGCACGTTGTCCTTGCCGAGGTCCTTGTACAGGCGGCGGAAGGTCGGCGCATCCATCGCGAGCTTCATCAGGGCGGCGACTTCGTCGTGGGTCGGCCAGATGTGGCCGATGTACACGTCCTGGCCGTCCTTGGATTTTCCGATCGGCTCGGTGCGGAAGTCCTTGAGCATCGTCCCGGCGATCGCGTAGGCCACCACCAGCGGGGGCGAGGCGAGGAAGTTGGCGCGGATGTTGGCGTGGATGCGTGCCTCGAAGTTGCGGTTGCCCGAGAGCACGGCCGCGCAGACCAGGTCGTTCTTGACGATGGTCTCCTCGATCGGCTGCGCGAGCGGGCCGGCGTTGCCGATGCAGGTGGTGCAGCCGTAGCCGGCCGTGTAGAAGCCCAGCTTCTCGAGGTAGGGCAGGAGCCCCGCCTTGGTCAGGTACTCGGTCACCACGCGCGATCCCGGGGCGAGCGAGGTCTTGATGTGCGGCTTGACCGTCAGGCCCAGTTCCACTGCCTTTTTGGCCAGCAGGCCCGCGGCCAGCAGCACGCCGGGGTTGGAGGTGTTGGTGCAGGAAGTGATGGCGGCGATCAGCACGTCGCCCGAGCCGACTTCGGTGCCGTCATAGGCCTTGATCCGCTTGCCGAGGTCCGCGGGCGCCTTGGCGAAGCCGTTTTCCGCCACCGGCTTGGAGAACAGGCTGGTGAAGGTGCTCTTCACGTTCTCCAGGCCGATGCGGTCCTGCGGTCGCTTGGGGCCGGCCAAGGACGGCATCACCGTGGACAAGTCCAGTTCCACGGTCTGCGAGTAATCGATGCTGCCGGCCTTGGGCACGCCGTACAGGCCTTGCGCCTTGAAGTAGGCCTTGAACGCCTCGATCTCGGCCTCGGTGCGCCCGGTGCCCTTGAAGTAGTCGATGGTCTTGTCGTCGACCGGGAAGAAGCCCATGGTGGCGCCGTATTCCGGGGCCATGTTGGCGATCGTCGCGCGGTCGGGCAGGGCGAGCGAAGCGGTGCCTTCGCCGAAGAACTCGACGAACTTGCCCACCACCTTGGCCTTGCGCAGCATCTCGGTGATGGTGAGCACCAGGTCGGTGGCGGTGACCGACTGGTGGAGCTTGCCCTTCAGGTGAACGCCGACCACGTCCGGGGTCAGGAAGTACACGGGCTGGCCCAGCATGCCGGCCTCGGCCTCGATGCCGCCCACGCCCCAGCCGACCACGCCGATGCCGTTGATCATGGTGGTGTGGCTGTCAGTGCCCACCAGCGTGTCCGGGTAATACACGCCGTTCTTGCTGTGCACGCCGCGCGCGAGGTACTCCAGGTTCACCTGGTGCACGATGCCGATGCCCGGGGGCACGACCTTGAAGGTGTCGAAGGCCTGCATGCCCCACTTCATGAACTGGTAGCGCTCCTGGTTGCGCGAGAACTCCAGCTTCATGTTCAGGTCCAGCGCCTTGCTGTTGCCATAGTGGTCGATCTGCACCGAGTGGTCGACGACGAGGTCCACGGGCACCAGCGGCTCGATGGTCTTGGGATTCTTGCCCATCTTCTGGGCAACGTTGCGCATGGCGGCCAAGTCGGCCAGCAGCGGCACGCCGGTGAAGTCCTGCAGCACGATACGGGCGAGCACGAACGGGATCTCGTCGGTGCGCGCGGCGTTGGGCTTCCAGTTCGCCAGCTGCCTGACATGCTCCTCGGTCACCTTCTTGCCGTCGCAGTTGCGCAGCACCGACTCGAGCACGATGCGGATCGACACCGGGAGGCGGGAGATCTTCGTGCCGAGGGCTTTTTCGAGCGCCGGCAGGGAGTAGAACTTGCCGGATTTCCCGGTGGGGAGTTTCAGGTCCTTGAGGGTGTCGTGCAGGTTATGCGGCATTGAAGCCTCCGTCGGTGAGTCAGGTGATTTTCAGATGACGAACAGGTCGACGAACTCGTTGACCGGGGTATTTTGCAGCTTTTTCGCGTCCAGACACAGGTCGAGGATGGCCTTCTGCTGCTTGGCGGGAAAGCGGCGCGCCAGGTTGGTGCGGAATTTTTCCACCAGCACCGGCATGCCTTCCTTCCGGCGACGCTTGTGGCCGATCGGGTATTCGCAGACGATTTCCTTCATCTTCGTGCCGTCCTTGAACTCCACCGTCAGCGCGTTGGCGATCGAGCGCTTTTGCGGGTCGTGGTAGTCCTTGGTGTAGCGCGTGTCCTCCACGCAGTCGATCTTGTCGCGCAGGACGTCGATGCGCGGGTCCTTGGCGACCGAGTCCTCGTAGTCGCCGGCCGTGAGCCGGCCGAAGAGGATCGGCACCGCCACCATGTACTGGATGCAGTGGTCGCGGTCGGCCGGATTGTTGAGTGGGCCCTTCTTGTCGATGATGCGGATGCAGGCCTCGTGCGTGCGGATGGTGATCTTCTTGATGTCTTCCGGCTTCTTGCCCGCCTTGTTGAGGGCATCGTGGATCTGCATCGCGCACTCCACCGCGGTCTGCGAGTGGAACTCGGCCGGGAAGGAGATCTTGAACAGCACGTTCTCCATCACGTAGGAGCCGAAGGGGCGCTGGAACTTGAACGGCTGGCCCTTGAACAACACGTCGTAGAAGCCCCAGCCCTTGGCCGAGAGCACCGAGGGGTAGCCCATCTCGCCGGTCTTGCTGATCAATGCGAGGCGCACTGCGCGGCTGGTCGCGTCGCCGGCGGCCCAGGACTTGCGCGAGCCGGTGTTGGGCGCGTGGCGATAGGTGCGCAGGCTCTGGCCATCGACCCAGGCCTGGGACACGGCATTGACCACTTCGTCGTAGGTGCAGCCGATCATGTTCGCCACGACCGCAGTGGAGGCGACCTTGACCAGCACCACGTGGTCGAGGCCGACGCGGTTGAAGCTGTTCTCGAGCGCGAGCACGCCCTGGATCTCGTGCGCCTTGATCATGCCGGCGAGGACATCCTTCATCAGCAGCGGCTGCTTGCCGTTGGCGAGCGCCGTGCGCGACAGCCAGTCGGCGGTCGCGAGGATACCGCCCAGGTTGTCCGAGGGGTGGCCCCACTCGGCCGCGAGCCAGGTGTCGTTGAAGTCCAGCCAGCGGATCATCGCGCCGATGTTGAAGGCGGCCTGCACCGGGTCGAGCTGGAACTGGGTGCCGGGCACCTTGGCGCCGTTGGGCACGACGGTGCCGGGAACGATCGGGCCCATGAGCTTGGTGCAGGCGGGGTACTCGAGGGCTTCGAAGCCGCAGCCCAGCGTGTCGATCAGGCAGTAGCGGGCCGTCTCGAAGGCGTCGGCGGACTTGATCGAGTACTTGGTCGCGTAGTCGGCGATCTTGGTGAGGACGGCTTCGGGCTTGGGGCGGACGTTCGAGATATGTGCGGACATGGCCTTGGATGTGGGCTGGTGAAAGGAATCAGAAGAGCACCGGCACGATTCCGTGCCGGTGCAGGAGGTCGAGGAGCTGGACGAACGCGTACGCCCAGAGGTACCACATCGCATCCAGAATCCCCTGGCGGACTTTCTTCGGGGACACGGGGATGGACTCGGGCTCGGTGTAGAGCGACCAGCGCGGGAACCAGCAGGGCGTCGCGTCGCGGTAGCGGCGGTAGGTGTCGCCGAACAATTCCACGAGGCGCTTTTCCTCGTTGGCGACGACGGCCGGGTAGAGCGCGGCGAACATCACCAGCAGGACGACCGGCAGCAGCGGCAGCCGCACGGCGAGGCCGAAGCCGATCACGCCAAGGAAGCTTCCCACATACAGGGGGTTGCGCACGATGGAGTAGGGCCCGGTCGTGGTGAGCACGCCGTCCTTGGTCCCGCCGATGAAGGTGAGGCACCAGACGCGCCACAGGCTCCCGGCGACCATGAGCGCGTAGCCGGCGAGGCGCAGCGCCTCTCCGGGCCAGCCTTCGAGGAACGCCGGTGGCGCGCCGAACAGCACGTAGACGAGGGCGAGCGCGAGGATCGCGCGCGACCACTGGATGCGGTGCCCGGCGAAGTGCCGGGCGATCGCCGTTGCCAAGCGCTCAGGCCCGGAAGGTGTGCTCGGCGCCGCCGGACTTCGGCGAATGCCGCGCCGCGGACGGGGCCGTGCGTTCCTTCGGGTCCGTGTCCCACCAGGCGCCGCGTCCCTTCTTCTGGGACTCGAGTTCCTCGGGGTGCTGCGCCATGAAGTCGCGCATGAATTTCGTGGCCTCGGACTCGTACTCGGTGATGTTGAGGAGTTCGCGCATGAACTTGAAGAACTTCGAATCGGCCACGGTCAACCTCCTACTTGCGGTTCTTGAGGGGTACCCACTGCATGTTCTCGGGGCCGGTGTAGTTGGCCGCGGGACGGATGATCTTGCCGTCGATGCGCTGCTCGATCACGTGCGCCGCCCAGCCGCTGGTGCGCGCGATCACGAAGATCGGCGTGAACATCGCGGTCGGGATGCCCATCATGTGGTAGCTGACGGCGCTGAACCAGTCGAGGTTGGCGAACATCTTCTTCTCGCGCCACATCACCGCCTCGAGGCGGTCGGCGATCTCGAAGAGCTTCATGCTGCGGTTCGACTTCGACAGCCGCCGCGCGACTTCCTTGATGACCTTGTTGCGCGGGTCGCCGATCGTGTAGACCGGGTGGCCGAAGCCGATGACGATTTCCTTCGCCTGGATGCGGCGGATCGCGTCGGCTTCCGCGTCGTCGGGGCCGTTGTAGCGCGACTGGACCTCGAAGGCGACTTCGTTTGCGCCGCCGTGCTTCGGCCCGCGCAGCGCGCCGATGCCGCCGCAGATCGCGCTGTGCATGTCCGACCCCGTGCCGGTGATGACGCGGCAGGCGAAGGTGGAGGCGTTGAATTCGTGCTCGGCGTAGAGGATGAGCGACGTATGCATCGCGCGAACCCATTCGGCCGAGGGCGCCTTGCCGTGCAGGAGGTGCAGGAAGTGGCCGCCGATCGAATCGTCATCGGTGTCGGTCTCGATGCGCTTGCCGTTGTGGCTGTAGTGGTACCAGTAGAGCAGCATCGACCCGAGGGAGGCCATCAGCTGGTCGGCGATGTCACGCGCGCCCGGCAGGTTGTGGTCGTCCTTCTCGGGCAGCAGGTTGCCCATCGCCGACACGGCCGTACGCATGACGTCCATGGGGT
>Ga0214919_10010839_pt1 | contig 11461 bp, 9 predicted proteins | sample LL1503_MetaG_FD_177994 | JGI IMG/M metagenome (GOLD analysis project Ga0214919, IMG submission 177994) | Freshwater microbial communities from Lake Lanier, Atlanta, Georgia, United States - LL-1503 | ecosystem: Environmental > Aquatic > Freshwater > Lake | place: USA: Georgia | collected 2015-03-15
TTTCATAAGAACGTTCTCTAAGTAAAACACATCCATCTGGATTCTTAACAACTTTTACATTATCGCGAGAACATACTTCTTTAATTTTACCAATTGTATAACTTTCATGAACCATTGCATCTTGATACAAATCTAAATTATTTATATTTTGAAAAATACCATATTTTTTTAATATATTTTGAACTGCATTTTTATTAGTAAAAAGTTTATTAACTTTATTAAAAGGATTTAAATATCCTGAAACTACTTCATCTGGAGTTGCTACTAATTCATAAGAAACTTTGTTTGAATTTGTAATATTTTGTAAATTATTATTCATTTTTAAAGTTTAATTTTAAATTTAAAATTTAAAATTTTAAATTTTAAATTTTAAATTTTAAATTTTAAATTTTAAAGAGTGTAAAAAGTAAAATATAAATAAATTATTACTAATAGATATAATTATAATATAAAATGTGTTTTTAAATCAATTTTTAAATATTGTAAATTTAATGTGTTGTATAAAAATTTAAAAAAAATGGAAAAAAATGAAAAAATTGAAAAAAATTGAAATATTTTAATTTGTTTTACTGATTACAAAACCCCCCTTTAAACTATAGAATGTCTGAAACACGAATTATTGAAGATAAGACGACAGTAAAAGCATTTTTGTTACAAATTAAAAAAATGGCAGAAGCTAAGGAATTAACACCGGATAAATTGAAAGAAATCACGGAGAAATTGGAAGAAATAACACACACCAGAGGCTATAAATGCCTTATGTGTTACGAAGATGCAGGTGTTCCAGACCACAATTGCACAGGTCCCCTTTGCCGAGTAGAGGGTAATCGCGGAACAACTGACCAATACGTAGAAGATGTAAAAGATGGAGGTGTCGCAAAGGATATGTATAATTCCTACTATCAAATATGCACTACGCATATGCCGAAATGGTTGAAAGATAAAGAGTACAATGCCATTCTGGCAGCGTCTCGTCTAGAAAATGAAGAACTCAAAAAGCAAAGATTGATAGAGCAAAGCAAGGCTTGTGAAAGAGCAAGACGCGTAAATGACAAAATTCATATGAATAACTGTTACCACTGCATAGTCCTACAACTTGGACTGTAGAGTCCATTGATTTAAAAATGTGATGCAACCGATTTATCAATAGTTGTTGTTTTACAAATTTGGTTTGTTTAAAAATACCCAAATATATAAATTTTTTTTATTATTTATACTATTTATATAAAATATATATATAAAAATGAAAAAAATGGAAAAAATTGTAAAACTGATTAAAATTGAATTATTTTAACTGTTTTTACTGATTACAATTTGTTCATATTTTATATTTAATCTATTAATCTCTAGAATGGAAGCTGTTAATATGAAAAATCTCTCTGCTGGTGAGCTTTATAAAATATTAAAAACTAATCCAAAATGTAATGATTTATATTACATCAAAGATTCTTTCAGATTTTTCCGTGTTACTGAAATTATACACTGGAATACATCTCATCAAAATGATGATTTCGTCAATTATAAAATCACTTTGACAAACGGTGAAATTGTAAAAGAAAGTTTTGATGAAGACAAAATAAAAACTTCGGTGTTTTTAAAAGAAGTTATTACTATTATTAAATAGTATTTTTCTCATATTTTTTTTATTATTTATACTATTTATATAAAATATATATATAAAAATGAAAAAAATGGAAAAATTTGTAAAACTGATTTGAAGATAAGCCTAATAGTATTTTATTTTATATTAGGATAATTATTGTACTATATTTGAAGTTTATTTTTTTTATTTTTATTAATTCTAGAAAAATGTTTTCTAGATTTATTTTGTTTTTTTGAGATTGGCATTTTTATAATTTATTATAATTTGTTATTATATAAATATAATATTTTAATTTGTTATAATTTGTTATAAATTTAATATGTTGTGTAAAAGTTTTAAAAAAAATGGAAAAATTTGTAAAACTGATTAAAATTGAAATATTTTAACTGTTTTTACTGATTACAATTTTGTTGCCTTCTTTAAAAATGTCTGAAATGAATATGAATGCGACGATGACGACGACGACGACAACTACACCACCTATACCTCAGGTATGTACAACATGCGGAGGGACTGGTTGCAGGAGGTGTGGTGGAAATGTCTATCATTTCCAAGTGTGTAGCAATGGGTGCGGTACAGAACTCGACCGAGACAATCGCAACTACATGGAAACACTTGACGCACAAGGTAAGCGTAGGAACTATACGATTGATGGAAAAATCGTATGTAAAAACTGCCACGACTTTCCTAAACTGACCTAAATCCTCCTCCTTATGTGAGATTGGAATTTTTTTTATCTTCTCTTCATAAAAGCTTCTCTAGATTCAGTTTTCATAATTTCTACGATTTTATCAATTCCTTCTGATATTTCACTTTTTTTTTCATTATTCCAAGAAACTTTCATACTATTTAAAACAATTACTAAAAGGTCAAATGTACCATTAATTAATTTACCTTTATCTTTTTCGTGTAATATGTAATTTCCTTTATTAACTATTCTAGAATCAACTGTATATTTAGAGCAAATAAAATTCTTTATATAATCAGCATCATCCCAATTTGGGAGAAAAGAAACTATTGTAAAATCAACGCCTAACTTATTCATTTTATCTAGAATATTTAAACATTGTATAGTACAATTATTCATTAATAATGGTAAATATGGAGGATTAAAGAATACACCTTTTATATTTTGTATTAATAGTTTTTCTACATCTAGACTATAAAAACTCCCAACACTACCAAAAATATGGTCTGTATCATAGAATATAGAACAAAACATATTCATATTAAAATTCAAAGGACTTGCAAACATTTCAAAGCTAATATTAAATATTTCACTAATATCTTCATATAAATTATCACCAATACTCCATTGTTGGCTAGACATATCAAATATACTATACCTTAAAAGCATACGTACTATATCATATGGATAAGGTTTATCATAATTTTTAATTAATTTATAATATCTATTAATACTAATTATTTTATAATAATCTCTATATCTAATTATAAAATAATCATTATTTTGCAATGTAATAGAACAAGAAATACCTTTAAAAATAGGATGTATAGGATGTATAGGATGTATATTCTGATTATTATTGTTATTATTATTGTTATTATTTGATGTATTCTTATTATATTTTAAGTTTATTTGACATTGATTAAAGAATATTTTATTTGAATCTATAATTGCTTTATCAATTTCTAATATTTTTTCAGAAGTAAGTCTTATTTTTTTTTCATTATATTCACTAATCATTTTTTTATAATAAGAAGTTTGATGTAATCTTTCAACATTATCTAATATTTGATTAAAAAAAACATATTGTGATAATGTATTATAATTTATTTCATTTTTTTCTTCTTTTTGTTTTATAAAATTACTATTTTCTATATATGGTGTTATACCATGATTTATACATTCTAAAATAAATCTATCTAATATATTCTTATTTTCATATTTTTTTCTATTATTATTAGTATTTTGTGTATTATATTCTAATGAATCTGTAAAATGTAATATCTTATCTATTTGTTTATTAAAAGAATTATAAATATTATATCTATTATATTCTAATTCTAGATTATAATATTGTTCATTTGTAAATTTAAATGTTTTTGATTCATTATTTTTAAATATAGGTAAAATATTAGATACTTTTTTATTCATCTTAATATTAATATTAATTTATACATTACTTTATATAATAAGTTTTCTTTATTTATATTGTTTTTTTGGTAATATTAATTATTTTATTTTTTTTAGTATTTTTTAGTATTTTTTATAAAACAAACAAAAATTGAATTTATAATTATATATAATTTTTATTATATATAAATTTTCAGATATTAATTTGAGTTTAATCATAAAAATGTTAAATATTTTAAAAATTGTTCTTAGAAAATTAGGTTTGATGAAAACCCAAACGCCTGTAATACCATTTTGTGTATTAATGAGTTATAGTGAACCCGATGCTGATGAAGTTGATTATTTCTTAGCCCAAATTGAAGATGAAATTGCGATTGAAGAAAGGATTAAAGCACGTAATGCCGCCGAATTTGAGAAGCTTGCTAGAAGATTAGCAGCTCTTAAGTCAACAAATTCATCTGCTTAGATAGTCTTCAAATTTCTTACTATAATCAAATTAAAATAAATTTATAGTAAGATTTTTTTTTATAATTTTTTATAATTTTTTATAATTTTTTATAATTTTTTATAATTTTTTATAATTTTTTATAATTTTTTATAATTTTTTATAATTTTTTATAATTTTTTATATTTTTTATATTTTTTAATATTAAGTATTATAAATACAACATAAATTTATTATTACAAATTATTACAATTTATTATAAATTATTACAAATTATATTTTAAAATGTCTACATCTGCATCTACATCTGCATCTGCATCACGACGTAATAATGTTCCACAAAATAGATTAAGTAAAAATCAAACAGATAAGTTAAAATTTGAGCTAAATAAAATTAAAGCAAAATATTTAAACAAATCTAAATTTTCAAGAATGATAAATGATATTGGTAATATTTTAAATATTAATATTATTTATTTATCATTTAATGAATTACAAATTAATATTATAGCCAATATAGACATATTTACTGAAAACTTAAGAACTCCAACTAGTGTAAAAAGTGTTTTTAGATCAATTAAAAAATCAATTAGAAAATCATTAAAGAGAAATACTTCTACAACGTGTGATGAAAAAACTGTAATTAGTGATATAAATAATGCAAATAATATTACACAAGAACAAGAACAAGAATTAGTTAATGAGTTTAATAATTTCATTAATAATGATAATTGTTTAGAATTACAAACAATTTTACAATCATTAAGTAAGGAAACAAATACTAATTTATCTAATGATAAATATAATTATACTTTATGTATACTTCATAATCCATCACATAGTGATAGAAAATTAAAAAATTTTGATGATTCAACTATATTATACATAAAAAACTTATTTACTCAAAATATAAAAGATGAAGAGGATAAAAAAAAAATAGAAGATATAATAGAATTTTATTTAAAAATAGAAGATGATTTACTAAAAGATTTAAATAGTATTGAAATACCAAATGAAGAAACTGATTTTATGCGTGGTATTTCTGAAAGACTTAAAACACTTAAAGAAAGTATTCAAAAAGGAAATGATAATTTTTTTAGTGATATGTCAAAAAGATTAATTAAACTTAAAGAAGGTATGAACCCAGAACTTGAAAGAACTATTGAAGAAACTGATAAAATATTAGAAGTGTTTAACGAAAATTATGAACTAGAAAACAATACTAGTACTAGTACTAATAATAGGACTACTAACTCATCTAGAAAAACAAAAAAATCTAATTCTAGTTCTAAGAAAACAAAAACATCTAAAAAATTAAATTTATCTGGTAATAAAACTAATGTAGAAGAAAGCCTAATATTATTGAATAAAAAAACTAAATTACGTAATGAAATTTTGAATTTATTGAGACAAAATATGATTACCAAAAACAATCAAGAAAGAACAAGACAAATAGAAGTTCAAATTATTAGAAAAAGAAAAGAATTAGCAGAATTATAAAAATAATAATTATTAGAAATTACAATAATTACAATAAATACAATAAATACAATAAACTTATTCTATCTATTTATTCAGTTTGAAAAACACTTGATAAATCAGCAGGTAAAGGTAAAATTTTTGTATTATAATATTTAGCAATTTCATCAATCCTCTTAACATCATTATTTGTAACAAAATTAATAGCAGTTCCTTTTCTACCGTGTCTTCCACTACGACCAATACGATGAATATAGGACTCATTTTTAAATGGAATATCATAATTAATTACAATTGAAACTTGTTGTACATCAATACCACGACCCAAAAGGTCAGTAGAAATTAATACACGAGTATTTAAACTTCTAAATTTTTTCATTGCATCTTCTCTTTCAGTAATATCCATACTACCATGAATAAGAGAAACTTTAAAATTTTGCTCCTGTAATTTCTTAGTTAATAGCTCAACGCTTTGATGGTGATTACAATATATAATAGTCTGGCTTGTAGAAATTAAACTATATAAATCACATAATGTTTCAAATTTATATTCATTTCTTTCACATTCAATATTATATTGAATAATACCATCCAATGTAAGGTTTTCCTTATTAATTAAAATATTAATTGGATTTCTCATAAACTTATCAGTCATTTTAATAAAATTAGTATCCATTGTTGCTGAAAATAATCCAATTTGTGTTTTAGAATTAATAGAACCAATAATTTGTCTAATTTGTTTAATAAATCCTTCAGATAATAATTCATCAGCTTCATCAAGAACTAGAACACGAATTGTATTCATATCTATTATTTTTTTTGTAATCATATCTAATAAACGACCAGGTGTTCCAATAACTACATGAGGCATTAATCCATCTTTATTTTTACCTAAACACAAATCAATATTTTCACGAACAGATATACTTTTTACAGCTAATGCTAAACGTAAATCAGTATAACTTCCAATATTTGAGAATACATGCTCAATTTGTTGAGCCAATTCCATTGTATGTGCCAGAATAATTGCTTGAGTTTCATTTTTAGTAAAATCAATATTTCCTAATGTTCCAATACAAAAAGTTGCTGTTTTACCAGTTCCACTTTGTGCCTGTGCAATTATATCAAATTTGCTAAGAAAAGGTTTAATTGCTTTTTGTTGAATAGGACTTGGGGTATCAAAACCATATGACATAACACCACGAATAATTTTTAAATCAATATGATTACTTAAATCATCAAATGTTTCAATAGGAATCATACATTCTTCGCGCTTTGCAATTTGTTCTGCAGTTAAAACTAAAGGTTCATTAGATTCTATAGATTCTTCGCTTTGTTTAATAGATTCTGATAATTCTAATGATTCTGTTGATTCTTTTGATTCTTTTTGTTGTGAATAAGTATTTTTATAATCATCTTGGTTAGATTCGTAATGTGTATTATCATTTTGTTGATTAGAATTATACCTACGATTACCATTACGATTATCTCCATTACGATTATCTCCATTACGATTATCACCATTACGATTATCATATCGACGATTATCTCCATTACGATTGTCATATCGACGATTGTCTCCATTACTATTATCATTACGTCTAGAATTATCATATTGACGATTATCATATTGACGATTATCACCATTACTATTATCATTACGTCTAGAATTATCATATCTACGATTATCTCCACTATTACTATTATCATTACGTCTAGTATTATCTCCATTATAATTATTATTATTATTATTTCTACTATTATCATATCTACGATTACTAGAATTATTACCAGAATTATCATTATATTTATTTGTTTCTTCACGAGTATTATCTCTAGTATTAGTTTTTTTACTTATATAAATTGCTGATTCTGGTTTAACAGCATCAACTTTACCTGAATCAACTTTACCTGCATCAACAGAATCATCATTTTTAGGTTTTACCTCACAAACTTTCGAGTATTTTCTATCAGACATTTTTTTTATATTATAATTAATATAAACTATAAATTATAATACAAATTAATAAAATTAATTTAACGAAAATGTAAACAGTTAATTATTAATATAATCTTATAATTAGTTTTAAATTCAATTTTTATATTATATTATTTTAGAATTTAAACTAAGATTTTATTTTTTATGTTTTATTTTTTTTTATATAATTTATAAATTATTATAAATAATATTATACTTATTATTATAAATGTTGTTTTTTTATGTAATACAAAATAGTCATCTGATTTTGGAAATATATCAGTAGAAGATGAAGCCTTTGTAATTACTGGCATTTTATCATATTCTACAACTTTAATAACGCTTCTCTTTGATTTACCATCAGCAGGAACAGTACAACCTTTCACTGAATTATTAGACCTTTGTTCTTCTGTAAGAGGTGAACAAGTTGCTCTATAAGTTTCATATCTTTCTTCAATTTCTTCAAATGTAGGTATTTCACATTTAGGAACACCCAATTTATCATTTACCATATTATGAATATCATATAACCATTTAGTAAATTCTTTACGAGTTCCAAGATGACTCATTGGACTAGTTTTTGTAAAAAAATCCATATAAGAATTTCTACAATATTTACAAGGCATTACTTTTCCCAAATAATAAAAAAAACGATAATAATCATTTTGTTTTTCAATATGTTCTGGATTAGTAGGGTCTATTTTATAAGGATAACCAAATGAAACACAATGAAGAAATAACCAACCACTAGGTCCCCATAAACGAGTCATTAAACCATTATCAACATTTTTATTTGCACATTCTTTACCATTGCATTTTTGTCCGTGATTATCACAAGGCATTTTATATTATATTATTATTTATATTTTCTTATATATTATCTTATATATTACTTATATATTATCTTATATATTACTTATATATTTATATTTATTAAATTTTATTGTGTAATATTATCTTATAAAATAAATTATATAATATAAATTGTAAATTATATAAAAAAATAAATTGATTAATATATATTAAAAAATATGAATAATTATAATGATAATAATGATAATATAATTAATAATAATATAATTAATGAAAATCAAAATAAATTTAATTTAACTGATTGGTCTAATTATATAGATTATAAAAAATTACTTATAATAAAAAAAATAGACTCTACTAATTATTTAGATGATTCAATTGAAAATATAAAATTTATTAAAATTTTAAAATCAATTATAGAAAGTAGAATATTTGATATATCACATATATCATTTTTATCAATTAAATTATTAGAATATACTTATATTAAATCAGAAATAATAAATGATGCATTTGAAATAAATAATAGTAATACTGATAGTAGCAATACTAATAATAATGATAATGATAATGATAATAATATTAAAATTATTTTAAAAATAATAGTAGATTTTATAGTTTATATTGAAATTACATTAAATTTACATTGTATATTAATTGTTTATTTTTTAAAAAATATAAAACATAAAAATAAAAATAACTCTAGATACCCAAAAATATTAAATGTATTTAATAAATTTAATGATGCTATAGATAATACTACTATAAATAATACTAATATAAATAATACTACTATAGATAATCATAATGAATTATATATAAATCCATCTACATTAATATTATTATTATTAAAATTAACAAATAAACTGTTTATACCAAATTTAGAAAATGATAAAACAAATATTATTAAATTACATATCAATTATATTAAATCACAAAAACAATCAAGTATTAAATTTAAAATGTATCTAGATACATTTATTATTAAACTTACAACTTATTTTTTTAAACAAAATGATGAAAATGATGTAAATAATGATGTAAATAATACTAATAATATATATAAAATATGTATTGAATATATAAATTTAATAATAGATTTATTATTCAATCAATTTAATAATTTATTTGATATTCTAGAAACATATTTAATTATTTCTATAAATAATAATGAAAAAGAGGATATAAATAAAGACAAAATAAATAATTTAAATAATATAAAAAATGGAATTAAAAAATTATTAGATACACAAATAAATAGTATTAGAGAATTATTTATAAATTAAATATTAAATAAATAAAAACTTAAACAATTACTATTTAATGTGTATAATTATAATATATAATATATTAATTCTAATATAGGTCTAGATACATAAATATATAAAAATAAATCAAAAATGAGTAAAAATAATAAAGATGAATTATATACTATTCTAGATATACAGAAAACAGCAAGTGATGATGAAATTAAAAAAGCCTATAAAAAAGCAGCATTAAAACATCATCCAGACAGAAATCCAAATAATCCAGAAGCTACTGCTAAATTTCAAGAGGTTGGAAAGGCATTTGCTATACTTGGTGACCCTGAGAAACGTAAGAGATATGACCAATTTGGTATTATTGATGGTGAAAATGATAATAGTGGGAATGGTGGAATGCCTGGAGGTATGAATCCTTTTGATATCTTTCAAAATATATTTGGAGGTGGCGGAATGCCTGGTATGGGCGGAATGCCTGGTATGGGCGGAATGCCTGGTATGGGCGGAATGCCTGGTATGGGTGGTATGTTTGGAGGAATGGGTGGTAATATGCAGAGCGGACAGCAAGGACCTCGTAATGGTAAAGGACCAGATAAGAAAGTAACCATCAATATTTCTCTAATTGATGTATATAAAGGTAAATCTATACCAATTGATTTTAATAAAGTAATATGTTGTGATTCTTGTAATGGTTGTGGAGCACTAAATAAAGATTGTATTAAACAATGTAAAGGATGTAACGGTCAAGGACGAATTGTTAGAATGTTGCAAAATGGTCCTATGATTCAGCAAATAATTCAACCTTGTGGAACCTGTGGTGGTAAGGGTAAAAGTATTGAAGCAGGTAAAGAATGTGTTAAATGTAAAGGCACCAAGTCTCATACACAAAAAAGACACGTTGATTGCTATGTTCGCCCAGGGTCTCAATCAGGAAATAGCATTACTTTTAAAAATGAGTCAGATTGGAGCCCAGATTTTACTGATATTGGAGATTTAGTTGTTTTCTTAGATTGTAAGAATGAGGAAGGAGCATTTCGCCGTGAAGGAAATAATTTAATTATGAAAAAGAGTATTACATTATTAGAAGCACTTACTAAAACCGAATTCTATTTTAAACATTTGGATGAACGAGTTATTAAGATTACACATGAAGAAGTTATTAAACCTAATCAAAAAATGATGGTAAAAGGAGAAGGAATGCAATGTCAAACAAGTAATGGCGATTTGATAATATATTTTGATATTGTATTTCCTACTAGTCTAGATAAAGACAGGTCAAAGTATTTGGTGAAGATTTTGCCTTTACCTAAAAAACAAATTTGGGATTTACAAATGGAACTTACACCAAAAGAAGAACTTACTGAATTGGGAATGAGTATTATGAATGATGATAATGATAATGATGAATTGGGTAATGAATCTAGTAAAAATAAAAATAAAAAAGGTAATAATTCAGGATTTGGAAATGATGTTTTTGATGAAGGTGACGGAGAAGACCAAGAACAAGGAGGGTTTCGTGGAGGCGGATTTGGTGGAGGGAGACCTGTTGAATGTGCTACACAGTAGTTAATACTTATTTTTATTATTTTTTTATGTAGCATCATATAAAACTTTTTTACTAGGTTTATTAATACTGCTTAACCAGAATTAATCCTAATTATTTTATATTTTATTTCCTCACAATAGAGGAAATAAAAAATTAATATAAAAAAACATAAAAACACAAAATACTTAAAAATCTAATTCAATATCTTTATTAGGTTTAAATGATTTAGAACATATA
>Ga0214919_10010840_pt1 | contig 11461 bp, 9 predicted proteins | sample LL1503_MetaG_FD_177994 | JGI IMG/M metagenome (GOLD analysis project Ga0214919, IMG submission 177994) | Freshwater microbial communities from Lake Lanier, Atlanta, Georgia, United States - LL-1503 | ecosystem: Environmental > Aquatic > Freshwater > Lake | place: USA: Georgia | collected 2015-03-15
CCTTTGGTCGGTTGTGGTTAATTACGCCGGATTCGGGTTTAAGATCTCGTCTATCTTTTTTAATAAAAATAAATCTTGCAATGCCTGATTTCTTTGATAACACCACTGCGTTGAAAGCTTCCTTATCACACTCTGCAATCACGGTCATGGGACTTGTGATTTTGCCTTGCCTGTCACAGGCGCAGGCAAGTTGGAATTGTGATAGGGATCGCTCTGCCCGATCGCGGGTAAGTAGAGTGCGCATTCAATCTTTAAATACGGGAATGCGAAAAGGCATTCTTAACTGCGATCGCCAGTTTTCAGTCGTTGATACTGGTGACACTTCATTTGAACTCCCTGGGACCGGATCCAACCCTCGCTCAATCTGCGGGTCCGTAAACAACCAAAGCAACATATACGCTCCTCCCAGGGTAGGCGTAAATGACACATATAATCAGTTCTAAAAAAATTCCGAAGTTCAATCAGTAACATATCAAATTTCAGCCAAGTTTCGCCCGATTTTACTGGGCGTATTAGGGGTCTTGGCAATGTCAGCAGGGACATCAGAGGGACAGGTAAGCGGGCAAGCGCCCGTTATCAACAGTGCAGCGAGCGCAAATGCAAAAGTGGGAGTTGCGTTCACGCACCAGATCACAGCTAGCAATAGTCCGACATCCTACGCTGCGACAGGGTTACCTACTGGGCTTACGTTAAATACGGGCACAGGGTTAATCACAGGCACGCCGACGTCGATTGATAAAACCTACAGCGTAAATCTAACCGCCACCAACTCAAAAGGGAAAGGATTTCAATCCTTACTAACTTTAGTAGCGCCGACTTTGCCAGTCATCACAAGTGCGGTGACTGCGACGGGATCGGTTGGGAGCGCCTTCAGTTACACGATAGCTGCTTCCAATTTCGCGAGATCCTACACTGCAACAGGTCTGCCAAGCGGACTGAGCGTGAATGCGTCAAGCGGAGTTATTAGTGGTAAACCTGCGACTGCGGGTAATGCGACGATCCTCCTCACGGCGAGTAATGGTGCAGGAAATGGAGTGAAATCACTTGCGCTCACCATCAAACCGCTTCCGCCCGTGATCAGTAGTGCGGCGAGTGCGAGCGCATTGGTGGGAGTTCCATTTAGCTATCAGATCACAGCAAGTAACAGCCCGACTACGTACGGTGCTACTGGGTTGCCTAGTGGGATAACGATTAATGCATCCAATGGACTCATCAGTGGAACTCCAGTTGCAGGTGGAAACTCGACAGTCACTCTTACCGCTTCCAACGCGGGAGGATCGGCTACAAAATCACTTGCGCTCAAGGTCACGATACCGCCACTCGTCATAACGAGTACCGTAATTCCTTCAGGGGTTCTCAATCAGACCTATGTCGGGCATACCTTCACCGCCACCGGTGGATCTGGGGGCAATGTACTGTGGACTGTGATCGATGGGTTTCTGCCCCCCGGCATGGAATTTAATCGTTCGACCGCTCAATTATCTGGCACTCCAAAAAATGCAGGTTCATTCGCATTTGTTCTTGAAGTGAAAGATTTCAAGGGAGGGGTTGACGATGTGGATGTGGTCTTGGAAGTCAAAAACGCAAATGCGAATTTCACTGTGGGCGATGTTCTTTCAGTCATCCCGACCGGTGGAGCGGCCCAATCCCCAGGTAATGCCACTTGCTCTTTTGATTACAGTCCTTGTGGTTCAACATGGAACGCAGGGGTTTCTGAGGAGAAAGTCTTCTTTGCTTCTATGAACAGCTCTAGCGGTTGGCGTCTCGGAATCGGAAAGGGTGGCCAAGTCTACTCTCTGCGGGGATCATTCGGCGAGGCTGTTCCACCCCAAAGGGCGGACGCTCCTTGGGTGGATGAGGCATGGCAGTTTGTGGCTACGAATTTGAGTTTAGTTAATCCCATTCAGGAATTCCAAAAAATAGGGCGGAATCGCCCTCTCGGATTCCCGATCATGTTTTTTATCCACCAGTCTGGAATTTATAGAGGCGGTCTGGCTGGTAATAGTCTGGTCGGCTCTGCGACGGAACCGTTTTACTCGCCAATGCTAAAAAATCGCTGGGATCCCGCGACGAGAACGCTTTCAGTTGTTAGTTGGTCGCAAATGGCGCGCAGTCCGAATGTGTGGAAATCGGGAATGTTGACCTATGCATCCTACCGCGATCTCGGTGATGGCAGCATAGAGGTGACGAATTTCGTTACCAATTTCGGAGACCAGGACCTCACGTTTATCAATACGCCATGGGGCGGAGCGCGACATTCCTCCTTCCCTGAAACCATATTATCCTCAACCAATGGGGGTTGGAGAAAGGGATCGAGTGCGGGGTACGGCACCGCAAGCCCCATCTATCTCAATGAAACTGGGGGTTGGCAGGCCTGGGTTCGCAACTCCACCCAAGAAAGCGCCAATGCGTTAGCGATCGTTTTTGGAAAAGACCCAGTAAAGGATCTGCTTCCAATTTTGTACACGGGCCAAAGTCTTTTGACCTATGGTGCAGGGGGCGATTCGGTTCGTGATTATGATGTGTGTTCTATTCAGAATAATATCCAACTTCAGGCTGGGCAGTCCATTGCTTGCCGCTGGCACTTAGTAGTTGGGCAGTTTGGGGAAACAAGAATCAAGGCATCCAACTTGTCCTCGTATGCGGGATTGTGGATTCCGGAGACGGATGCCTCTGTGGTCACTCCGGTATGGACAACGGGGGGCACTCCCGCCAGCAGTGGATCGGGTAGCCCCGATTTGTATCTGTATGCGCAGCCTATTCCCGGAACAGTGCCAGTTTTTGTCATGGAAGACACCCGCACAGGTCGGAAGTTTGCAACGACCGATCCCTATGAACTATGTCCCACGGCACCGTATCCCAATCCGTTGCCAACTACCCATTGGCAATACGCCCTCTATCAAAATCGGGTTGTTCATTACCAGTACAGCAGTCCAGGAGCGGTTCGGGAATTGCTCGGCTATGCGAGTCGCGAGGCCCGTGCAACTGGCGGTGATGTGCAAATCTCGCTACCAAGCGTTGGAAGCACCCCACTCAAACTTTGGGTTCCCGCTCGATAGAAAAAGGCGGATGCATCAAATCGAACGCGATCGTCGCAATGTTTCAATTATTGAAACATTGCGGCCTAGGGCGGCGGAGTGGAGGCTGCAGCAGTTCTCCGTCTGAGCTTGCTTCCAAGGGAAAAGCGGCAATAATTAGAGAATCATAAGCGAGTGGCATTTGTTTTGTTTTTCTTCAAAATGGCCAATCGTCATTTTAAGGGGGCATAGCTCAACGGTCAGAGCAGGCGGCTCATAACTGCTTGGTTCACGGTTCGAATCCGTGTGCCCCCACACTCCCAGATGTGCGGGTTTTATCGTTTTTGGAAAAGGACGAGGTGCTCGCGATTTTCACGTCCGGCATAAGTGTCGATGCCATTTTTGAAATCGATTTTTTGAAAAGTGGGGAGGAAGAGTTGGTCGAGTTCGCTGGATGAGGAGGCAAAGGGGGGCGAGTTGGGGGCCGAATTCTCTGGATCCATAAAAAAAACGGCGAGCAAAAATCCGCCCGTCTTGAGTGCAGCAGCAGCTTCGCGGACATAGTCGGCGCGACGCTCGGGGCGTATCGCGCAGAAGCAAGTGTGCTCAAAAATCCAATCAAACGGGCCATAAGCACTGGCATCGCCGGTGAGGAAGTCGCCAAGAATGTAGTTTTCATCTCCCACGGGGATAAATGCCGTGGCTGCACGAATCGCGGAGGGGGCGATATCCATCCCGATCACCGTACGCTTTTTTATCTCGGCGATCGCGCGAACATCATGTCCGCTGCCGCAACCTGGGACGAGGATGCGGCCAACCATTTCGGATGCCGCAAGCCAAGTGACGAGTGCGGGGTGGGGGAGTCCTTTGTCCCAAGGTGTGTCGCCCGCGCGGTAGCGGGATTCCCACTCAGAGTCGGCGCCAGCGTGTGCCGAGGGAGATGCCGTATTGGAATTTTCGGGAATGTTCACGAATGAGAAAGGGTAGGTTGATTTCGTGCTCGAATCGAAAGTGCGTGGAGAGTTTTTCTTTGAGGACATCAGCGGAAGACGGACCATCTTGCTGACCCCCGAGCCAGAGGAAGGGGGGCGTGTATGCCTCGAGCCAGGAAAATGGAGACGCCAAGAGGAGTTGTCCACCCGGTGCGACAAGCTCAGCTAGCCTTTCGATGAAGGCGACTGGAGCGGGAAGTCGGCAAAGGAGATTGGCCGCGAGGACGACATCGAAGTTGCCAAGGTCGCTTCGGAGGTCGATAGCATTCCCTGTTTCAAATCGCACACGCTGGCGGTCGATCTCGGTGGGGACGCGAGCAACGAAGGGTTGGGTTTTTCTTCCTTCCAAAGGAACTTCCGCAGCGAGATAGTCGTCATTTTTTAGCGTCTCAGCGGCTTCAATAAAGGCCTCCGAGTAGTCGATACCCAAAACGCTTGGAATGGTTCTTGCCAACTCAAATGAGGAGGCGCCAACAGCACAACCGATATCAAGGGCAGTGGAGGGCTTTGATTGGGGATCGAGTAATTCGCTCACCACCCGCTGGGCGAATCCCCAAGCGGATTCTGGGACGGGGAGATCGCCGGCGGCCTCCTTGAATGTCGCGTAGTGGAAAAAAAGATATTCGCTGACGAGTTGGGGCGTTTCGTAGGGGTTGGGCACACAAGAATTATATCAAAAAAATCTTCTTAAGGAATCTCAATCGCTTCTTGGACAAGTGGCATGGAGTTCTGATACATCCCAGTCATGTTCACGCGAGTATTCTCAGCAGCACTCCAAGGCGTCGAAGCAATTCAAGTGGAAGTGGAGGTGAATACGGGTGTGGGAAATCCCCTAGTGATCGTAGTAGGGCTGCCTGATGCGGCAGTGAGGGAAAGCAAGGATCGTGTGACGACAGCGATTGGAAATAGCGGATTCCGCTGGCCTCGCGAACGAACGACGATCAACCTCGCCCCTGCTGACACCAAGAAAGAAGGGCCCAGCTTTGATTTGCCTATCGCTATTGGGATGATCGCCGCAGCGGAGCGAGCGGAGTTGCCGAGGCTCGAGCGTTGCTATGTGATCGGGGAACTCGCCCTCACCGGAGAGATCCGTCCGATCAAAGGCGCACTGCCCATCGCGGTGGAAGCCCGCAACCAAGGAAAAAAAGCCATCATTCTTCCGGCGGTCAACGCCCCCGAAGCCGCCATCGTGGAGGGGATCGAAGTTTATGGGGTTCGGAATCTCCGCGAAGCTTATGAATTTCTGGCCCGGAAAAAAGACCTAGTCCCATTGCAAGGAAACGCAGCCGAGCGCCTTGAGTCCTACTCTGGCGATGATGTTGATTTTTCTGAGGTCAAAGGCCAGCATCAGGTCAAGCGAGCCATCGAGGTCGCCATGGCTGGTGGACATAATCTCCTGCTAATCGGTCCTCCTGGATCCGGAAAGAGCATGCTCGCGAAACGCATCCCCACAATCATTCCTCCGATGTCGCTCGATGAGGCCATCGAAACGACCAAGATCCACAGTATTTGCGGGCTTTTGGATGAAACCCATTCGTTTGTTGCGCGGAGGCCATTTCGTTCTCCGCACCACACCGTGAGCGATGTCGGCTTGCTGGGCGGCTCAACAAATCCGACGCCCGGCGAGGTGAGTATCGCGCACAACGGGGTTTTATTTTTGGACGAGTTGCCGGAATTCAAGCGGACCACGCTTGAGGTGATGCGCCAGCCTTTGGAGGATGGAAAAGTGACGATTTCTCGCGCGGCGGGGACAATGACGTTTCCCGCCGATTTTGTTTTAATCGCGGCGATGAACCCGTGTCCGTGCGGCTATTTCGGGGATCCGGCGAGGGAGTGTCGGTGCTCCCCAGTGCAGATTGAGCGCTATCGCAATCGGATTTCCGGTCCCCTCCTAGATCGAATCGACTTGCATGTCGAGGCCCCGGCTGTGGCGTTTAAGGAACTTTCTGGAGTCGGTCATGCTGAGCCTTCCTCGGCTATCCGTGAACGTGTGCTAGCCGCGCGTGGAGTTCAAAAAGCGAGGTTTGCAGGCGGACGCAAAACGGCAGCCAATGCGCGGATGAGCCATAGCCAAATCAAAAAATTCTGTGTGCTTGACGAAACTTCCACCGAAATGCTCCGGCATGCGATGGAGGACTTACACCTGAGCGCCAGAGCTTACGACCGCATCCTCAAAGTCGCCCGCACCATCGCCGATCTCGCTGGCAGCGAGCAGATCGACTCCAGCCACATCGGTGAGGCGATTCAATACCGGACGCTCGATCGACGTTTGTGGGCCTGATTTTGACCCAGGTTTCCTTCTCTCTCCTTGTTAATCCTTTGAAATTCTTTCAGATTGGGGGGAGATGAAAAAATCCGGATGTCTGATGGCTTTTCTGTTCGTGGCACTGTGCGTGAGCATGTTTGTGAATCTGGTTTCGCTGGCCCTGCTCGGAACAAAAACCGGCGCGATGTTTGCCCACACGAAGATTATTCCCCCCAAAGAATTTGATGAGGAAGTCGTGGTTCCTTCCGACACCTCCAGCGACAAAGTCGCCGTGATTCCGCTCGAAGGCGTCATCGCTTTTGGGCAGGAGGGAAATTTAGGAAGTTCCATGGTGGAAGATTTTAAGTCTGCGATTGATCAGGCTGCGGAAGACCCCCATGTGAAGGCGATTATTGTCGCCATTGATTCCCCCGGCGGCGAAGTCACGGCATCCGATGTTCTTTACAATTCGCTCCGCAAGTTAAAAGCGGAGAAGCCGGTGGTCGTTTATTTTAACTCCATCGGGGCCTCTGGTGCCTATTACACCGCCTGTGGAGCGGATTGGATCATGTGTAATGACACCACCTTCACTGGCAGCATCGGGGTCATCATATCGACACTCAACTACCGCGACCTCTTTGGAAAAGTCGGACTCGAGTCAGTCACTTTCAAAAGTGGAAAGTTCAAAGATATGCTCAATGGAGCCCGCGAAATGACGACGGACGAGAAGGAATATGTGCAAGGTCTCGTTATGCAAAGCTACGACCGATTCGTTGGGATCGTGGCGGCATCTCGCAGGTTGGATGAGAAGCAACTTCGTGCAGGAGTGGCCGACGGTCGCATCCTCAGCGGCACAGATGCGCTCGCTGCGCGTCTCGTTGATCAACTCGGATACATCGAAGATGCCTACGCGAAGGCGCGCGAACTCGGTCACGCCCCCGATGCCGAAATCATTCGCTACACCCGTTCTTACAACTTCGATCGATTTCTTCGCTTATTCGGCGAGGCGCACGCAGCGAAGCTTCAAATCGAATTTCCAGGGAAAAACTACGCGCTCCAGCCTGGTCGCATTTATCTTCTGCCCAGTTTTTTTGCGCCTTAGATTTTTGCGCACGCGGTCAATCTTAGTGAGGACTCTATGAAGAAAACACGCATCGAGACATCGGCTAACGCGATCGGATTCCAGTCACCCTTTGCCGCCTTGAGTATCGAAGGGTTGCCCGAGGGGCCGGCCGAACCGATTCAGCGACCGCTTCCGCCCACGAAACTCGGCCGAGTCGTACTTCGCAGAGAGAAATCCGAGCGAGGGGGGAAAACGGTGGTCGTGGTTTCCGATTTTGCTACGCACATTTCAGAGATGGAAATCGCGGAGTTTGCTCGAAAAGCCCGTCAGTCGTGCGGGTGCGGAGGCACTGTGCGGGGGAGGGAGATCGAGTTGCAGGGCGACAATCCGCCCCAAGTCCGCGCTTTCTTTGAAAAAGCGGGTTTCCGCGTAGCTGGGGTGTAATGTCAAATGGTGAACGCTTTTTGACTCATGCTGTAGCGCCGGTCTGTGACACTGACGAACGGACGAGCAGTGTACTTCTTACCAAAGAACCTCTTCTCGAATGTTTCAAAGATCCACTTGTGTCAATCTCGTGCTTTTTTAAGTCATATTTGAATTGCTGAATTTCCGTGCTAATCTCTCGGTGACTCATTTTTTAGAATAACTCAGTAGATTCCCCCCACTTATGGACAAGACCTCTGGCAAAAAAAAATTGGCTATTTTAGTGAGCTGCGTTGCACTTTTGCTTGCTGCTATTATTGCTGGAAGCATGTTGCCTGCTAGCAAGCCTGCCGAGCCGGTTAGCGATCGCTGGGCTGTTGTAAAAAGCCCTAGTGGATGGGCTGAAGCTCGCGGTGCGCCCAATTCAACATCACTCCTGCTCATGCAGATTAACAATGATGTAAAAGTTCAGTTGATCGAAGATAAGGGGGATTGGATTAAGATACGCGCTTACAATGGGAGGATCGGGTATGTGCGTCGCGAGTTTTTGCGTTGTTTGTAAGAAACAACCTTCCTCTACGAGAATTGAAAACTAGGTTACCCTGCCAGTTCGCCAGTAAAGTGGTCCCCATTTCAAGGAGTCCGAAGGTCGAACTCGAATGGAACCTATGATATAGGAAAGCACACGTCCCCGAATCTCGACAGAGAAGCGGGGGATCAAAGGGTGTCTGCGGCTTGTCATGCTTGCGCATGAGCTTGAGCCGAAGACCTGCCTTTTTTTGGGATTCTTTTCGGTCGCCTAGCTCGATCAGGGAAGAGGGAAGCGTGAGGTGAAGCTGGTCACCTGCTTACGAATCTGGGCGAGGGCGGCATCGTCATTGCGGGCTTTCAAAGCCGCATCGATGAAGTCTGCAACTTGCATCATGTCATCTTCCAGTAATCCTCGAGTCGTCATAGCGGGAGTGCCGATTCGGATGCCGCCGGTTTTTGTGATTGGTTCTGTGTCAAAGGGGATCGCGTTTTTATTCACCGTGATGGCGGCCTTATCGAGGGTGGTCTGGGCATCCACGCCGTTGAGGCCCGCTGAGCGGAGATCAACTAGGAGAACGTGGTTGTCTGTGCCGCCAGAAACGATGCGAAGACCGAGCATGGCGAGACGCGCTGCGATCGCCTTGGCATTGCTCACAACTTGTCGTGAGTAGTCACGGAAGCCAGGTTGAAGCGCCTCGTGGAAGCAGACCGCCTTGGCGGCAATGACGTGCATGAGCGGGCCACCCTGAACGCCTGGGAACATCTGGCCGTCGATCTTCTTGGCAAATTCCTCCCGGCACATGATGAGTCCGGCGCGGGGTCCGCGGAGGCTTTTGTGTGTGGTGGTGGTGACGAAGTCCGCAAACGGAATCGGGGAAGGATGGGCTCCGCCAGCGACGAGTCCCGAGATGTGCGCCATGTCGACGAAGAGATAGGCCCCGACTGAGTCGGCGATCTCTCGCATGCGCTTGAAATCAATTGTGCGTGAATAAGCTGATGCCCCAGCGGTGATCATTTTGGGTTTCACTTCGTCCGCTTGTTTGGCAAGCGCATCGTAGTCGATCATCTCGGTATCGCGGCTCACTCCATAGTGGTGAACTTCGTAGAGTTTACCGGAGAAATTAGCTTTGTGGCCGTGGGTGAGGTGTCCGCCATGAGCGAGATCCATCGTTAGGATTTTATCGCCCGGCTGGAGAACGCTGAAATAGACAGCCATATTGGCCTGACTGCCGCTGTGGGCCTGGACGTTGGCGTGCTGAGCGCCGAAAAGCTTTTTGGCCCGCTCGATAGCGAGATTTTCCACGATGTCCACATATTCGCAACCGCCATACCAGCGGCGACCGGGGTAGCCCTCGGCGTATTTATTAGTGAGGCAGGATCCTTGGGCTTCCATAACCGCGCGGCTGGTGAAGTTCTCGGAAGCGATCAGTTCGATATGCTCAAACTGGCGATGGTATTCTTTCTTGATCGCAGAGGCGATTTCGGGGTCGGTCTCGACGAGGGCTGGCAGCACGGGTGTGTCTTCAGTGATGGTGGGCATGGATGGATTGTTAATCATTTTTAAAACGGATGGGAGGGCTTTTTGGATGGTGCGTTTGCATTCATTGTAAACGCTGCGGCCTTGTCCGATGGGATCAGGGACGTCGGGCATCCCTTTTTCCTCGAAGCGTAGCAGCTTCACTTTGTGGACAAACTCGGGGTAAAATAAATCAATCAGACGCGCATGGTCCTGCGTCATGACAAAAACATGGGTCGCTTCGCTGAGTAGTTTTTCTGTGAGGCTCTGGCTGCGGAATTTCCTAAGATCGAGCCCATCACTGGCGACGGCATCGACCGCATCACGACTGGCTGGCTGGCCTTGGCCCGCGCTGATTCCAGCGGATTCGACATGGATGTCTTTGCCGGATTTTTTGGCTACATGACGAAAAAGAACCTCCGCCATCGGGCTTCGACAGACATTCCCCGTGCAAACAAATAAAACGTGAGGTCGTTTCAGGTGGCTCATTGATTCGCGAGCATTCTAGTTTAGTAGCGACTCAAGTCAAATGCCGAGCACACCCCACCGACATGAAATTGGAAGATCGACCCAGAGGGTATTTCCGGTCGATTAACTTCGGATGGCACGGAGTTGTGCTGCGGCGGCGGATTGAAATTCCGCCCAGCGTGGAGCAGATGGGTTGGCAGCGTGAAGGATGTGACGGAGAAGGCTTTTCCACTCTAAGTTGGCCCGCTCGAGGTCGCCACGGCGGATCGACTCCGTTTCTTTCTGAAGCGATTTGAGCCCCTCGGTGGTGTAAATCTCGAGGGCTTCCCAGGTGCCCTCCCCAAAACCGGGGCATAATCCAGCAATGAGGTATCCCTCGTAATCAACATGCCCGTAGAGATCCCGTGCGCTTGTCGCGAGGCGCAGGCTCGGGCCGTCTGCAAAATCGGTGAATCGCGGGCCTCCACGCAGGTTGGCGAGATGCTTGACGATATCTTCGACAGGATAGGCCGGATCTTCGAGAGCGGCAGCAATCATGAGACCTTCGCCGTTTTGGAAACGGCTAAAAACACGCCCTCGGGCGCTCGGAACTCCTGCACTATCTACCAAGCCGAGCTTCTTCCAAATAAATGCGGGTGAACCACGGGGCGGATCGAATTCGGATGGGGTATCAGCGATCTCGGAAACATCGACTCTCCGCGTCGGGGCCTGCAGCAAGGCGGTGCCGTCCGGCATGATCGTGGCTTTGGTGGGGATGGCGTCCAAGGCTAACTGAGCCATGAGGTTGTTGCCGTGTTGTTGAAGTTGATGAAATCTTGCGGGCGCCCATTCGGGCGCAAGGAGTGGCATGACGGTTTGCTCAAGTGCTTGGAGGGTGAAGGACTCTTTTTTGCCAAGGCCGAGTTTTTTTTGGATCCACGGCAGAGGTAGCCAAGCGGCGTTCGACGCGCTTGCCACAGGGACTTCCTTGGCGTAAGCAAAGTCGGCTCCCTTTCCGATTTTGCAGGGCCTGCCGGTGGGGAAGAAATCGAGTGAAGCGGGGGATTTTAAAGCGGGAATCCAGCGCTTCCGATGCCAAATGAGGCATTCGCTGAGCGGCACTTGAGCTAAGCGGGCGGATTTCTGTGGATGCCAGATTTGGTCTGAACCCAAGTATTCTAAACGAGTCGGTTCGTAGCGTTGATTAATGCTATTCAGTTTGAGGGA
>Ga0214919_10010841_pt1 | contig 11461 bp, 11 predicted proteins | sample LL1503_MetaG_FD_177994 | JGI IMG/M metagenome (GOLD analysis project Ga0214919, IMG submission 177994) | Freshwater microbial communities from Lake Lanier, Atlanta, Georgia, United States - LL-1503 | ecosystem: Environmental > Aquatic > Freshwater > Lake | place: USA: Georgia | collected...
GCTGCTTCATCTTTGGGCGACAACAAGATTGGGAAGTTGTTGTTCCATTCAATATGCAGAGTGGGGCACAGCGGATTGATTGCTTTTTCAACTTCTGGGTTGAACTCTGCCGACACTGCATAGCAAACGGTTGCCAAGTCGCTTACACATTGAAACGCATGTGCAAGATTTGGCCCAAGGAGAACTGAGTTTCCAATGTCCGAAGAGAGTCTCACTCGTTCCCATTGGCCGAATGTTGGAGATTCAGGTCGGATATCAATGATGTAGTCATCAATCTCGCCTGACATTACCGTTACATACTTCGCCTGGCCATCTAATGCGATGCTGTAGTGAATTCCGCGAACAACACCCTGTTGTGAATGCGAAACATTTAATTGAACGGGATCAAAAGAGAATCCAGTCTGTTGCTCAACACCCGATTTCTTAAACCATTCTTGAAACCAACCACGCTCATCCCCATGACGAACTGGCTCAATTATCCACGCACCTTCAATTGTTGATTTTGACAATTTCATAACGAGGTTTCCTTCTGAATTGCCATACGAATACTTTCAATTGAATCAGACAATCCCAGTTGCCAATTCTGCATGGGTTGTAAGCCCCACGCAGTGAAATCACTGTGGTCAAGCACTGAATAGGCAGGCCGTTTGGCCACAGTCGGGAATGCGGAAGTGTCCACTGGGCTCACTAACGCGGGATCTGCTCCAAGTTGTGAATAAATCTCTTGTGCGAACTGAAACCATGTTGCCTGGCCGGAGTTAGTTCCATGAGCTATCGGGGGCATCTCTTTCACACGAGAAATATCCAAGATCAACTGTGCGACATCATGAGCCGAAGTTGGCTGACCAAGTTGGTCATCTACTACACGCGCCACTTCTCCACGTAGCGCTCTAACGGTCATAGTTTTTGCAAAGTTTTTTCCATGCTCGCTGTACAGCCATGCAGTACGGACGATGCAGCTATTTCCATTTTGAAATTCACGGATAGCGTTTTCCCCAGCCAACTTTGTGCGGCCGTAGGCATTCATCGGCTCTGTTGGAGCAGTAACTGTGTAGGGAACATTTGATTGTCCATCAAACACATAATCAGTCGAAACGTGGACTAATCGAGCACCAATTTGGGCCGATGACCTTGCAAGATTTGCTGGCCCCTGGGCATTGACCCGCAGTGCATCTGTCTCATGTCCTTCGGCATCGTCAACTGCTGTCCAAGCTGCAGCATTGAGAACAACTGTCGGTTGCAAATTTTCAATGACTTTTTCAACTGCAACAGCATCTGTGATGTCTAGTTGCGGCCGATCCACCGCAACGTAATCGGTTGCGCATTTCTCTAGAAGTGCCGTCATGCTCCGGCCAAGTTGGCCATTTGCGCCGACAACTAACCACATTTTCTACTTCTTGACTTTCAGTGATCGCCACCAAGACTCGTGAGTGCGATACCAATCAACTACCTCACCAATATTTGATTCCAATGATTTAGTTGGCTTGTATCCCAGTTCTTGGTTGATCTTCGACCAATCGACGGAGTATCTGCGGTCATGGCCTAGGCGATCAGCCACCGGTTGAACCATCTCATCGCCTACACCAAATGTTGAAAGAATCAATGTAGTGAGTTCTCGATTAGTCAGTTCAGTACCGCCACCAATGTTGTACACCTCACCACTACGGCCTCCTTGTACGACAAGTTCAATTCCTCTGCAATGGTCATCAACATGAAGCCAGTCGCGGATGTTCAGTCCATCACCGTATAAAGGCACCTTGATTCCATCAATCAAATTAGTAACAAATAATGGAATCACTTTTTCTGGGTACTGGTAAGTGCCAAAGTTGTTCGAGCAACGCGTGATACGAACATCGAGGCCATAGGTGCGCGCATAAGAGCGAGCTAGCAAATCACTTGATGCCTTGCTAGCCGCATATGGACTATTTGGAAGTAACGGCTCGTTTTCATTCCAGCTTCCTTCAGCAATTGAGCCATAGACCTCGTCTGTAGATACGTGAATAAACGTTGGAATACCGTGCCGCATAGTTGCTTCGAGCATTTGTTGAGTGCCCAAAACATTGGTGGTTACAAAAACTGAACTGGATTCAATGGATCTGTCAACATGCGACTCTGCCGCAAAGTGAACCACGACATCATGGCCAGGTAGTGCCGAGTCAATGTCTGTTGCAATACGAATGTCGCCAATTACAACTGATAGCCGAGGGTCGCTCGCCACGGGATCCAAATTGGCCATATTTCCCGCATAAGTAAAGGAATCAAACACTGTTACTGCGTCAACTTGATGACCCCAAACCCCACCAAGAAGTCCTCTCACATAGTTAGAACCGATAAATCCTGCGCCACCCGTTACGAAATACCGCATTTATCCTGCTCCCCACTGAGAAATTCCATATGTGGATACTATTAGGTCAATGAAGGGCATCATCCTTGCTGGGGGAACTGGCTCACGTCTTTGGCCCGTCACTATTGGCGTTAGTAAGCAACTTCTTCCGGTCTATGACAAACCTCTTATTTATTATCCGTTGTCAACATTGATGAGTGCTGGGATACGAGAGATTCTCGTCATAACAACGCCTGAAGATTCCGCGGCCTTTCAAAGGCTGCTCGGTGATGGGTCGCAGTTAGGAATTGCACTGACATATGCAGAGCAACCGAGGCCTGAAGGGTTAGCCCAGGCATTCATCATCGGTGAATCTTTTATTGACGGTGGCTCGTGTGCTTTGGTACTCGGTGACAATATCTTCCACGGAACTGAGCTTGGCGCTGAATTGTTAGCTGCCAAAGATATTGATGGGGCGCTCATTTTTGCCTACCGAGTATCTGATCCAACGGCATACGGCGTGGTGGAATTCTCTTCCGCGGGTCAAGCAATTTCTATCGAAGAGAAACCGAAAGAGCCCAAGTCAAATTATGCAGTACCTGGCCTCTACTTCTATGACAAAGATGTTGTTGAAATTGCGAAGAATGTAGTTCCGAGTGCACGCGGAGAACTTGAAATTACTGCAGTGAATAATAAATACATGTCTCGCGGTGCCCTATCAGTACGCGTTCTACCTGAAGGCACAGCTTGGTTGGACTCTGGAACTTTTGAATCACTTCATGACGCGGCAAGTTATGTACGCATAATTGAAGAACGGCAGGGAATAAAGATTTGTTGTCCAGAGGAAATTGCTTGGCGCAATGGATGGATAACAAACGAACACCTTGCCGAAATGGGCCAGAACCTACAAAATAGCGGATATGGCGATTATCTTTTTGAATTGTTGTCAAGAAAATAAAGATGCAACAAAAAACATAGATGCATCACGGCTACCGAATCGCAGTCTTCAACTTTATTTGGCGCTCTACTCGGGCCTTGGTGTGATTGCAATATGGTCAATCTTCTTAATCTCTGAGTATTGGCACATTGACAGTATTGGTAAAATATTATCTTTCTATCCGAGTGATGCTCCAGGAAGTGTCGCTATAACTTGTATCCCTGATCCAATCGGGTTGCATTATTTTGGTGATTTTGTAAGTGTCGTTTGTCATTCGAACCTTGGGTCTCCTTACCTTGACACCTCAACAAACTATTTTCCTGTTGCTTATCTTTTAATGAAAATTTTTTATCCCCTTATGCATGCGAGTCTCTGGATAGGCATTGGATTCTTCTACTCGATGGGAGCTTTGTCGCTCATCTACTTGTTGAACAAATTACTTAAAAGCTCAATGGGTGTATTTGAGATTGGAACGGTCTTATTCATCGTCGTAGGAACTGCACAACCTGTTATTTCGTTGATTGATCGCGGCAACCTTCAGATGATTGTGACTCTATTAGTGTTGTTTTCTGCACTAGAAATGAGCAAAACATCTGAGGGCAACAGATACGACGCTTTAGCTATAGGGATAGCAACTGCGCTAAAGGGTTATCCGTTGATTTTCGCTTTCCGCTATCTTGCGGCTCGTGAATACAAGAGGTTTTTTCTTACAGTTTTTTGCGGCAGCATCTACGCTTCTTGCACTTACGAGTTTTAGGGGAGGAATTTTTGCAAATTTCAATCCGATGAAGGATGCAATACTCGGCTTTCGTGGAGGAGAAAGGAATTGGCTTCGGTACAACGTCTCGTTGAAGGGAATGTTGTACTCAATCCAACATGAAAACCTCTTTGGATTAAGAGGTGCTGTGGAATGGGTGATCAATCACTACTTGCTAGTTATTGTCGTGCTTGCATGTGTTGCAGTTTTCACTTTGATTCGACTCCCACTAGTACTTTCGGAACAGTTTCTGTTGGGAGCAGTGTTCTGTGGATTACTTGTTGATTACACATCTTCCTATGTCTTGACATTGTTTCTAGTTCCTCTTCTATTGATACTCAAACGTGATTCCTTCACGAAACTCAACATTTGCTACCTCGCAATAATTGCCTTTTTGATGATTCCTAAAGGAATCTCACTCTCAAATGACCCTGAAAATCATGCGAATTCCATTTCAACAACATTTAGTGATCACATGCCGTCCTTCGCATCAATCGTCAACCCTTTTTTGATGTTGTTACTGGCGATTATCATTGGGACCACTGCCATAATGAGGCCTAAGCCAATTATCTAGTGGGTGGAATTTTGGCCTGATTTTTGGTGTGCAGATCTCTCGATACCGTGCGTCGATTAGATAGTGTGAGGACGTGAAAATTGTGCTCCTGGCGGGTGGTCTCGGAACCCGTATGCGTGAGGAAACTGAGTACAAGCCCAAACCGATGGTGGAGGTCGGCGGTAAGCCGGTTCTGTGGCACCTGATGAAGTCTTTTGCATCTCATGGGCTCACCGATTTTGTCGTTTGTACCGGCTATCGAGGGGATGTAATCAAGGACTATTTCTTGAACTATGACGCTCGCATGAACGACTTCACCGCCTATCTAGGGAAATCTACCCACGTAGAGGTTCACGGCAACCACACAGAAATTGACTGGAAAGTGACAGTTGCGGATACCGGGCCAACCACGATGACTGGCGGTCGCGTGAAAAGAGTCGCTAAATATATAGATGGCCGTTTTATGGTCACCTATGGTGACGGGCTTGCCGATATTGACATTTCAGCCCTTTTGGCATTTCATGAGTCTCATGGCAAGTTGGCCACGGTGACTACGGTCCGTCCGTTATCCCGGTTTGGGGTGATGGATCTTGATTCAACAGGGCAAGTTCAGCAGTTCAGGGAAAAACCCCAGACTGATGACTATGTCAATGCTGGATTCTTTGTATTTGAACCCCAAGTTCTGGATTATCTCGATGAAGAGTGCGTTTTAGAGCAGGCCCCCCTTGAACGTCTTGCCGCAGAGGGCCAATTAATGGCCTATCGCCATGAAGGCTTTTGGCAGCCAATGGATACATATCGCGAATTCACAATGTTGAATGAAATGTGGGATAGCGGCAACGCGCCTTGGAAAGTGTGGAAATAGTGGCTCAACAAGGTTCGGTTGCCTATTGGGGTGACAAACGAGTTCTGGTTACCGGGGCATCGGGAATGGTGGGCTCGTGGCTCACTCGTTGGCTGGCAGAAAGCGGTGCCTACACCGTGGCATTTATTGCGGATTCCGACCCCCAAAGCGAGCTCATGCGTAGCGGCACCATTAATAAGGTCAACGTTGTTAATGGCCGGCTTGAGAATTACGACGATATTGAACGGGCCATCAATAATCATGAAGTCGATTCAATCTTCCATTTAGGTGCTCAACCAATTGTTGGAGCAGCTGATCGTTCGCCGCGTCATACGTTTGAATCAAACATTCAGGGTACGTGGAACTTGCTTGATGCCTGTCGAACATTGTCGCCCTTGGTGAAGAGAATCATTGTTGCATCAAGTGACAAGGCCTATGGCACCCAACCAGTATTGCCCTATACAGAAGACATGTCGATGAACGGTGATCACCCGTATGAAGTATCGAAGAGTTGTACCGACCTTATTTCCACTACATATGCACGCACGTATGGAACGCCAGTAACTATTGCTCGCTGCGGAAACATCTATGGCGGGGGAGACCTGAACTGGAATCGCATTGTCCCTGGAACCTTCCGTTCGCTACTTCGTGGCGAACAACCAGTACTGCGCAGTGATGGAACGTTCATTCGTGACTATCTCCATGTTGACGACATTGTGTCCGCATACCTTGCACTTGGCGAGCAAACCGACAAACCAGAATTTGCAGGTCAAGGTTTCAACTTCAGTGATGAATCTCCACTTACAGTTATGCAGATTTATAAAGCAATTTGTGCTGCTGTAGGAAAATCAGAAACCGCACCAAATATCTTGAATGCGGCGTCAAGCGAAATTAAAGATCAATACTTAGATTCCACGAAAGCTCATGAAGTTCTGGGCTGGCATGCGTCGGTTTCACTTGAAGATGGTTTGAAGAAATCATTTGATTGGTATCGCGAACTTCTCACAGGAAAGAAATAACTCCCATGGCTGAAAAATCACGTGCCGATCAATTGCGTGCCCAAATACTTGGGTTAGTAAAGGAATATCATCAGGAGGCCTTTCCGCCAAAGCCATTTCTTGGAGGAATATCTACTATTCCAGTATCTGGAAAAGTGTTCGATAATCACGAACTTGAATTGCTAGTTGACTCATCGCTTGATTTTTGGTTGACCACTGGTCGTTATGCGGAGCAGTTTGAGAAATCATTTGCAAAGGTCATGGGCATGAAGCATGCGATGTTGTGCAACTCTGGATCATCTGCCAACCTTCTCGCAGTCACTGCCCTCACTTCATCACGTTTGGGAAAACGTGCGTTGAAAGAAGGCGATGAGGTCATCACTGCAGCAGCGGGTTTCCCGACAACTGTGAATCCCATTTTGCAGAATCGTTTGACACCCGTGTTTGTCGATATTCAACTAGGGACCTATGACTCATCTGTAGAGCACATTGAAGCTGCGATTGGACCAAAGACTAAAGCAATCGTGATGGCCCACACCTTGGGCAACCCGTTTGATCTTGAAGGCGTAATGCAACTTGCAGAGAAGCACAATCTCTTTGTAGTTGAGGATACGTGCGATGCAGTTGGTGCGAAGTTCAATGGCAAACCCGTTGGCTCTTTCGGTGATCTTTCAACAGCCAGTTTCTACCCAGCACACCACATGACCATGGGTGAAGGCGGATGCGTGATGGTGAAGAAAGCATCTATGAAGAAGATTGTTGAATCTCTTCGCGATTGGGGGCGCGATTGCTGGTGCCCGCCTGGCCAAGACGACACATGTGGTCGCCGATTTGATTGGCAACTCGGTGACTTGCCATACGGCTATGACCATAAATATGTGTATTCACATATTGGATACAACCTGAAAATGACCGATATGCAAGCTGCTATTGGTGTTGCACAGTTGGAAAAACTTCCAGATTTTATCGATCGTCGAAATGCAAACTGGAAGCGACTTCGTAAGGGACTGAAGCCCTTAGAAGAATTCCTTCTGTTGCCTAAGGCAACGAAGAACAGCGAACCTAGCTGGTTTGGATTTCCCATCACAGTGAAAGCCGACGCGCCATTTTCACGTTTCGATCTGGTACAACATATTGAGAGTCGCCGCATCGGCACACGCCAATTGTTTGGTGGAAATTTACTTCGCCAACCTGCATACAAAGATATGCCGATGCGTGTAGTGGGAGATCTTAAGAATGCAGACATTGTTACTGATTCGACTTTTTGGATTGGTGTGTATCCCGGTTTAACAAATGAAATCATCGACTTTATGGTTGCGACGATTAGCGAGTTTGTAACAAGTAAATGACCAACAGAAAACTAATCTCAATTGTTGTTCCTGCGTATAACGAGGAAGCATGCGTTGAAGAATTAACGCGTCGTCTTGCTTTGGTATTCGACGCAAATCCAAAGTATGACTTTGAAGCGATCATTGTAGAAAACGGTTCTATTGATAGAACTTGGGAACTTTTACAGCAGATTTATGAAAAAGATAACCGCTTCAAAACTATTCAGCTAGCACGAAATTTCCGAATGGACGGCGGGTTGACTGCAGGCCTGAATTATGTGTCTGGTGATGCCGTTGTTTTGATGACTGCAGATTTGCAAGATCCACCTGAGCTCATTTCTGAATTCATCAAGAAGTGGGAAGAGGGCTATGAAAATGTGTACATGGTTGTTACGAAGCGCACTGGAACTGGACCAATCAGAACGTTCAATTCCAAAGCCTTCTATTGGTTAGCCGGAAAACTCACGGACAATCGCATACCAAAGAATGCAAGTGACTTCCGACTAGTTGACAGAAAAGTGTACGAAGCAGTTCGGGGCATGGAGGAGCGTAACCGCTTTATTCGTGGACTCTTTGCGTGGGTTGGTTTCAAGTCAATTGGTATTGAAGCTGAAAGACCAGAGCGATTTGGTGGAGTCTCAAATGCTCACAGCTTGAAAGTGATTGATCTCGCTTTTAAAGGCATTTTCTCGCATTCATATATTCCATTGAAATTGATAACTGTTTGTGGAATCGTGTTATCTGGCATCTCGATTGTTTCTCTCTTTGCTTTTGCCATTTCTTGGGTTTTTATCGGGGTACCTTTTGCCGGATTTGGAACAATTGTTTCTTTGGTGCTTCTAGTTTTTGGCTTCTTGACTTTTATGTTGGGATTAATTGCCGAATACATCGGTCTAATCTATGAAGAAGTAAAGCAGCGCCCGAATTTCGTAGTTAGTCAATCTCTGGGTGAATTTGGCAATTAGCGAGGTCTCTCTGTCAATTGGTTAACCACAGACAGCATTTGCTGTGGGGACGATACAAGATGATGAGCGCCTGCTTCAGATAACTCGCCTGATGGCGCATACCCCCAAGTAACTCCGATGGAATTAATTCCTAGATTCCTTGCGCCTTCAATGTCATGTTTTCTGTCCCCAATCATTACTAATGGAATGACGCGAGGGTTTGATTCTCTTGAGGCAGCTATTGCTTGATTCATGACATCAGTTTTTGAATCAGTCCCATCTGGACTGCTTCCGTGAATTCCTCGAAAAAAGTGGTCGAGATTTTTTGATTTGAGTACCAACTCCGCAGCAGATTCAAGTTTTGACGTGGCAACCCGCAACTCGAATCTCTGAGACAATTCAATTAGAACATCTTGGATACCCTCGTAAACAGAGGTTAAGTTCGGTCCATTCAAGTTGTTGTGTAGCCGATAATCAACAGCACATTGATCCTTCGTTTCTTGGCTTGAATCCGGAAGTAACGCTTCAATCATTACCGCAAGTGGGGGACCAACAAATTGCGTCAAGTCAACCCCATCGAAACCAGATTGCCCATTCTTCTGGAGGGCAAAACGCAATGATCCGGTGATAGCCGCAGCGCTATCCAGAAGCACCCCATCCATATCAAAGAGAATTAGGAATGATTCTTCACTATTTTCCATGATTTCCCTCTCGGAATGCGGATTGATTAACAACTAGTCTGTCATCATGAGCGATAAATATGGTGAACACTTCATTGATTGGTTAGTAGAAGACGGCTATACGACTTGTTTCTTCGTTGCTGGTGGCAACACAATGCATTTGTTGGCAGCGGCAAGAAGTCGTATGAAGTGCATACCAGTTGTACATGAGGTCACGGCAACTATTGCCGCGGAGTACTTCAATGAACATTCGAAATCGGAAAGAGCCTTTGCGCTGGTTACAGCCGGCCCTGGACTGACAAATGCAATCACTGGTATAGCCGGTGCCTGGCTTGAGAGCAGGGAACTTCTTGTTGTTGGAGGACAAGTCAAATCTACGGACCTCGCTTCAACGTCCATGCGGCAACGAGGTATTCAAGAAATCAAGGGCGTGGAATTAGTCTCATCAATTACCAAGGCTTCAATTCTCATTGACAAACCACTTGAACGACAAGCAGTACATGAACTTTGTGAGTTGTCCCGCGAGCCAAGGAAAGGTCCGGTATTTCTGGAAATCTGTCTCGATGTACAAGGCGCACCGTATGGCGTAAGCGCCAATTCACCTGCTAAAACCCGAATTAAGTTACCGACTGCCACAGAAGAACAAGTTCGTGACTTGGCCAAGAGAATTTCAATTGCTAAGAAACCGGTGATTCTTTTGGGTGGAGGCCTTGATAGAACGTCAACTTGGGCATTGAGGACGAAGTTGAATGACCTTAAAGTTCCAATCATGACGAGTTGGAATGGCGCAGACCGTTTCGGATCGGATAATGAGATGTGGTTTGGCCGTCCGGATACTTGGGGAATGCGATACTCAAATTTGTTAATACAACAATCTGATTTAGTTGTCTCTTTTGGCGCTCGGCTCAGCATGCAACAAACTGGATTTAATTGGCAAGAGTTTGTCCCTAATGGGGAAGTTATACAGATCGATATTGATGAATCCGAGACAAGCAAAGGTCATCCAAAAGTTGATTTAGTGCTGAATGTTGACGCAGACGATCTACTCCAAAAAATCGTAGAGAGCGCAAAAGGAAACTGTGATTTCTGGATAAAACATTGTAAATATGTGGAAAGCGAACTTCCACTTGACGACCCACTGAATGAGACGGCTACCGGATTCATATCTCCCTATCAATTCGTTCTTCAACTGTCATCTATTTGTGAGTCAGATGCGTCTGTCATCCCGTGCAGTAGCGGTGGTGCGAACACTGTAATGATGCAGTCATTTCTCAACAAGACGGGTCAAGTGTTCTTCAATAACAAAGCACTAGCAAGCATGGGTTACGGACTTGCTGGAGCTATAGGTGCCGCCATTGCGGACAGATCAATCAGAACAGTGTTGGTAGAGGGTGATGGTGGTTTTTCTCAAAACAGCCAAGACTTAGCGACCTTGGTTGCACAAAATTTGAACATCAAGATTTTCATATTCTCAAACAAGGGATATGCAAGCATTCGCATGACGCAACGTAATTATTTTGGTGGCGATTATGTTGGATGTGATACCGAGACTGGTCTTGGGTTTCCTGATTGGGCGAAGCTTGCAGACGCCTATGGAATGAGTTACTCGAGGATCTCAACTGAGAACCTGAAGACCTTTGACAGGGACCAAGAATGGATCCAGCCCGGGCCAGTTCTGTACCTAATTGACACAGATCCTGAACAGACATATTTTCCCAAAATCGCCAGCAGAGTGGCCGAAAATGGTGGGATGGAGTCAGCTCCACTTCATTCAATGAGTCCTGAACTATCTCCTGATGTTCTGAGCCGGCTCTATTTGAACTAGTCGGAGGTGAATTTCCTTACGGAACATGGAACTGCGTAATTGACAAGTCATTCGCGTCATACTTCAAAACTTGGACTATTATGACCATGCCAAAACAATATTGGAGTTAAATAATGAACAAGACCGAACGACAGATGTCCGAAATTCTTCAACGCGGGCGTGAGGAATTTGGTTATGTTTCCGTAAAGGCTGAATTCGAAGCTGAGGGAACACGCGTAGACGAGTTGTTGCGGCTTGTTGAAATTGCTCATAAAGCTGGCTTAAAGCTGACT
>Ga0214919_10010844_pt1 | contig 11457 bp, 14 predicted proteins | sample LL1503_MetaG_FD_177994 | JGI IMG/M metagenome (GOLD analysis project Ga0214919, IMG submission 177994) | Freshwater microbial communities from Lake Lanier, Atlanta, Georgia, United States - LL-1503 | ecosystem: Environmental > Aquatic > Freshwater > Lake | place: USA: Georgia | collected...
TTGGCAGTTTGGAGTTTGGCTTGAATTTCTGCAATTTTACTCAAGACAACAGCGTCTCCTCCAACGGCTACAGCTCCCATAACTGCATCGGTTATCTTTTTATCTGCTTTTTCTTGAGCTTGGACAACTTTTTCAAGGGCTGGTTTGACTTTATCAATTGCCTTTTTAGCAACTTTCTTTTCACGATAGAATTTTCCAATACTTTCTACCATTTTTATCATGATCAACTATATATTGTTTCTTATCTAGACCAGTTTTTTTAGAACCTAAATCTTGAGCATGAGCACAAAATCCTAATCCTTTGGGAGATGGTTCTGTACCCGAGTATTTTTTGGTGGAGTCGTTTTTACAAACAGGCATTTATAGTTACAAAAAATTTTTTAAACTTGAATTTTTTGAATAAAACAACAGGGAAATTCAATTCTTATTTTAAAAGCCGATTGGAAAAATATGAAAAATCAAACGCAATTAGAAGGCTGATTAATGGTAAATCAACTGGAGCTAGATAAACCTAACAGACTTTATTTTCCAAAAAATAATTCGATCCACGATTATAATAGTAGTAATTTCCCATCCCCTTTTCGGAAGCAACACGACGTAATGTTATATTGTATCGGGGTTTTACAGGACTTTTACTTGTCGGTAATGTGTGCTCTGTTCCATCTCTCATGACCAACATACTATTGTTTTGAAGGCTTATTTTGTGAATAAATTGTTTGTCTCGAGTGCAAAATTCTCTAGGATGACCAAACGATAAACTCACAACGGTTTTTTCGTCCAAAAATTTTTCATCATCTGCATGCCATGTAATATGATCTTCATTTTCCTTGTATAAATTAAGGATACATGCATTTGCTTCAAACCCAATCTTTTCTTTAACCAATAAACGAATTTTTTCCAACCACTCTGGAAATAATTCCGTCATGAAACTTTTACCACGATAATAGACGATTTCTTGACCTAAACGACCAAAACACCAAGTAGAGCGAGGCGTCTTTCTAATATTTCCATACATTGGATATTCTACTTTTGACCATGTCAACGATTGTAAAGCTTGTATAGTTTCTTGTTCTTCATCATGACCTAAAAATGATGTCCTGTAGAGTGTGCTCCCAAGGCTTGTATCCTTTTGCGAATCATAACGAATTGTAGTTCGACGACTCATCTGCTAAAAAAATTTTAAAAATCACTGGTTTTTAAAATAAAATTTATTCAAAATACAAAAGTTATTTCCACTAATACAAAATTTTTCATTTGTCAATTTTTGTTACAATTAATTAGAAACTCCTGGAGTTGAATGTGTTAATGTTCTATATTTATTTTCATCTGGACTTAAAACAATACCTCCATTGTATCGATCAATAAATTTAATATGAGTTCCATCGTTAAATTTACTAGCATAAAATGAGCATACTTTAGATCCAATACAGGTACACCATGGAGTAAGAGTATTTGGTGTAGGATAAAATCCATAATATTCTTTGAATGCCTGGATGGATGCCCTACCTATAGGATTACCACTTTTGTCCGCATATTCTCTTGCTTGTTTACCCAACATACAACAAGAACGATGGGTTTCATCATGAAAACAGTGAGCTGTAGATGAACTATTTGGTAAGCCACAAAAATTAAAACTATCCGGTTTTTTACTGCTAGAAACATTACCCATTGGCATTTGTTTAATAATTGGTAAAACTTTGTTCAGATCGTTAGGTGACGCCGAATGCCATTTTTCTAAACCATCGTAACCATATAAAGTAATTGAAAAATGAGAATCCTTAAGGTAAATGATTCGTAAGCTTTTGTTGGTTATATCATTTCGATTAAGAAATTCCCAATTATAGACCGACTGTAATTGATTTAAATTGTTGAATTTTATTTGTAATAGTCTAAAATTTTTCATTTTTAATGTAAAACAATAATTAAAAATTGAATATTTACGATTTGAGTTGGATCGAAAACAAAATTAGATGAAAAACTATTTGACAATTTTTTTACCAATCTTTCCTATTTTGTGTCAAAGTAAACTCCATACAGATAATCAATGTATACAATCTTTTCTCAACGATTCTAATTCTATAATTGATTTACAAAAAGCTGTCTTTGCTTCTGGAAAGATTGTAGAATCTTTACTTTTGTTTGCCGAAACTAAACAAGAAAGGTTGTCATCCAATGAACCATTTTTGTCAAGTTTTGGATCTCACGACGCTTGTTACAAAATTCCCAATTATGAATATTGCACCGTTGAAATCCTACATCAAAATTTATGGTACTATGGGCTATGTGTTCCAAAAGACTGCGAGAATTCAATTTATCAAGATATTCAATCTTTGGCAGAGAATTTAAATATTACAGCCTCGTCTTTTTTATCTTTCCATTGCGGTGATCAAACTTATTCTTGGAGTCTCGGAGCGACCATTATGACGGTTATCTGTTGTATCCTATTCATCTTGGGTGTGATTGCCTTTTTTAGAATGGAAAATCCTTGGATTCAAAGTTTTTCTGTCTCTAAAAATGTAAAGTCATTACTAGCCAAACCTCGAGGAGATGTCCTAGATTGTTTAGATGGAATTCGAACCTTGTCCATTTTTTGGGTTGTGTTTGGTCACACCTTTATTTTTGAGACGCAAGATTTGGCATTTTCAAATTATATCGACATATTAGGAATCAACCACCAAGGATGGATTGCTTCACTACCCGCCCAAAGTCTAACAGGAGCCTATTTTGCCGTGGATACATTTTTTTTCTTGTCTGGATTTTTGGCTTGTTACATTATGTTGAAAAAATTTTACAAACTGTTGGAACAAAAAGAGTATATACGCTATGTAAAATCCATTCCGTTTATTTATTTGAATCGATTTTTAAGACTGACTCCAACTTACTTTTTTGTTTTATTCATGTATCTAAAAATTGTTCCTTTGCTATCCTCAGGTCCCTTTTGGAATCTGTTGGACACCGATCAATCATTTTGTAATCAATATTGGTGGACCAATCTACTCTATATCAATAATTTGTATCCAACAGAAAATCATGGCGGTTGTTATGCAGTGTCGTGGTATCTCGCCAATGATATTCAATTTTTTATTTTTGTTCCTTGGATTGTGTGGTTGGCAAGCATGTCTCCGTCTTGGACAATTGCTTTACTTTTGGCTATTATGCTAATTTCCATAACAAGTTCGTTTTTTATTTCGCTTCATCAACATTGGACGATAAGTATTTACAATTTGAATGAATTTATGAATTATTTCCAAAATTATTATATTGTTCCTTGGGGTCGATGTCCTCCTTACATTTTTGGTATTATTCTGGCCATTATTTGGTTTTTCTATAAAGAAAATTTGAAAAAGATTGTATGGACTCAAACAAAGTCCTTACTATTATTTTGTGTTTCGTTATTTCTATTTGGGATAACAATTATTGGAGGTCGTGGAGCCTATAATAATTTACCAAGTGATTGGTCCAACTTGACCATGTCTTTTTATATTGCCTTGTCAAAGCCAGCTTGGAGTGTAGGAGTCTTTGTATTGGTAGGATTACTATTTCTTGAAACATTGCCATGTGTGGACGTAATTTTGAATAATCATTTAATGGCTGTATTGGGACGAATTTCGTTTTGTATTTACTTGGTGCATCCAGCTATTATCAATTGGTATTATTATTCCGCTGAAACACCGCCTCATTTTAACGGACTGTGGTATACCATCAATTACTTGGGATTACTTTCTTTGTCCATCATGGTATCCATTTTGGTTCATTTGTTTGTTGAATTACCAGTGGGAAATTTAACAAAATTGATTTTGAATGAAAAACCCAAAAAAACACAAGATTCAGCAACAATGCCATTATTAGAAGCCTAAATTGTTTGTAACAAAAAAAATTTCTTTTTAATAAAATATGAGTCACATTTTTCAATTAAAGAAAAAAATTCAACAAATTCAACAAAAAGGTCAACAACAAGGTGCTCAAAGAGGCGACTTTGGTGCTCTTTTAGGAGGTGGAAAAGCGCTTGATTTAGGTAATGTAGACGATGCACAAGCAACCAAAAACATACAAAAGCACGCAAAAAAACAAGCAAGAAAGGATGTACTCCGAAAAAATTATATTAGCTTTTTAAAAGATAATCGCGAGTTACATAAATACAAAGTTCGTGATTTAGAAGGACTTTCCTATGAAGATTTACAAAAAGTTGTCAAAAGCATCAAAGCAAAATTAAAAAGAATGATGGATAAAGGTATCGCCACTGATCTTACAACATTTTTAGAACAACAAGGGTACAAGGATACTTGATTTTCTCTAAATAAATTCAATAAAGCAAAATATTATATAATAGCTCCACATCCGGAAATTGATGACTAGTAGTAAACGATTTTTTTAATAAAGTTAGAATACATTCTCTTTTCGATCTAGGTAAGCTTCCTTGTTGTTGTGCAAATTTATACAAATTATTTAACGACATTGATGGAGAAATTCCTGATTTTTTTAATTCATCATCTATTGACTGATGTATTTTTTCCCACTCATTCCAATCATTTTCTAACGCATTTACAAGTTTTTGATCAAATGTTTTTGTTTCCTGATTAAATGATTTTAAACAACTCTCTTTAAATATATGGTAATGAATAAGCTGATACAAACATTCTTCTGGAGATTTTGGAAATGCTCCATCCCAACCCCAACCATTTAATATTTCTATTAAACCTTTTTCTGTTAAACTTGAATGGTTTTTTTCAATTTGTTGTCTAGATGAAAAAGTTTCGTTTAAAAAATAATTGTCTAAAAAATCTTGATTTCCTACGTTGAAATTAAAATATAATCCATTAGAATCAGCGAACCATCCTTCAATATAATCTTCAAAATCTATATCAACAAAATCAAAGATTGAACAAAAATTTTTATCAATAAAAAATAACGAGCTTAAATCAAATTGTTCACTTTGTTGCTTGCTAGAGCTTGATTGAGTTTTTTCTTTTTTTTTATATCCTTGAACAACTTTTTGCCCATGTTGTTTAGCCCATTTAGTGTGTTGCTTATTTGCCATGTGTGTTGGAGTGTTGACAAGTTTTTTAGATGCCCAACCACCACATTTACATCGAACCATTTGACATACAGATTGTTTACCTTCTTTTGTTTTTGTTTTTTTGTAAAATTTTCCATCCTTTTCAAAATCATAGACTAATTTTCCATTGTAATAGAAAGCCATTTTTTTATTATAACGGAAATTTTTTATTGAAAAATGAATTTAACAAGGATAAGATTTTTATTTGAAAATGTTATAATTAAACCTTAAAAATCATCGTAGCCATTCTAACACCCTCTCCATAAACCAACAAATCTTCATTATCCGTCAACTCATGTAAGCTTGGCCATCTTTTATAACAAGCCCATTTTACACGCATCATAAACATCATAAGATGGATGATTTCTAACATAAATATATCCGTTAGTGGAGTTCATTTTGACTAAGCTCATTCAAGTTATGTAAAAATATAATTATGAAATTATAAATCAATTTTTTTTTGTAAAAAAATGAATCTACAAGTCTTTGAAAAACAATCATGACCCGATCACTGGTTTGAATTTTGTACAACATTAGAAACGACTTCACAACGCCCGTGGGGAATCTGTAAAGTGATTCATGTTCATCAGGATTTTCTAGGAAAAAAATCAAGGGTCAATTTTTAGTATTAAAAAAATAAATCAAGCCAGACACGATAATTATCAAAAACTGAAAAACAAAAATTTTTATTCAAAGTAAATATGTATTGTCAAAATATATTATTCTAACTTTTTTTTTAATTTTGAATACAGATGGATTTAATGTTTATCCCTATCCATGTAAACGTAAAAGCGGTGCGTCTTCTTTTAGCCTACGGTGCAGGTCTTATTATTCTTTACTGTCGACAATCTGCATTGGGATGCCCTCTTGAAATAATAGATTTATTGATCGCAGAACCCCTTATGAGACAAATATAAGGGCACAAATTTATCTAAATAAAAAAGAATGGGAAACGCGCACATCTCTCAAAAGGAAAATTATTTGGCTATTAAGAAAGTTATGGCCGATGGTCTCGAGAGTTTTGTAAATATGTATTGTTCTCGTGGACCTTATGCGTGCTCGAAAAACGAATTCGCTTTGGCCTTTTCGTTGTATCTCTTAAAAGATCCTACGACGAGGGAAGCGATCGCTCCTTTTTTGGCTGAACCGCAATCGCCGACAAATAACTGGCATCCACAACCAGTATACAACGTGGGGAGATGGGTTGATTTTGCTTGTTTTTTTTTTAAACGTATGGAAGATAGCAGTGTGCACTGCTTTTGTGACATAATGGTGGGTATCAAAATCCATACCTGGCCAGACATTATTGATAAATCCTTTCGATACGAGATAGCCCTAAAACCAATGTCTCCGTATGTATGTCCTTTGTGTCAACGAGATCAATATGAGGACGAAGGAGTTGCCATGTGCTCGCCGTGGTTTTGTGGAGGGTGGAGGAAAAAAAAAGTGTAGGATCATGGAGCACAAGCATATGAATAATGGCAAGCATCATGGTTGTCTTGCCACCACCAAAAATAGCTTGAATGACGACTTCTGAGTATTTTTTATCGAAAAAAGAAGAAATAACTTTGGCTTGATCCTCGCGCCACGGCATATTCCACGCCCAAGTCAGCTTCTTGTAAAAGTCCACGGTGTCTTGCTTTTTAGGAAAAGATACAGTAAAAAAGGATGGCATAAAATTATCAATTTATTGAATGAAGAAGAACGCGCTTATTTTGTCTACAAGGGCTTTGCGATCTACGGAAAAGAACACGAGATATTTAAACATCGTTTACCAGAAATAAAATTTAATCATGGTGCAGAAAATCATACCATGGTGAAAGAAATTCTCGAGTTCGTCTGGTCAAGAAGTAATTACGATGTCTTTAGAGAACTGATGGGATATTCAAAATAAAGTTACAAACTTTTAAAAATTTTTTTTTGGTACCCTTAAAACACAATTAAGCTTTCAAAATCCTTATTCAAAAAATTGAATTTACTCTTAATTTTTTGAATTGAAATAAAAAATGAAAATACCCGTCTATTCTATCCTATTAGGATTTTTGACTCCACAAACGATTAAAAATTTGGACAAACCAGTCTGTAAAGATTGTATTTACTTTAAAAATGATTATTTTCTTAGTCCAAATACTGGTAAATGCACCAAATTTGGTTATAAAAATATAATGTCTGGAGAAATTTTTTACGAGTTTGCAGAAATTTGTCGTAATGATGAAAAAAAATGTGGAGTCAATGGAACTTATTACAAACAACATCATGGGTTTTTTAGATAGGTTTTGTCAAGTTTGGTGTAATATTATTCGCATAAAAGAAAAAACATATCATTTTGACATTTATCAAATGTCAAAATTCTCTATAATTACAATAGAAAAGAGAATCAACATTGATTGACAATATATCTTTCTCTAAAAGTATTCATCTTTTTTATTGCTATATTTGTTTTATAATTGTCGAGATAACATTTATAACAATAGTGATTGGATTTGGTTTTAGGGTTTTCGAAACATTGTGTCCAAGTATTGCATTTTTGACATTTAGGAACTTCTATCGATTGCAGTTCAAATACAACTTTTTGTAGTTTATTTTCTATTTCCCAATCTTGATTAGAAATTAAACGATTTCCAAACCATTTTCGATTATTCAAATGATCATTAATATAATCTAATACAGCTTGAGCTGAATTGGTCTTTAATTGCTTTTGATTGGAACTACATTTTGTAACATTTACATAGAAGTTTAGACAAAAAATGTTATGATTCTTGTTAATCATAAAGTATCCTTTGATACCATCGATTTCGGCATCTATTTTGGTTTCAAAATTGTCTTTAATGCTTTCTAGAGTGTTGATGATTTCAACTAGATTTTCACTTTGATTCATTAATGTTTTGAAAATGTTTTGTAAAAATAATATTTCATCAGTTTTTGGTTACTATGCAGTTATTATGAATTGAAATCAACAGTTTGCAGTAAACTCCTCAAAAATGCCTTGTCTCAAAAAATTTTACCGGAAATTTAAACAAGGTTCGGGGATAAATTGAAATCGTGAACCATAATATAATTAGAATTAGTGAAAATTAAACCACAAAAAGAATTTTACCATTTGGACTCATAACCCAAATTTCAATATCAAAACCTTTTGCTTTGGCACTTCTATATTTCATTATTACTGAGTCTTTTTTACATTTAAAAGTCCATAACGATTTTACCTCAATTATTTTATTTAAAAACGGGATATAAATATCAGCATAATATCTATGATTTTTAGAATTTGTATCGGTAAACCATATTTCTGGAACTTTTGATCGCTCGGTTATTATATCTTCAGCTCCGAGCCCCCAATCTTCAATAATAATATCTAGTGCAAAAGGCTCATAACCCTGAACATTAATTTTTTTTCCACACTTAAAATTATATTCTTTCCACTTATATCCAGTGCAGGAATCAAAAACTGATGGATTTTGCATTGGATGATCGGTTCCCCAATTTTTATTCGAGGTTTCAATCTTTTTATTTTTAACGTGGTCTAATTGAGAAACATGATCTACTCCATAACGAGCCATTACTGTAGCTATCTGTTTGTTTTTTATATCTAGATTTTTAGATGGGTGATCTACTCCATAACAAGCCATTACTGTTGCGATCCGTTTTTTCTTTACATCTGGGTCTCTTAGCGGATGTCCACCAATGTAACGTAGAGAATTTGTTAACTTAATTTTTTCTTTAACTTTAGGGTCTTGAGAAGCATATGAAACTCCTCGGTTGCGTAAATTTGTCTGAATTGCTTTGTCCATTATACTTTTATTTTGGGATGCAAAAGGAAAATTAAATCTTTCAAGACAAGTTGCCTGCATTTTTTTTCGAATTTCTTCTGATTGTGCTGGAAAATACACTCCATGATTTTTATAAGTAGTATTCATCCTTTTTTTTTTAGTTTCATCACGTTGAAAGGCACTTTTTGATTGATTTGTTTGTCTAATTTTTTCAATCACTTGAGGATTTTGGAGTGGATGTTTATACCCAGTTTTTTCAAAATAAGCAATATTCATTTTTTCTCTAATATCTTTATTCCCAAAAATAGATAAAGTCCCATATTTTTTAATATTTGTATTCTTAATTTTTTGCAGTCGATAATATTCAGTGCAATCTTTACAATACGGACCTCCATGATTATATATATTCCGTAAAGTTTTACAAAAGATATCATTACAACCTTTACAATGCCCCCAAACCTTGATGCATTTGGTGTCATTATTGGGTATAATTCGATAGACTACAATCTCAAGATCTTGTTTTATGTTTTGCAATTTGGCATTCCAATCAACAAGGCTTTCCCGATAACAATCGGGGCATCCTGACTCATGATAAGTTCGATTGGATATTGAAGCTACCCATCGATGATTTTTATTGATAATACATATCCAATTAAATTCTCTCTTGGATCCTTTAGAAATTTGATATAAATTAATATCTTTTGAATTTTTTTCATCATCCCACTCTTCTAAAAGATTTGGATACAATACAGCAACTGATGAACAGGGACAAACGGATTGAGTTCCTTCTACACAATAAGAACAACCTGTATTACGGGATAATTTTGTATTCGGTGATGATTTATAAGAATGGATTAAACCACATTTTGGACAACCATCACAATTCCAAAAAAATTCATCATTACAATTAGGTAAAACTTGAGACGGAAGTATGTCACCATTTTTTCCAAAATCCCAATATTTTGCAATTTCTGGATGCTTTCCTTCTAAAGACTCATGTATACAAAATTTTTTATCTTTTCCACCTTTCATACAAAATGGACAACCATTTTTACCTCTTTTAAATACTGTTGTGACAACATCAGATATTTTACTTTCAAATATGTGTGGACAACCACACTCAAATAATTTTGTGCAATAAAAATAAGCTGCTTTGTTCGATGAAGGAAATGAGAGTTTTGGATCAATTTCCTTGTTTGTTTCAAAACTCCAACGAATATCAGTAAATTCGTTGTCTTCAAACAAATTTGGATGTTGTTTAAATAAAGACTTTTGCAAACACAAATTACAATGACATAGTTTTTTATTAGCACAATATGGACACCAACTTCCTTTAGTAATATTGGCTAACGTTGCAGAAAAAGTATGAGGACATTTGTTACAATCAAAAAAGTATTTTTGGTTCCATTTCAAACTGAATAAATTTATATTAGGATCATTTTGTTTACTCCAAAATAAAGCTTTGGGATGATTCGTAAAAGATGGCATTTGAATTTCAATTTTTAAACAAAATTAAAAATCATTTTTTACAAAGCAATTTAAATTAGCATAACTAGTTCCTTACTATCGTATACATAAATATCATATAGCATTCCAGCATCAATTGCTGCGTCTCTTTTCTTGTAAATTTTTTCTGTATCCGCCATAAATGTAAAAATTGATTTTACCTCGATACATCGATTTTGACTGATAATGTAAAAGTCAACATAATGCTTGCGCTTAAGTCCTTTATCGTCATACCAATAAATAGGAGGAACATCTTGTCGATTATGTAAAATATCTTTTTCATCAATTTTATCTTTATATAACAAATCATCAAGCACTTGAGGTTCATAACCTTGTAAATAGATTAATGTTCCAGAAGGCAAAATATATTCTTTTTTAAAAAGACAGCTTTTTTGTTGCTTATCCATAAATTCAGCCACATGTGAAACATTTCTAACATTATATCGTTCCATTACTGTTTGCTCAAGTTTTTTTTTAACAGAATCAGCCTGACATGCATAAGGAACACCATAGATTGCCATACTTGTCTGTTTCTTTTTTTCAATAAATTCGGGTACTTGTAATGCATGAACTGTATTATATCTTTCCATCATTGTTTTATCTCTTTTATCATTTATTTCCTTGCACTGAAATGTATATTCAACACCAAATTTTTGTAACATTGTATCTTTCGTTTTTAAAGCAATTTCTTCCACTTGTTGTGGATACGCTTCTCCATATTTATTCATCATTGTTTGATTTTTTTTTTCCATAATGTCTGGATTTTTTAATGGGTATTCTACATCATAATGTTCCATTGTAGTTGCATTTTTTTTAGCCATAATATCAGGATGTTGTAATGGAAAATCCACCCCCCAATTTTTGTTGCAAGTTTCAATCTTTTTTTCTTTTATTTCTGGTATTTTAGATGGATGGGAATACCCTGAGTTTGCTAAACAAGTTTCAATTTTTTTATCTTTTATACATTGCGCTTTCGATATATGATCTACATTATAAACTTCCAATACAGTTTGTTGAGTTTTTTCTCGAATATCTGGACACTGTTGAGGATTTCGATATCCATAATTTGCTTCTAAAGCATCTTGTTGTTTTTTTTTAATTGCTTCCATCTGCATTGGGTTATCT
>Ga0214919_10010845_pt1 | contig 11457 bp, 13 predicted proteins | sample LL1503_MetaG_FD_177994 | JGI IMG/M metagenome (GOLD analysis project Ga0214919, IMG submission 177994) | Freshwater microbial communities from Lake Lanier, Atlanta, Georgia, United States - LL-1503 | ecosystem: Environmental > Aquatic > Freshwater > Lake | place: USA: Georgia | collected...
TCACGATGACATCTGGTGCTGCGGCATCTATAGCAGCGCGGATCGAATCAGCGTCAGCCAAGTTGCAGGCGGCGCGAGCTAGCGCAACGACAGCGCCTAGCGGTGCCAGTGCACGCTGCAGCTCAAAGCCCACTTGGCCATTAGCGCCGGTTAACAGCAGTTTCATGGCGTGCCAGCACCGTACTGGGCGCCCACCCACTCGCGGTAGGCGCCGCTGGTCACATCCTGCACCCACTGCGGGTTGGCCAAGTACCAGCGCACGGTCTTCTCGATACCGGTGTCAAAGGTCTCTGCAGGACGCCAGCCCAGCTCACGCTCGAGCTTGCGAGCGTCGATGGCATAGCGGCGATCGTGGCCAGGGCGATCTTTTACAAAGGTGATCTGCGTGGCATACGAGGCGCCATCTGCGCGCGGTGCCAGCGCGTCAAGATGTGCGCACAGCGTGCGCACTACTTCGAGATTGGGCTTCTCGTTCCAGCCACCGATGTTGTAAGTCTCGCCCAGCCTGCCGCCGGCCAACACAGTTCGGATGGCGCTGCAGTGGTCACTCACATACAGCCAATCGCGCACCTGCTGACCATCACCATAGATGGGCAGAGGCTTGCCAGCTAATGCGTTGTGGATGACCAGCGGGATCAACTTCTCGGGGAAGTGATAGGGCCCGTAGTTGTTGGAGCAGTTGGTAGTGATCACAGGCAACCCGTGCGTGTGATGCCAAGCGCGCACCAAATGATCGCTGGCAGCCTTGGTGGCGGCATAGGGGCTGTTGGGTTCGTAGCGATTGGTCTCGGCAAACGGCGGATCGGTGGGCGACAACGTGCCGTAGACCTCGTCGGTGCTCACATGCAAAAAGCGAAATGCCGCATGGGCCTCGCCCTGCAGGCTGTTCCAGTAAGCACGCACCGCTTCAAGCAGACGGAAGGTGCCCACAATATTGGTCTGGATGAAGTCATCGGCGCCCAGGATGGAGCGATCGACATGGCTTTCAGCGGCGAAGTTGAGCACCGCGCGCGGCTGATGCGTGGCCAACAACTGCGCCACCAAGGCCGTGTCACCGATGTCGCCCTGCACCAAGGTGTACCGCGCATCTCCGACGTACTCGCCCAAGTTGGCCGGATTGCCTGCATAAGTGAGCTTGTCGAGATTAACCACCGGCTCGTCGCCCAGCGCCAGCCAGTCACGGATGAAATTGGAGCCGATGAAGCCTGCGCCGCCGGTTACCAATATCGCCATAAATGACTCCGAAACCGCCGCAGCAATTCGCTTGATTTGGCGGCCACAGGTTCGGCCAGCACTGCTTGTAATTATCCGCAGCAGCAGATGCGGCGCCGTGACGGGCTTGGCAGATGGCCGGATCAACCCGGCCGGCCCTCGCCCCAAGTCCCATGCTTGCGGTTATAATCAGCCGCCCAAAATTGGCCGTACCGGGAATACACGTGAGCAAGCAAGACACTCAGTTCTTCAACATCTTCAGCATCGTCCTCGGAGTGCTCGTTGGCTTTACCATTCTGGTGTTCGCGTTTGCGCGCCATGTGGGCAACGTCACCCAGGTGCCGCAGGTGCAAGAAGACGCCCTGAACGTCAGAGACATCGGCAAGCGTCTTGAAGCCCCGGCCAAGGTGGCTGTGCAGGGCCAGGACAACAGCGCACTGGTCATCGCACCGGTCGGCGGCGCCATGGTGATGGCGGCTCTGCCTATCCCTAAAGATGGCGCAGAAGCCTACGAAACCGCCTGCAAAACCTGCCATGGCGCAGGCGTGGGCGGCGCACCAGTGGCTGGCGACAAGGCTGCTTGGGGCCCGCGCATTGCACAGGGCAAGGCAACGCTGTATCAGCACGCCATCAACGGCTTCAACGGGACCAAAGGCGTGATGCCGGCCAAGGGCGCACGCAGCGACTTCCCCGATGAACTGGTGAAGTCGGCCGTCGACTACATGATCGCTCTGTAATAGAGCACCGACGGCGCTCACCCGGCGCCGCTCAGTGGCCTGTGCCGGCAGCCGCCGGCACACGCAGCGCTAGCGCCTCGGCCACATCGGCCTGCACCACCGCAGGCCGGCCTTCCAGATCGGCAATGCTGCGCGCCACTTTTAGCAATCGGTGTGTGGCGCGTGCCGACAGCGCAGCGGCCTCTACCGCCCGCTGCAGCAAGGTCAGCGCCGCAGGCTCTGGCCGGCAGCGCTCCACAATCGCTCCCGCAGGTAATGCGGCATTGAGACACCCTTGCCGCTGCAACTGCGCACTTCGGGCCAGCGCCACCTGCTGCGCCGCCTGTGCGGAACCAGGTTCCGGCACCGTAGACGTGGCGGCCAATACAGCCGCCTCGACCCGACGCAGCGTGACATGCAGGTCGATGCGATCCAGCAGTGGGCCCGACAGCCGGCGCCGGTAGCGCTCTATATCAGTGGGACTGCAGCGGCAGCGGCGCACCGGGTCGCCCAGCCACCCGCAATGACAAGGGTTCATGGCAGCGATCAGCTGAAACGCCGCCGGGTAATCGGCCCGCAGGTTGGCGCGAGACACGCTGACCACGCCACTCTCTAGAGGCTCACGCAGCGCTTCGAGCACGCGCCGATCAAACTCGGGCAGCTCGTCGAGGAACAGCACGCCGCGATGCGCCAAGCTGACCTCACCGGGCCGCGCCTCGCGTCCACCACCCACCAACGCATGCGCAGAGGCCGTGTGATGTGGGGAGCGAAACGGCCGCAACCCGAACTGATGCACACCCGCGCGCCGCTGCGCGATGGCATCGATGGCCGCCACTTCCAGCGCTTCGTCATGCGTCAGCGGCGGCAACAAACCCGGCAGACGCTGCGCCAACATGCTTTTGCCGGCCCCGGGTGGGCCCGTCATGAGCAGGCTGTGACCGCCCGCGGCAGCGATGATCAGGGCACGCTTGCCCTGCCACTGACCGCGTACGTCGGCGATATCTGGCAGTGGCGCGCCGGCCGTGATCGCGGTGGACTGTATGGGCGTGTCGGGGACCGACTCGCCCTTGAGCAGCACGCAGGCATCGGCCAACGTGGCCGCAACCAGCAGTCGCTGACAGCCAGCCAGCTGCGCCTCGGAGGCATTGCCTACGCCGATCAGCAGCCGATGTTCGAGCCGTGCACCGTGCAGCGCAGCCAACAACAGGCCGGGCACAGGTTTGATTTCGCCACCCAGCGCCAGCTCGCCATAGACCTCTAGACGTTGCAGGTCGAGTTGCGGCTGCAGCTGGCCCGAGGCCACCAGAATGGCCAAGGCGATAGCCAGATCGAAGCGCCCGCCTTCTTTGGGCAGATCTGCCGGCGCAAGGTTGACGGTGATGCGACCGGCAGGAAACTCGAAGCCGCACTGCACCAGTGCAGCGCGCACCCGCTCTTTGCTTTCGCGCACCACCGGTGCCGGCAGCCCGACGATGGTAAAGCCAGGCAGACCGCTGCCTAAATGCAGCTCAACGCGCACAGGCGGCGCGGCCAGCCCGACCTGCGCGCGGCTGTGTATGTGTGCGATGCCCATAGTCCCTCCTTGGACGTGGGCGCCGGCGCGGGGCCGGCGGACTCAATCGCGCTTGGGTTGCGCCTCAAGCTGACGCACTCGCGCCTCGAGTTGCTCGACCATTTGACGGGTGCGCTCGAGCACTCGCGCCTGGGCGTCGAACTCGTCGCGCGTGGCCAGATCCAGACGCGCCAGACCCGCGCGCAGCACGCTGCGAAAATTGGCTTCGAGGTCGTGCTGCGCTGCCCGCAATGCAGGCGGCACGGTCTCGAACAGTTGGCGGGCAAGCTCTTCGATGCGACTGGTATTCATGGTGATCCTTGGCATGCAAGCACCCAATTGGTGCGTCAAAACAGGGCGCGTGTCTAAAACTGTGCGAAATCGGGGTGTCGACCTACGCCAGAGCGCCGCGGCAAGGGCGTAGCCCGTGGCACGGTTTCTGCAAAACATCTACTCGAGTTCGCTCGTCCTTCGTGGATTCAAGCGTACTGGTAGATGTTCGGCAATGTGGCTTATGTGCCAGATCCTGACCAAATGCACATCATGAAAATGATCACCGCTGTAGTCCGGCCTTTCAAGCTGGATGATCTTAGAAACGCCATGGCAGAGCTTGGCGTTCAAGGCGTGACCGTTACAGAAGTGCTGGAAGACGGATTCGGACCGAGGGTCAAGCTCGAGGTGGCTGTCGCAGACAGCATCCTCGAGCCGGTCCTCGAAGCCATCGCAAACATCTCTCGTACGGGCAGAGTCGGCGACGGCAGCATCATCGCTGGCGAACTCGAGCAGGCCATTCGTATCCGCACCGGCGAGACCGGTAACGCGGCAACTTGAAGAACTGGGAGTCGCACATGCGCATTGATCTCGCCTCATCTCTCAAACCGCGCCTAGCAGGCGGCGCGATGGCAGCGCTGGGCACGCTGCTCCCCGTCCTGGCTGCTGCGGCCGATGCACCTGTCCCCAACAAGGGCGATACGGCATGGATGCTCACCTCGACAGTGCTGGTTATCCTGATGACCATTCCTGGCTTGGCGCTGTTCTATGGCGGCATGGTCCGCAGCAAGAACGTGCTGTCGGTACTGATGCAGGTGTTTGTCACCTTCTCGCTGATGGCGTTGTTGTGGGCCATCTACGGTTACAGCTTCGCCTTCACCGCAGGCAACGATTTCATCGGCGGTGTGGATCGCCTGTTCATGCAAGGCCTGGCCACCGACGTCAATGCCGCCACCTTCAGTAAGGGTGTCGTCATTCCAGAGTTGGCGTTCTTTATCTTCCAGCTGACCTTCGCCGCCATTACCCCATGCCTCATCCTCGGCGCATTTGCCGAGCGTGTGAAGTTCTCGGCAATACTGGTTTTCATGGTCCTGTGGTTCACGTTCTCTTACCTGCCTGTCGCGCACATGGTCTGGTTCTGGGCCGGTCCTGATGCCTACACCAGTGCTGAGGCTGGTGCTGCTGCAGGCTCGACTGCAGGCTTCCTGTTCCAAAAGGGCGCACTGGATTTCGCCGGTGGCACCGTGGTGCACATCAACGCCGGCATCGCTGGCCTGATTGGCGCGCTGGTGATCGGCAAGCGTACCGGCTACGGCAAGGTCGCCATGCCGCCGCACAACGTACCCTTCGTGATGATCGGTGCCGCTCTGTTGTGGGTGGGCTGGTTCGGTTTCAACGTGGGCTCGGGCCTCGAGGCCAACGGCCTGGCAGCACTGGTGTTCGCCAACACCATCCTGGCTACTGCCGCCGCCACGCTGAGCTGGATGTTTGTTGAGTGGATTGCCCGCGGCACGCCGACCATGTTGGGCGCTGCTTCCGGTGCAGTAGCCGGCCTGGTGGCCGTGACTCCGGCCTGCGGCTTCATCGGTCCGATGGGTGCCATCGTTCTGGGTCTGATCGCCGGTGTGGTCTGCCTGCTGGCAGTCAGCAAGCTCAAGAGTGCGCTGGGCTACGACGACTCACTGGACGTGTTCGGCGTGCACTGCGTCGGCGGCATCCTGGGCGCCATCATGACTGGCGTACTGGCCGATCCGTCACTGGGCGGCACTGGCGTATACGACTACGTCGCCGACAAGGTGGCCGACTTCGACATGACTGCGCAGGTCATCGCGCAGCTGTGGGGCGTGGGCACCACGATCGTCTGGTCTGCGGTTGTATCGCTGGTCGCTTACAAACTGGTGGATCTGACCATCGGCCTGCGCGTCAGCGAAGACACCGAGCGTGAGGGCTTGGACACCACTTCGCATGGTGAGCGCGCTTACGACTGATGCACTGTTCCGCAAGGAACGCGGGGTAACACCCTGACAGCCCCGGTAACCGCAAGGTTGCCGGGGCTTTGTCTTTTGTAGAGACTGACAGCCCACGTGCCGGAGATTGATATGGCCCATCCTCGACTGCTGCTGAGCGCCTGTGCAGCGATGCTGGCCTTGTCTGTGCAAGCGGCCGATATCTGGCGCTACAAGGATGCCAACGGCATTTGGCAGTTCACCGACAGACCGGTGCCCGGCGCCGAGAAAGTCACCTCATTGCCCCGGGCTGCAGCACGATACGACGCTGCTGCCACAACAGAGCCCTCGCCTGCTGTTGCCGCTGCAGCAGCGGCCAAAGACAGCGCCGCTGCTAAGAAGTCCGCCCAACAGGTCAAGACAGATGTAGCAGCCGTGCGTGCAGACCACTGCAAAAAAGCCACCGAGAACTACGAACAATCTGTTGCCTCAGCACGCATCTACAAACCCGATGCACAAGGCAACCCGCAATACCTCGACGCCGATCAGATTGATGCGTATCGCATCGCCGCGCGCACCGAGATGCAACAACTCTGCGTCAAATAGCGCACACCGGAGCTCGCCTATATGAAGACTGGATTTCTCGGCCTGGGCGCCATGGGCACCCACATGGCCCGCAACCTCCATCGCGCCGGATTGCTCACTGCGGTGTGGAACCGCAGCACGGACAAGGCCACAGCACTGGCAACAGAACTGGGCTGCCTAGCCCCTGCTACGCCGGCAGAGGTGGCTGCAGCCTGCGATGTTGTGGTGATCTGTGTGTCGGCCGATGCCGATGTGCTGGCCGTTGTGAACCAACTGCTGCCGGGTCTGCGCGCCGGGCAACTGGTCATCGACTGTTCGACAGTCAGCGGCGAAACCGCCAAAGCCGCCGCTGCGCTGTTGGCGCCACTGGCTGTGGATTTTCTCGACTGCCCTGTGAGCGGTGGCACCGAAGGCGCGCGCGACGCCGCGCTGGCCATCATGGCCGGTGGCAGCCAGGCCGCGTTTGATCGCGCGCAGCCGGTGCTTACCGCAATGGGCCGTACGATCACGCGCTTTGGCGAGACCGGCGCAGGTCAGGCCGCCAAGGCCACCAACCAGATCATGTGTGCCGGCATCATCCGTGCGGTGGGCGAGGCCATGTCATTTGCCAAGGCACAGGGGCTGCCGTTAGCGCAGGTCGTCGAGACGCTGGGCAAAGGCGCCGGCTCCAGCTGGTACTTCGTCAATCGCGCGCCGTTCATGGTCAATGAGCGCTTTCCGCCGGGCTTTCGCGTGAGACTGCACCAGAAGGACCTGCGTATCTGCCGCGACATGGCTGCCGCCTGCGGCGGCGCTCTGCCGGTGGTGGATAACGTGTTGGCCGATTACGAGAAGCTGGTGGCCGACGGCTATGGCGATGAGGACATCTCGGCCATCTTTCGTCTGACCGAGCGTCTGTTCGACTGAAAGATCACCGCGGCCGGCGGTGTATCCTGTGCGCACGATGCAAATCGATTTCACCAAGATGCACGGGCTGGGCAACGACTTTATCGTGTTCGAGTCCGATGCCATTGCCGAACAACTCACGCCGCAACAGTGGCAACAGCTGGCCGATCGCCATCGCGGCATCGGCTTTGATCAGGCATTGATCATCGAGCGCCCGCGCAGCATCGACACCGAAGCCTTCTATCGCATCTTCAATGCCGACGGTCACGAGGTGGAGCAATGCGGCAACGGTGCGCGCTGCATCGCCGAGCTGTTGCGACTTCAGGGCCGTAGCCAGGCGGGCAGCGTACGCATGGAATGCCCCGGTGGACTGGTCAATGCACAGGTGCCAGGGGGCGGCAGCGTTGCCGTAGACATGGGCATCCCCAATTTCACTCCGGCCGCATCGCACTTCGACGCGCAGAGTCAGAGCGGTCCCACTTACAGCCTCGATGTGAATGAGCAGGCCGTGCACTGCGGCGTGGTGTCGATGGGCAATCCGCATGCGGTGCTGCGTGTTGATGACATTGCGCTGGCGCCAGTGGCACAGCTGGGACCAGCGATAGAGCGTCATCTGCGCTTTGCCAAACGTGTGAACGTCGGCTTCATGCAAGTGCTGTCGCCCGAGCACATTCTGCTGCGAGTGTTCGAACGTGGCGTGGGCGAGACCCAAGCCTGCGGCACCGGTGCCTGTGGTGCCGTGGCAGTGGGACGCCGCGACGGCCTGCTGGCTGACAGTGTGCGCGTCAGCCTGCCGGGTGGCGATCTGACTGTGCGCTGGACCGGGCCGGGGCAGTCGCTCTGGCTCGAAGGCCCAGCTGAAGTATCCTTTCGCGGCCAGATTGACCTGTGACCGCCGACTGCCTGGAGCCGACACGATGACCTCAGTCTTACCTGACGCCGATGCCACACCCGACGACGCACAGGCGCGCGTGGTGGCCTACCTCACGCAGGATCCGGGCTTCTTTGAGCGTCACCCGGAATTGCTTGAAGCACTGGTGCTACCGCACTCGCGCAGCGGTTCGGCAGTGTCTTTGATCGAGCGTCAGGTCGAGGTGCTGCGCGACAAGAACCAATCGCTCGAGGCACGCCTCAACTCGCTGGTGAACGTAGCCCGTGGCAATGAGGTGCTGGTCGGCAAGATCCACCGCCTCACCCGTCGGCTGCTGGCCACCACCGATCGTCAGTCCGTGATCAACCAGCTGCGCCAAAGCCTGACCGAAGATTTCCAGCTGCCCGATAGCGCGCTGCTGCTGTTCGGCTTGGGAGCAGTGGATCTGGCCATCGACCGCTTTGTCGGCGTGATCGACGCCAAGGACCCGGGCTTGGCCTCCTTCGAATCGCTGCTCTCGCACGGCAAGCCGCGCTGCGGTCCGATCCGCGAAGCGCATCGCGACTTCCTGTTCGGCTCTGAAGGCAGCCACATCCAGTCCGCCGCGTTGCTGCCACTCGGCGGTGCCCAGCCTTTTGGTCTGCTGGCCATTGGCAGCCCCAGCGCCGAGCATTTCAACCCGGGTATGAGCACCGAGTTTCTGGCCAACATTGCAGACTTGGCCTCCGACGCGCTGGCGCGGGACTGACGTCGCGGTGTATCGCACACCGCCATGACACCCGCCGCAGACGACTATCTGCAGCGCTTTGCGCGCCATCTGGCCACTGAGCGGCGCTTGTCGCCGCACACCTGCAGCGCCTATGCGCAGGACCTGCAGGCCCTGCAGCTGTGGTGCGACCAGCAGCAACTGGCCGACTGGACTCAGCTCAACACCCAGCTACTGCGTAGTTTCGCGGCGCGCTCGCATGCTGGCGGGCTAGCGCCACGCAGCGTGCAACGGCGGCTGTCCGCGGTACGCAGCTTTTATAAATTTCTGCTGCGCGAGGGTGTGGTCAGCCAGCTGCCCACCGCCGATGTACGGGCCCCCAAAGTGGGTAAGCGGCTACCCAAAGTGCTCGATACCGACCAGATGGGCCGACTGCTGGAACTCAAGCCCGACTCCACGCTTGATGCTCGCGACCTGGCGATGATGGAATTGTTCTACTCGTCGGGCCTGCGTCTGGCCGAACTGGTGGGGCTGGACCTTGACCAGCTGGATCTAGCCGATCGCACGGTACGAGTGCTGGGCAAAGGGCGCAAAACGCGCATCGTGCCAGTGGGTAGCAAGGCTATCGAGGCGATACGCCACTGGCTGATCGAGCGAGGCGCTCTGGCTCGCCCCGACACTCGGGCAGTGTTTGTGGGGCGCACCGGCAATCGCTTGGGCGCGCGCGCCGTGCAACTGCGCATGGCCTCGGCAGCGCGGCGCCAAGGGTTGCCGATGCAGGTGCATCCGCACTTGTTCCGCCACTCGTTTGCCACTCACCTGCTGGAGTCCAGTCAGGATCTGCGCGGCGTGCAGGAACTGCTAGGCCATGCCGATATCGGCACCACGCAGGTCTACACGCATTTGGATTTTCAGCATCTCGCCCGGGTCTATGACCAGGCGCACCCCCGCTCGCGACGCAAACCCTGAACGACAGGGAGGGGATCGAGAGACTGCAGCGCGGGCCGCCCGTAGGCGGCCAGCAACTTACTTCTTCTTCGGAGTCGCGACGGCCTTCTTGCCGTCGTCCTTCGGACGCGACTTGCCGAACGAGCCAGCGTAGATCTTGCCGCGACGGGTCCTGCGGTCACCCTTACCCATGTGCCTGCTCCGTAAACCTTGAAAACCGGGGGCGGGAGTCTATCAAAGAAAAGCCGGGCACAGGGCCCGGCTTAGAATCAATACACCCCCCAACTTTCCAACGGCCAAAGCCGCAGGAATGGGTCGCAGGATGCACTCGTCCGGCGAGTATTACCAGAGGCAGGTCGAAGCGACCGGTTTTCACTACTATTAGGGCTTGCCGTCTTCGGCGCCGCCAGGTTTTACCCACCGTGACCAGCCCCGCTTCCGCATCCCCCCCGCCACAAGAAACCGACTTCGGCTTCGAGAAAGTCGCTTGGAAAGACAAAGCCCGCCGTGTGCGCGGCGTGTTCGACTCGGTGGCCGGCAACTACGACATCATGAACGACCTGATGTCCGGCGGTGCCCACCGCCTGTGGAAGCGCTTCACGCTGTCGTGCACACGGCTGCGACCGGGCCAAACGGCGCTGGATGTGGCCGGTGGCACCGGCGATCTGGCTGCCGGCATGGCGGCACAGGTGGGTCCCGACGGCCTGGTGGTGCTGACCGATATCAATGCTGCCATGTTGGGTCACGGTCGTGACCGACTGCTCAACGATGGCTTGGCGCACAACACGCGCGCCGCACAGGCCAATGCCGAATGCCTGCCGTTTGCCGATGCCAGCTTCGATTGCGTCACCATCGGCTTCGGTCTGCGCAATGTCACCGACAAGCCTGCTGCGTTGCGCTCGATGCTGCGCGTACTCAAGCCCGGCGGTCAGCTCATCGTGCTGGAGTTCTCGCAGGTGGCGGTGCCAGCGCTGCGGCCGATTTACGACGCGTATTCGTTTCGCATTTTACCGCTGCTGGGCAAGCTGGTGGCAGGCGATGCCGAGAGCTATCGGTATCTGGCCGAATCGATCCGCAAACATCCTGATCAAGAAACGCTGCTGGGCATGATGCGCGATGCTGGCTTTAGCGACTGCCGCTATCACAACCTCACCGGCGGCATAGTCGCCGTGCACCGCGGCTGGCGCAGCTGATGTTCACCGCACGACTACAAGCACTGCTCAACCGGCAGGTAGAAGCCTCGCCGCGTGCTGCCACGCTGGTTGGCGAACTGGCCGGCAAGCGCGTCACCATCGTGGCTCGCTATACGCCGTGGCGTTTGCAACTAGGCTCTGATGGTCGCTGCCTGCTGCTGACCCGCGAGGCCGCAGGCTCTGCCGATGCAGTCATCGCCGGTACGCCGCTGTCGTTGGCAGCGTTGGCCGGCAGTGATCCGGAAGCGGTCATACGTCGCGGTGACGTACGCATTGATGGCGATGTAGAGGTCGCCGCACGGTTTCGCGAACTGGGCAGCCTGTTGTATCCGGATGTTGAAGAAGAGTTGTCACGCTTGATCGGCGATGTGCCGGCCCATCACTTTGGTGTGGTGGCACGTCAGGGTTTTGCCTGGCTGCGGCAAACGCTGCAGACCAGCACGCACAATGTGGCCGAATATCTGGCTCACGAGAGCCGCGATCTGGTGCCGCGCGCCGAAGCCGAAGCATTCATGCGCGGCGTCGATACGCTGCGCGAATCAGCCGATCGTCTGCAAGCGCGTGTGGATGCGC